>Ga0315273_10005299_pt1 | contig 15933 bp, 10 predicted proteins | sample YL17G02_0_MG_FD_205753 | JGI IMG/M metagenome (GOLD analysis project Ga0315273, IMG submission 205753) | Sediment microbial communities from Yellowstone Lake, YNP, Wyoming, USA - YL17G02_0 | ecosystem: Environmental > Aquatic > Freshwater > Lake > Sediment | place: USA: Wyoming | collected...
GGCGGCGTTGTGCGTTTACTTGGCGGCCTTCGCCCCCTCGATCATGTATCAGCGACCTGGTGCGGCGAGTCAAACGGTGATCCAAGGGTGTGGGATCATCGCGGTAACGGCACTCATCTCGCTGGCAGTAGGCCCAAGGCGGCCGCCCGAGAAGCGAGGTTGACATGGCGAGCATCAGCAAACAGCCCCGCGGCTTCCGCACGATCCAGTTCACCGCCGGCGACGGTAAACGGAGATCCATCCGGCTCGGCAAGATGTCGCAGGCGACGGCCGAAGCCGTCAAGGTCCACGTCGAACGGCTGGTGGCGGCGTCCATCACCGGGCACGCTGTCGCCAACGACACCGCCGCCTGGCTGGCCGGCCTGGACACCGTGATGACCGGCAAGCTGGCGGCGGTCGGGCTGATCCCGAGACGCGGGACGGCGACCCTGGCCGGCTTCCTCGACGACTACACGCAGGTACGAGCGGACGTGAAGCCGCAGACGCGCGTCGTCTGGTCACAGACGATCCGCTGCCTCAAGCAGTTCTTCGGCGACGACAAGCCGCTGCGGGACGTGACGCCCGGCGACGCGGCCGAGTGGCGGGCGTGGTTGGGCGGCGGTGAAAAGCTGGCCGACGCCACGGTGCGCAGGCGGACCGGAATGGCGAGGCAGTTCTTCACGCATGCGCGGCGCAAGGGGCTGATCTCGTCGAACCCGTTCGACGGCCTGCCGGCGGCGGTGCGCGGGAACGCGGACAAGTTCCACTTCGTGACGCGCGCGGCCGCTCAACGGGTACTCGACGCCTGCCCCGACGCCCAATGGAGGCTGCTCTTCGCCCTGGCGCGGTTCGCCGGGCTGCGGTGTCCGTCGGAACACCTGGCGCTGTCCTGGGCCGATGTCGATTGGGAACGCGGCCGCTTCCTCGTCCACGCGGCGAAGACCGAGCATCATCCTGGCCACGGCACGCGCTGGGTGCCGATCTTCCCGGAATTGCTGCCGCACTTGCGGCAGGTGTTCGAGGAAGCCGAGCCGGGGGTGGTCCACGTGTTGACCAACCCGACGTGGCGGCGGCGCGGCAGGACGTTGAACGCCCGCAAGGGACTGCTCAGCATCATCGCCAAGGCGGGCCTGGAGCCGTGGCCGAAGTTGTTCGTGAACCTGCGGGCGACGAGGGCCGTCGAGCTACGGCAGGCCGGTTTCCCCGACCATGTGGTCAACGCCTGGCTTGGCCACACGGCGGGCGTGGCCGCCGAGTTCTACCTGCGGGTGACGGACGCTGACTTCGAGCGGGCCGCGAAGCTGGACGAAGGCGTCCAGAAGGCGCTGCAAAAAGCGGTGCAGCAGCCCACGGCAAGTGAGCGCAGCGAAGCGCAGGACAGTGCGCAAGCCGATACGCAGGCGGAAACGGCCCCGAGCGCAAAACCCCATGATTTCAGCAGTGTGCGCGATAGTGCGGCGTCGTGCGGCAGCAGGCAATCTGCGGGCGAAGTTGAGGCGGAAACCGACCTGATGGGCGTTACAGGATTCGAACCTGTGACCTCATGGGTGTGATCCATGCGCTCTAGCCAACTGAGCTAAACGCCCGACGCGCCTTGGCACACGCGCGCCCATTCTGTCGCCGCATGGCCCCGCCCGTCAAGCGCATCGGGACCCGCCTTTGCACGCGCGTCGTCGCCTACCGCACGGGCACCGGCCAGAAGACTGTGTCGCCTTTCGTGAGATCCTCTGCGTCCGACACGCCGCCGTCGTCCTGCTGGTTCTGTCCGACCCCGTACAGAACGAACCCGGTTTCCCCGTCCCCGTCACGTAGCCGGTAGATCAGCGCCTTGCCCGAGAACGGGTCGAGCGGCACCGACGACAGCGACGCCGGCACAAGCTCGTCCAGGTCCCGCGGCCAGCGGCCGTGCTGCCGGCGGTACTCGTGGCAGGCAACCAGGACTTGCGATGCCGCGCGACTCGCCTCGACAGTCGCACGCAACAACCGCATTCGATCCACGGTGACGAGCCCGCCGCAGCCATATAGAGCTTCCGCGGGTTCCGCCTTAGCCGCCTCGCAGTAGCGCTCGCGAAACGCCGTTACCTCGCGCCAGGCTTCGTGGAACGGCTTGCGGTCCCACTCGTCGTACAACCTGTGCAGGACGCCGCGCACCTTCCACGCATCTTCCAGATTGGACGTGCGCAGGGCCTGCTTCAAGCCGTCGACGTCCGCGAATGGTGGTCGTCCCTCATAGAGGCGTTCGATGTCCTCGATAGGCTTCAGGGCGAACTCGATCGTCTGACGCAGCCGCGGGTGCCGGCTCTCATCGTCGGCCCACTCGTGAAGCGCTTCCACGCAGTCCCATGCGAAGAGCGCCTCACCGTCGTCGGCGTGCGCCTCAGGGCGCCGCAGCTTCTCATCGGCCGCGATCGGTCGCCAAATCGCGTTGAGATCAGACGCCGGGCAGTCCCGGAGCAGGGCACGGAACTGCTCGTGTGCTTCCCGTTCGAGCCGTATCGCGACCATGTGTTGGATGTCGAACGGCAACCCATACAGGTGTGTCGCCATGCGGTGATAGCGTGCATGCCAGCGCCAGGCTTCGTCCCACTGCCCGCGCAGCGCCAGCTCGCGCGCCTGGACGGCGACCAGGACGCCAAGTTGCACGTGGCGCACCGGCATCACATCCGCTTCGTACAATCGGCTGCTCGCGGCGGTCAGCGCCTCATGGAAGCGCTCGCACCGTGCCGCCGCCTCGATGGCCGCCAGCGTCTGCTCGTTGGCCCGCAGCCACTCTCGGACGACGCGGGCTTGCTCGTCGCTCCACGTGCGCCGTAGCGCGAGCTGCCGGAGGTTGTCGAAGACCTCGTAGTATGGCGCCGTCGCGTTGCGCCGTTGCTCAGTCTCCATCGCGCGTACGCTCTTGTCGATCAGGTCGAGAACAGTCTTGTAGGCGTTGAAAGCCGCCCGGTAGTGCTCCGCGGCGTTTGGCCCTGTGCTCCGGTCGCCCAGCCGATTGACATACGCGATCCGCTGGTCCGCCGGGATCGTCCGTGGGTCGAAGGAGCCTTGGCTCGTCGCGGTCTGTGCCCACAAGCTGCAAAGAACGATTGTGCAGATCACAATCCGCGCCTCCTGTTCGCAGTTGACGCCGCATTCGACTCGGGGCGAAGCCCCGTCATCACCCCTTAATCACCCCGATCGGCCGCAGCCGCGCCACCTTCCGGCTAATGCCGGCGGACTGCACCGCCTCGGCCACCTGGCTGACATCCTTGTACGCCTCCGGCTGCTCTTCCGCGAGGCCGGTCCGCTCGCGCGACCGCGCCACCACGCCGCGGGCCAGCAGCTCCTTCTCAATCGACCGCCCCTTGGCGGCCCGGATCGCCGCCCCACGCGACATCAGCCGCCCGGCCCCGTGGCAGCAGCTTCCGAAGGTCTGCTCCATCGCCGTCGGCTGCCCGACCAGCACCCAGCTCGCCCGCCCCATGTCGCCGGGCACCAGCACCGGCTGCCCGACCTGCCGGTACGCCAGCGGCACCTCCGGATGGCCGGCGGGGAACGCCCGCGTCGCCCCCTTGCGGTGTACGCACAGCGTCCGCAGCTTGCCGCCCACCTCGTACTGCTCGAGCTTGGCGATGTTGTGGGCCACGTCGTACACCATGTGCATCCCGAGCAACTCCGGCGGCTTGCGGAAAAAGTTGGAGAACACCTCGCGCGCCAAGTGCGTCATGATCTGCCGGTTCGCCCAGGCGTAGTTCGCCGCCGCCCGCATCGCCCCGAGGTAACGCTGTCCCTCGGGCGAGTTCACCGGCGCGCAGACGAGTTGGCGGTCGGGCAGCTCGATGCCGTACTTCGCGGGCGCGTTCCGCAGCTCCGCGATCGCGTCGTCGCACACCTGGTAACCCAGCCCGCGCGAGCCCGAGTGGATCATCAGCGTGATCTGCCCGAGCTTCAGGCCGAAAGCCGCGGCCGCCTGCGGGTCCGCGATCTGGTCGACGATCTGGATTTCGAGGAAGTGATTGCCGCTGCCCAGCGTGCCGCACTGGTCCGCCCCGCGCTCGAAGGCCCGCGCCGAGACGAACTCCGGCTTCGCGTCCGCGAGGCCGCCGCTGGCTTCGGTCAACGTCAGGTCTTCCGCCCAGCCGAAACCGGCCTCGACGACGAAACGCGCCCCTTCGGCCATGATGCGGTGCAGCTCCTTGCGGTCGAACTTGATCCGCCCGCCGCGCCCCACGCCGCAGGGCACCGTGTCGAAAAGCTGCGTCACCAGCTCGCGCACGTGCGGCTGCACCTGCGGCACGGTGAGGTCGGTGCGGATGAGCCGCACGCCGCAGTTGATGTCGTACCCGACGCCGCCGGGGCTGATGACGCCGCCTTCGTCGGGGTCGGTGGCCGCGACGCCCCCGATGCAGAAGCCGTAGCCCCAGTGAATGTCGGGCATGGCCAGCGACGCGCCCACGATGCCCGGCAGGCAGGCAACGTTGGCGACCTGCTCCAGCGACTTGTCGGCGCGGATCGTGTCGATGAGCTTGTCGTCGGCGTAGATGATGCCGTCCACGTGCATCTGCGGCTTGTACGACCGTGGAATCCGCCAGCGACAGGCGTCCATCCGCTCCAGCGGGCCGGTGTAAGCGTCAGACATGGCAAACTCCGAGTTATGAGTTATGAGTGCTGAGTTGGGATTTGCCGCTGCCGGCACTGCCTCTATGCGTAATCCTCAACCCTGGCTGCGCCACGCAACCCTGAGCGCGCTATCCGCAACTCTGCACTCATAACTCAGCACTCATCACTTCCCTTAGATGTCCACAATCAGCGTCGCCTCATATCCGCCGGCGACCGGGCGGATCGCCAGCTCATGATACGTCACGGCCTTCACTTCACGCGCCAGGACGCTCCGTGTTTCGTCGATCGGCCGGCACTCGGCCGTGACGACCAGCCGCTGCGCCGTGAACTCGCGCGCCTGCACCTCGATCAGCCGCCGGTGCTCCACGTCGAAGACGTACAGCACCTCGGCCAGGTAATCGCGCAGCAGCAGTGCCGGGTCGTCGCCGACCAGCTCGAACGTCCGCGCCGCGTCGGCGCCTGCCGATCTGGTCGCATCATCCGCACCCACGACCTCGCCGATGACGGCGTACAGGCCCTCCGTCGCCGGTGCGATCAGCTCCGCCAACGTCGGCGCCCGCACGCGGATGCCCATGTCGGCGGTGTGGTCAAACAGCTCAAAGTGTGCCGCCGTTGTGTTCATAACCCGCACACTCGCGTCCCTCTCGCGCCACAGGGCATGGTCCCAAAACCAAGGTGACCAATTAGGTCGCGCGCACATGCGCATCTTGGTCACCTTTGGCGCATCGCCGCCGGGCGACCGTATTCTCGGACCGCCCACGCGCTAACCTACCGTATCCTATCCGCCCACCGGCACGTTTGTCGCCCGCCGCCCGCCGCCGCATAATCCCGCTAATGGCCAACCACCATGCGCCTGCCGTTCCCGGGTCGGCGCCGCTGCGCGTCGCGCTCACCGGCGCCTCCGGCCTCATCGGCCGCCATGTCGCCGCGGCGCTGCGCCAAGCCGGCCACCGCGTGGACCCCCTCGTCCGCCGCGCGCCGCAGCCCGGCACCACCGAAATCCGCTGGGACCCCGCACGCGGCGACGTGGACGCGCAGGCGCTGTCGGCCGTCGACGCGGTTGTTCATCTCGCCGGCGAGACCATCGCCGCCGGCCGCTGGACACCGGCGCGCAAGGCCGCCATCCGCGACAGCCGCGTGCTCGGCACCATGCTGCTGTCGCAGTGCCTCGCCCAGTTCGACCCGCCGCCGCGGGTCTTCGTCTCCGCATCGGCGATCGGCTACTACGGCGACCGCGGCGACGAGATGCTCGACGAGAGCCACCCGCCGGGGCACGGGTTCCTCGCGGACGTGTGCCGCGAGTGGGAGGCCGCGACCGCCCCGGCGCGCCAGGCCGGCATCCGCGTCGTCAACCTGCGCATCGGCATGGTGCTCAGCCGCGACGGCGGCGCCCTGCCGCGGATGCTCACGCCGTTCAAGCTGGGTCTCGGCGGGCGCGTTGGCAGTGGCCGGCAGTACATGAGCTGGATCGCGCTCCCCGACCTGGTCCGCGTGTTCGAGCACGTGATCGCGACGGAGGAGTTGCGCGGCCCGGTCAACGCCGTCGCGCCGCAGGCGGTGACGAATGCCGAGTTCACGCGGGCGCTCGGCCGCGTCCTGCGCCGGCCGACGATCCTGCCGGCGCCGGCGTTTGCCGTCCGCTTGGTTTTCGGGGAGATGGGACAGGAGCTGCTGCTCGCGAGTACGCGCGTCGTGCCACGCAGATTGGAAGCGACCGGATTCGCGTTTGAGTTGGGGCAGCTCGAAGCGGCGCTGCGCGCTATCCTGCGCCGGCCGGGCGTGTGACTCACGGCCGACACGGCCGTGGCACCGCGATCACCGCCGGGGGCGCGGGCGCGACTACGGCAGGTAGACCGGGTTGCTCCACGCGGTCTTACCAGCGGCGTCCTCGCACTCGACCCGGACGTACGTGCAGTCGGCGTCCGCCGTCCATTCGCCGCCGGTCAGCACCTCGCCGTCCGCCTGCACCACGTGCCCCCGCCAGCGATTGGCGATGAAGTTGATCCGCCGTACCGGGGAGCACGTCACCTGCACGCGACGGCCGTGCACCGCCACGTGCCTGATCTCGGGCCCCTGCGTCGAGTAGAAGTGCCCGGCGCGGATGGCGCGCAGGATCGCGCTCTGCGTACATGCCCGGGCCTTCACCATGATCCAGCCGCGCCCCATGCCCCAGCACGTCCGATGGAAATCGTCGGTCGCGATGCCGAAGACCCGCTGCCCGCCGTCGAGCACGTCGTCCCAGTAGGGGCCGGCGTAGCCCTTGCCGATCATCGCGTCGCACACGCCGTTGTACACCTCGATGGCGAGCAAGCCCCGCGCGCCGACGAAGTGCGCGCTGCGCGTCCCGGTCCAGTACGGATGTGCCAGGATGAGGACCGCGCCCGCCGACCCGGCCCACCGCAGCATTTGGCCCAGCGAGCGAAACGTGCGTTGCCACTTCTTGGGCAACGGGCCGAGCGCGACCACGTGGTACCCGTTGCCCCGCACCCGCGCATCCAGCTCGATCGCGGAGAAGATCAGCGGGCGCTGCGCAGATGGCGCCGGCGGCGGCGTGCATTTCCAGTGGTCGGTCAGGAACACGAAGTCATAGGCGAGCGCGGCATAGCGCTGCACGACCTCCGCCGGCGAAAGCTCGCCGTCAGATTCGGTCGTGTGAACGTGGGTGGTCCCGCGCAGCCAGAGGCCGGCCGGTGGGAACATGCTTCGAATTGCCACTTACTACTCCGGCCAGAAAACGTCGAACGTTGTCATTCCGAGCGCAGCGAGGAATCTAGCTGATATTCCGGCAAGATGCCTCGCTGCGCTCGGCATGACGTTCAACCTCTTTCGCTCCCATTAGCAGGGGCTTCCTTTCACACTCCATCGCGCGCCGACATCACGGCCACGAGCCACCGGTGCTACACCCGGCCGTACCGCCGCACGCAATCCAGCAGGTGCCGGTATGAGGCCAGCGACACCGTCGGTGGGACGGAGTGGTCGATGTTGTAGATGTACCCGCCGCCGGCCGCCGCGATCGGCACCTTCGCCGCCACTTCCTGCTCGATCTGCGCCGGGTCGTTCGTGGCCACGACGTCGGCGTTGATGTTGCCGATCAGGCACAGCCGGTCGCCGAACTGGCGCTTATAGTCGCGTACGTCGTTGCCGGCCCGGGCCTCCAGCGGGTGGATCGCGTCGAGCCCGGCTTCCAGCAGCAGGGGGATAAGCTGCGACAGGTTGCCGTCGCAGTGCCAGATGAGCTTCATGCCGTGCTCATGCGCGAACTGCCCCAGCCGCTGCCAGTGCGGGACCGCGAAGCGTCTTGCCGCCCGCGGCGAGAACAGCAGGCCGCTCTTGTAGCACAGGTCGCTCCAGAACCACAGCGCGTCGAAGCGGTAGCCGCGCTCGTGCGTCATCCGCAGCATCGCCAGCAGGTAGTCCGTGTATGTCGCGGCCATGTCCTCCACGAGCTGCGGATCGCGGGCCATCGCCGCCAGGCCGTGCTCGAACCCCAGCGTCAGGTAGATGACAAACCACATCGGGTCCGGCGGCGTGATCGCAGTGAAATGACCAGCCGTCTTGGCGGCCTGGCACTGCGTGTCGGCCGCGGGGTTGTTGAACTTGTCCGGTCCCGGCGTCAGCCGCGGCTTCACCCGCTCCCACTCGTCGCGCGTGCGCAACGCCGGCTCCAGGATGCTCGGCGGATTGCTGCCACGCAGCCACTCCTTGACCGTCTTGCCGTAGTTGTCCACGTAGACGCGAAACTCCGCCGTCTGCTCGATGGTTCGCGGCGGCAGACCCAGCGACGGGTCGAACAGGTCGTTGATGCACGCGAGCGGATCGAGGCCGAAATACGCGTTGATCGCGTCCGGCCGGTCGAGACCGACCTCACACGGCAGCCCTTCGGCGTGCCAGCGCTCGATTGTCTCCGGCCAGATCGTGGTCTCCCAGACCGGCAAGCGGTCGGGCTGCTGGTGGTCTAGCGCCGCCAGGATGCGCTCGCGCGAGGTCACAGGTCGCAGTCCTCCGCACAGCCCGCACCATCGGGCCGCGGCGACAGCATAGCCGCGGCGCACGCGCAAGTCCTGCGGACGGCGTCAGGAAAGTGGATTGGTCGCTGTCCAAGCGACGATCCGGAATAGCGGCGGCACGACAGCACGTCGTTGCCGCCTGCCAGGGAGGCGACCATGCGCAGGCCTGAACGGTTCCGGAGCACAAACTTGCTGGTGATTCTCGCCGTGGCGTTGGCCAGTGCCGTCCCCGCATCCGCGGGAACGTACGCGATCACCGATCTCGGCGCGCCGCCGGGATATGAGTACGGGTACGGCATGGCGATTAGTGCGCAAGGAGACGTGGTAAGCGTCGCGCTCCACGCGTACGAGGGCGAGAACGGCAACGGCATCCTCGCATACCGGTCGTTTCTGCACCGCGGATCATCGGTCACCGAAATTCTGACGTTTCCGGGCGACAGCGTGGACGTGCGCGGCATCAATGACCAAGGCGCTGTCGCGGGGCGTCTAGAGCGGTTGAACGGCTGGTCGTATCCCTTTGTGTGGCGGGACGGAGTGACCAGTGTCCTGGATACGCCGCCGGGGAGGACGGGCGCGGCCTTCTCCATCAACAACGCGGGTCAGGCAGTCGGCGTAGCGGAGTTTCCCGACGACCGGTTTCACGCCGTCCTGTGGGAGGAGGATGGGTCCCTGATGAATCTTTGGACGCCAGACTCATATACTGCTGTCGCCACGGCGATCAACGATGCAGGTTACGTGGTCGGCTGGACACAGGTCCAGATTGCCACTGCGCGTGCCGTGCTATGGAGAGACGGCGAAGTGACGGTGTTGCCCACGGAACCGAATTACCTCGACGCGGGTGCCTGGGACATCAACGAAGGCGGACAGGTGGTCGGCGGGGCGTGGCCCGGCGGCCGGGGCGACGCGTTCGTGTATCACGAGGGCACGCTGACGGCCTTGTTGGATCTCGGCGGAACGGGTGCTTGTGCCCGGGCGATCAACAACGCCGGCCAGGCTGTCGGATGGTCGGATATACCCGACGGATCGCATCGAGCGGTGCTATGGTCGAACGGCCTTGTCGTCGATCTAAACGCGTTCGTGCCGATGGGCGCCGGCTGGGAACTGATCAGTGCGCAGCAGATCAACGACGCCGGGCAGATCGTCGGCACAGGTTGGCACGACGGGGCCTTGCGCGGTTTTCTGCTCACGCCGGTGCCCGAACCGTCAGGGCTGCTGCTGGGGCTCGCAGCCGTGGTCGCCGCGCAGCGTTGGAGGCGCGTGCGTGGCTGATGCCCCGCTGTGCCGGTGTGGCGCACGTCTGTGGGCGCTCCTTCGCAGCCGGTGTTGGCTAAACCCTGCGCTGGGGAAACAAGGAGGAGGCCAGTTTCGAGCTGACCAGCGTGTCTATGTGGTTTCCGTGACTCGCCGCCATACCCAAGCGTTGGCGGGATGAGTGGCGATGAGCCGCGCATGCGCGCGGGCACCCGACACGCCCGCTATCGCTCCGGCACCTGTCGGATCGTCTGATTCGTCTCGATGAGCGCCGCCAGCAGCGGCTCGTACGCCTCGCCCGCGGTTTGCAGCACTCCGGCGTTGTAGTCCTCCACGTCGAAACGGTCGTACAGCCGGAACCAATGCGCGCCGCACACGAACGGCAGCCGCACAAGCTGCGACATGACGTTGCGATAACCCGCGCCGCGCTCCGCCTGCGTGCGGACTACAAACGCCCAGCCCCACTTGCGGTGCCCGCTGTCGTAGGACGAGAGATTCCATTCCGTGACGACCAGCGGCCGGCCGGTGCGCTCGTGCAGGCCCTGCACGCTGTCCAACTCGTCCTCGGTCAAAAACGGCCCGTGCTGCGGGTACAGGTTGAGCGCGACCGCGTCGTAACGGCCGAACAGCTCCGCCGGCCCCCACGACCAGCGCCCCAGCGGCCCCGCGCTGAAGCACGAGAACCGGTGGCTGAACACCAGGTGGTTCGGATCGGCCGCCTTGACCGCGTGGTACGTGAACTCGACGTATTCGCGGATCACGTGCCGCTCGAACTCCACGAAATCCTGGTGCATCGGATCGCGGCCGTCGCGGCGCGCGGACCGCATCCCGGCGACCTCCGCCGTCCGCGGGTCGGGCCTGACGCGCGCGATGTCCTCGAACGACGCGAAGTGCAGGCCGCGGCTCCACGCGCGGTTCAGGTCCGCAATCCGGCCCGCGTAGCGCTCGGCCAGCCAGCGGCACAACTCCTGGCCGCACGCCGCGGAGTAGAAGCAGGGCATGACCGACGACCAGTGCGCCAGCTCGTTGTCAACGTGGTAGGCGATGAGCCGCCGGTCGGCGCGGCGCGGCGTCGCCAGGCGCCGGACCTCCCGCTTCACCCGGGCCCGCCACGCGAGGTCGAATGGGTCGGGGAACTTGCGTTCGCCGGGCACCAGCTCGCCGTCCGGCCCCCGCAACGAATGCGCCCAGTCCTCGAACACCGTCGAGATGAAGACGTGGTAGCCCAGGCCGGCCTGTCTGGCGGGCGCCGCGACCTCCGGCCCGTGCCACGCGCCGAGGCTGTTCACGCCCCACTGCGTCAGATCGCCCACCGCCTGCTGCGCCCACGCCGCGCGACGTGGAAAGGTGCGCACCAACTCGGGCGAATCCGCGTCGTAGCGGACGGCGCACATGCCGAGGTCCCAGAACACCTTGCCGTCGGGATCGACCAGCCACCACACGCCGCCGAGCTGCTCCAGATGGACGAAGCCGGTCGCCGTGCCGCGCGGCGGGGCGGGATGCACGCGCAGCGGCGGGACCGGCGGCGGTTCGAGGACGCCCGGCACGCGCTCGATGTCCGGCGACGCGAACCAAGCCGTGCCGCGGCCGCGCGCGTAGAGCACCCAATGCACCTCGTGGCACCGCTCGGCGCAGTACGTTGCTTCGCAAAGCGTCCAGCCGGCGTCCCGCCGCGTGGCCGCCAGCTCGACGCGGTCCTCGGGCGGCAGCATCTTCCACGGCCCGCGGGCCACGGGGCGATCGTCGGAGATCAGCCGCACGCCGCACGCGGCCCCGCGGCTGCCGCGGGTGCGCAGCCAGGCGCGCACGCGATACTCGCCGCGCGGGACGACGATGGTGCGGATCGCCCGGGTCTCCTTGGCGGCGAGCGAGTCGATGCGCACCGCCGGCTGGCCGTCGCGGCGGACACGCTCATCGAGGGTGACGTGCGACGCCTGCGCCTTGGGGGATATGGTCCAGCCTGGCAGACCGGCGTCGAGGGTGAGCTGTTCCGAGAGTTGTTCCTGGTCCATGGTGCTTGATCCGGTGAACAAGGCGCCGCGCGGCGCGCAGGGCGCATGGAACAGCGCGCGGGGCGGGGTGTCAACGCGTTCGGCGCGGCAACGTGCCGCGCGGTGGGCCGCTACTACACGGCGGCGGACGGGTTCGGCTAGAATACCGCTATGAACTTCATCGGTTGGAGCTACGACATTGCCCGCGAGCAGTCGCCGCGGGAGGACGAACTGCGGGAGATGCTGCGCCGGTCGGCGGCGGCGGGGTACAACGCGCTCGGCCTCTACCTCGAGCATCGGTTCGCGTACCCGTCGGCGCCGTGGGCGGCGGGACCGGGGTGCCTGACGCCAGACGTAGTGCGGCGGCTGCTGCGGGAGGGACCCAACGTCCCCACGGCTGACACGGTCGTGGCACGCGCTCCAGACACGGCCGACACGGCCGTGGCACAGGTGCGGATCATCCCGTTCCTGAACACCCTCGGACATATGGAGGGGTTTGTCCGCTCGGAAGGCGGGCAGTGGCTCGCGGAGGGCCGGGCCGTGTTCGGCGGCGAGCAGATGTGCGCGACGCGGCCCGAGTGTGCCGCTTTTGCCCGCGACCTGATCGCGGACGTGATCGACGTGTTCGACGACGAGTGGGTCCACCTCGGCGGCGATGAGACCATGCAGCTCGGTCAGTGCCCCGAGTGTGCCGCACGCGTCGCGCAGATCGGCAAGGGCGGCCTCTACGGCCAACACTTCGGTCCGCTCTGCCGCTTCGTGCTGGAGCGCGGCCGCCGACCGTGCCTGTGGGGCGACATGCTCCTGCACCACGCGGAGGCCATTGACGCGCTGCCGCGCGAGACGGTCATCTTCGACTGGCACTATTTCTCGCGGCCGCGCGACAGCACGCAGATGTTCCGCGCGCGCGGCTTCGACGTGGTCTGCTGCCCGAGCGTGCAGACGTACAACTCGGGGTGGTGCTTCCTGAGCGAGTCGCTGCGGAACATCGACGAGCATGCCGAAGACGCCCGCGCCGCAGGCGCGCTCGGCGTGCTGGTCACGACCTGGGAGTTCAGCTTCTTCACGCAGTATCTGACGACGCTGCCGCTTATCTACGCGGCGGGCCGGCGCCTGGCGCGCGGCGCGGATTGGGCGGCGGCGATGAGCGCGGAAGGGGGGCCGGGCTACGCCCGCGCGGCCGAGATCGTCGGCGACCGCATCCCCGCCGTCGCCCCGTTCCTCAAGCCCGGCACCTGGCGGCAGCTCCGCGACCGCTTCGTCATCCGGCAGAACCCGTTTCAACTCTGGTGCGCCTGGCGGACAGAGGCCGGTGGGCCGGCGGGCGACGAAATCCTACGCCTCTGCGACGAGGCTGAGGCGCATCTGCCGGCCGACAGCCCGCTGCGCTTCGCCGTCGAGCTGCACCGCGTCGCCGTTAAGTGGGTGCGGCTCGCGGAGCAGGCCTATCAGTCATATGCAGCGGGGCGCCTGGCCGATTGCGTGAGCAAGTTGGAGCGCGGTCCGCAGCTCCTCAACCAGCTTCGTCCCGGTCTCGCGCGGGCCGCCGCGGCCGGCGGCTCGACCGCGGATGTGCGCCGGCTGGACCAGCTCATCAAGAGGATCGAACACGCGTCGGAGCGAGTTCGAGAGCTTGCGGAGGGAGCGCCCCATCGGCCGGCGTTCGAAACGCTGACGCACGACGCGTACGTCTCCGGCGATCAAGCGGCGTGGCGGACAGCCGCGTACCAATAGGACAGCGCAGTTGCGGGCACACAGCCGGCGTCTTGCGCACAAGCGCATCAGCGCCCAACCGTCCCCCCATGTGGGCGGCACAACTGGCCGGCAACGCGAGCTAACGCGGGTCGACGGACAGATCGTCGAGATCAGTGATGACTTCGATCACGCTTCGTTCCCTTCCTAGCACGTGACTTCGTCGATGAAGAAAAGGATGTACTTGCCCAGAGCGTTCACCACCATCGCGGCATACTCGACAAACAGCATGACGTGCCTCCTCTCAAAGTGGACCGTGCCCGCAGCGCGCAGGCGCCTGATCCAGCCTGGCGACCGCCGCACCCTGCCAGTTGGGCTGATCGAGCGGGCAGACATGCGCTATCGCGAACCGCTCAGGAACGCTCACCGGCGTCCGCTCGGGCGCGGACCTACCGCCTGTAGACCCGGAAATAACAACCTCTCGCTCGTAAGTATAGAATGTACCGATAATAAGTGCGTGTCAAGCGCCGGCCACGGAATATTCTTGGCCGTTACGCGGTTTTTGCGCCCTGACGCGCTGCGCCGGGCCGGCGAGCTGCACCTATGAGCGACGCGCTCCGCACGTCCTGCGAGCATTGCCGGCAGCCGGGGACGCTGGCCCCGGTGGCCGACCGCATCCTCCGTTGCGCCGCGTGCGACTTCCTGTTGCCGCGGGCGCGGGCGGCGTCCCAGCGACCGGCGCACGTCGTGGTCGGCGAAGCGCCCCTCGTCGCGCCGGGCGGTCTGCTGCGCGGCAAGTACCGTCTGGTCGAACGCCTCGGGCAGGGGCCGCACGGCGTCACCTACCTGGCCGAGCACCAGTACCTGAGCCATCCGTGCGTCGTGAAAATCCTGCCGTATCGCATCCGCGATGCGTCCGACGCCGCCGTCGGCCGGCTGCGCCACGAGGCGCGGACCGGCTACTCCGTACACGACCCGAACGTCGTCCGCGTGCTGGACTGCGACGTGGTGCGGGGCGTCTGGTACTTCGTAATGGAGTACGTGGACGGCGTGGACCTGGCGGCGCTGCTGGAGGCCAAGCTGCGGGTCACCTGGCAGCAGGTCGTGCGGGTCGGCCTCGACGCCGCCCAGGGACTGGCCGCGGTCCATCGCGCCGGCATCCTGCACCGCGACATCAAGCCCGGGAATCTGCTGCTCGGGATGGACGGCCGCGTGCGGGTCGCCGACCTGGGCGTCGCCAGCCTGGCCCAGGAGCAGCGCGACCGGCCCGGGCCGGCCGGCGCCGGCGTCGTCGGCACGCTGGGGTACATTGCGCCGGAGATGTTCGTCGCCGGCGGAGCGGCGGGTCCCGCGGCGGACCTCTACGCCCTCGGCGCAACGCTCTACCACTTGCTCACGGGGCGCCTGCCGCATGGCGGTACGCAAGTCTTCCAACGTCTGGTCGATCTCCAGTGCCGGCCGGCCGCGTGGCCGGAGGACGCGGCAGCCGACACGCCCGAGTGGCTCCGCAAGGTCATCCTGCGTCTGCTGGCGATCGAGCCGCGGGAGCGTTTCGGCTCGACCGACGCGCTGCTCGAGCAGCTCAAGTCGCCGGTGGAGCAGCCGGCGCCGCCGCGGCCCGTCTTTCAGCCGGAGACCCTCCAGCCGCGGGGCATCGGCGTCCTGCCGTTTGAAAACGAAGGGCAGACGCGGGACGACGACTGGCTGGGGCACGCGCTGGCGAACTACGTGTCCCGCGCCCTGTCCAAGACGCCCGGCATTTACGTCGCCGACCAGGACGGGCTCGTGACCGTGCTCGGCCGGCTCGAAGCCGAGGGGGGGCGCGGCCGGGCGGAGCGCCTGCTGGAGGCGGGGCGGATGGTGGGCGCGGGCACCGTCATCACCGGGCATTACCGGCGAGAGGGCGACGCCGTGCGCGTCGTGGCGGAGGCGCTGCGGGCGGGCCAGCGCGAGCCCGCGGTCGTGGCCCGCAGCGAGGGGGTTCTAGCGGATCTTGCCGCTCTGGAAAACGCTTTGCTGGAGCGCCTGGCTCACGCGCTGGACCTGGACGCGGTGCTCCGGGGACGTCCGCGGATCACCCCCGCGGCCCCCGGGCCCGAGGCGCGCGAGCAGTTCATCCTCGGCCGGCAAGCGTTCCGGCGCGGCGACTACGAGCAGGCAATCAAGCTGGCCGAGGAGGCCGTGCGGCTCGATCCGACGTTTGCCGAGGCGATCGGCTTCATGGGCGTCTGCTACGCGCGCCTGGGGCGCTACGAGGCGGCCCAGGCCCGGCACCGTCAGCAGGAGGAGCTGGCGCTACAGTGGGGCGACGCGCGGCTCCAGATCGAGGCGCTGGCGAACCTCGGCGTGATGAATTACTTCCGCGGCGACTACGAGGCGGCGGAGGCGCACTATGCTCGCGCGCTGCGGATGGC
>Ga0315273_10005300_pt1 | contig 15932 bp, 17 predicted proteins | sample YL17G02_0_MG_FD_205753 | JGI IMG/M metagenome (GOLD analysis project Ga0315273, IMG submission 205753) | Sediment microbial communities from Yellowstone Lake, YNP, Wyoming, USA - YL17G02_0 | ecosystem: Environmental > Aquatic > Freshwater > Lake > Sediment | place: USA: Wyoming | collected...
TGCTGTACCTGTTTCACCTGTTGACCCTGCGCCTGTTGCGCCTGTTGAACCAGTTACGCCTGCTGCACCTGCGGAACCTGCTGCACCTGCTGTACCTGTTGCGCCTGTGGAACCTGTTGAACCTGCGCCTATAGAGCCTGTTGGAGTCGGTGGTGGTGGGGTGGGTGGTGTTGGAGGAGGGGGTGTAATAGGATTAAAGTCAATTTCCCATACATCAGAAACTAAAGGAGGATCGATATAACTGTACTCCGAATCTGTTAGATACAGATAGTTTAGAGAATATACAGTCTTCTTATACACCTGACCTGGACGCACAATAGTAACAATTTGTGTTTGGTCCGAAATATTTCTAAGAAGTACTGTCATTGTTCTCCCAAATAGCTTGTTGCATAGTTCATGCAAATTGATACATGCAGTAAATCTTTTAGTATCTTAAGAAAAATTCAAAAGGAAGAAATCCTGGAGGGTGCTACACTTTTGATCCGCAACGAGGGACTGGAACCTTATAATTTTGCCCCACAGCGATGGCAATGGAACCATTCTCTACCCTTAACATGGTCTTTAAAGTTCTGCTTGTACTCGCCACCACAGTTTTCACACTTTACATCTTCAAATTTACTTTGATCTATCTTTGCTTTCTGCAAATCATCAAGTTGAACTTCATGTAAAAGCTTAGCCGGTTTTCCACTGAAAGGAGAAAAAGCATCTAATCCCAATTCAGCATAGTACTGCTTCTGCTCCTCTTCATCCTCGTAAAGACCGTACGAAAAACCAGCATCTGGAGGTGGACCTCTGTATAAATATATGGGACGATAGGGTTGGTAGTCAACTGGCTTCTGGGTATATGGATAATATGAGGTCCCGCCCCCTAAACCAAGTACTAATTTCATGCTACATATCCTTTCGCATTTGTATAGATAAACATATAATCTAGGGGAGATCTAATGGCTAAGCTAACTCAAAAAGAGGTGGAAGATCGGCTACTGGCAATAGCACCGCATTTGGTGCTTGCTGACACTTATATTGGTCAGAACACGCCTTGTAGGTTTTACGATTCCAAAGTTGGAGATTATTTTTACGCTAAGCCTAAGAATATTTTCCGAGGGCACACAACTGGGCACCCGTCACTGTCTAGGATCAAACAGGAGGAAACCAATCAAAAGAGGTACGGAGCTAAATGCTCACTTCAAAACAAAGAAGTTCAAAATAAGATAAAGGATACATTATTAGATAGGTACGGCGTGGAGAATGCCTCACAAAACGTGGATATCAAAAGAAGAAAGCAAGATACTTGCCGAGAAAACTACGGCGTCTTAAACCCCATGCAAAGCATTGAGGTTAGAGATAAGCATAAAGAACGCTACAAGTCTAAAACTGGATTTGAAAATCCGTTTAGCAATCCGGAGTGTATGCAAAAAGCAGAGGAAACATCTTTGTTAAAATTTGGCACAAAACACCCGATGCAAAGCGAAATAGTACAGCAGAAAAGGAAGAAAACACACCAAGCTAAATGGGGGTGCCAATTCCCCTCTCAACATCCTGAAACACGAGAAAAACAGTTAGTCACTCTTGCCGCAAGTATGAGAAATGGATCTAAGCCTGAACTAGAGATGTTATCTTGGATTCATTCTTTAGGTATTGAGGCTAAAAAATCCTATTTAGGAGGGGATCACCCATGCGAAATAGACATAATGTGTGAGAGTATGGGAATAGGTATTGAGTTTAATGGGGACTACTGGCACTCGGAGGTTAACGTGCCTAACGACTATCACTATGAGAAAACACAAAAAGCCATTAAGAATGGAGTAGAACTCATTCATATATTTCAATCTGAATGGCAGACAAATAAAGAAATTGTCAAAAGCTATATTAAAGCCAAATTAGGCAAATGTGAAAGACGCATTTTTGCTCGCAAATGCGAAATAATAGAGGTGTCTAAAGAGACTTCGTTTAAATTTTTCAACGAAAATCATCTACAAGGTAAACCACATCTGCACATTAAAACCTTTGGTTTAGTTTACCAAGGTGAGATTGTAGCTGCCGCATCTTTCTCAAAACCACATAGACAAAACATAAAACAAATTCAATTGTCTAGATTTGCAAATGTTAAGGACTGTCTAGTCGTCGGAGGATTAAGCAAGTTATGCAAACACGCATATAAAAATCTTGGCGAATTTGTAAGCTTTGTTCATTTGCGGCTTGGGTATGGTAATGCCTACTATAAAGCAGGCTTTACCTACGTGGGTACCGTAAGATACGACTACTGGTATTGGGATTCTTCTAAAAAGAAAATTGTAACAAAACAAGCGCGCAAAAAATCTACTGTCAAAACCCCTGAAGGCGTGACTGAACACGAGCATGCCCTGCAAGACGGTTTATTAAGAATTTATGATTGCGGGAAATTGAAATTCATCTACAGGGATGCCACGCACTTAAAGGCAGTTTAGATAAACTGCCTCTCCCCTGGAGATTCATCTTTAAACGATCCATATTTTTTAAGCATATCGACTGCTTTTTTAACTTTATCAGGCTTGCCTTCTACACCTACGTAACTGAGGTAACCTACTTCCGGTTCCCTTTGTTTAGGTCTCATATAGTTTCCAGAGATAGGATCATTACCCGTTACAATTAAAATATCAGAACCCTTCCACTGATATCCTTTGTCCGTCAATTCAGGAGTTTCCTTAATGCTTAGAGCTTTAAGTATTTTACTCCAATCTTTTACGTCAATATCACCTAGATCAAATCCATGCGCAGATTTCCCGCCATCTTTTATTTCTTTACCTGTCTTAATATCTATAACGGGACCAGCCAACACTACTTTTTTTATAAATTTCAAAATCCACCCTTCCAGTATTTAAAATAGTTTTTATCGTCGATATCAAAGTCAGCCGTTGGTTTCATCTCTTCGTCTTGATCTTCTTCCTCTTCTGGTTTAGTGATTTCCTCACCTAAAGCCATCTGAAATAAACGCTTGTTACGCTTTTCTAAGTATCGCTTGGTGAGGTGTTCCCACATTAAGAGGTTTTCCTTGCTTCTGCAAAGGTATCTTTAATTGCTCCGAGAAGTTCGTCCATACCCTCTACCACTTTCTTCTCGCCGGGTAGAATACGTACTAACATTTCTATATCGTAGTTGTCTTCGTGCTCTCCTGAAGTCCACATTAAAACAAAACTAACCTCACCACCGGAGAATGCCTCACCACCCACAGTGAGTTCAATAAAACCGTCACTTTTCTTTTTACCCCATACATCAAGAACTTCATCCCCTTTTGAAACCGAATCCGTTTTCCAACCTTTCTTTGTTAACTCTTTAGCTACTAAAGATAAGGCTTCAAACATCTGCTCTTCGCTAGGACCATGCCATTCTTTATTATGGGGTTTTTGGCGATCGTCTTCATGAGGTTTAATTGGCGTGTCTTTAAGTCTGTGCGAACGAAGCACACTTTCATTCTGCTCACGACGCCGATCCGCCATCTCTTTAGGTGTAAGGATCTTTGCTTCAACGGAGTAGTGATTTAAAACTTTAGAGATGAAAGACATACCTATCCTAACTCTCCTTTGGCTCTAGCAACTTCATATTCTAATTTGTTGACTACTTCATCGATACGATGGTGGCAGTCTTCCAAAATTCCTCGCACCCACCCTATTTTTTGCTTTGGTATCAAAGATTTTACGTGGTCTCGTAACTTTATTACCTCGGCTAAATCTTTAACGGTTTCTTGAACTTTGGACCCTTCTGCCTGCACTTTTTGCGCAATAACCTTTTTTATAAACATTATTCCTTAACTTCCAACTCACTAAATGGTTTATTGGAATAATCGCTACCTAGCACATACACTTGAGCCGTGAGTGACCATTTACGCCATGCGTTACGGTCCTGATTATCCGGCAGAGCCTTGATAGCTTCTAGCACTCTAGGGTCATTTTCTTTAACCGCTTCGGAAGACAAGAAAGCAATCGTCTTTTCTGGGAAGCGACTGCGCTTCCAAACAAGTTCAGAGTCCGTCATATCGGTAAGATCTTGTGCTAACGATAAAAGCTCACGACGCAAGCCTAAATGGCAAGTCGTCTCGACACTAGCTTGAACTTCCGGAGGATTAAGACCGGGAATATTCCATTCACGAGAATATCCGAAAGATACATCGACACTTGTATTGTTGTCGCCTTTAGCAATAGACAACTTGGTTTTGTTACCTTTAGCCGCTGTACTTGCGTTAGACGAAAACTCCCCTAAAGGAAATGCTGCGCCAGCTACACCCTTTAAGACATCCTCAATCTTAGCTTTTACCGATGTCCAAAGAGAAGCGGTACCTTGATCAAATTGACTGATCAACGCTAGAATTTGAGCGGATGGATCAACGGCAGACGAAGGAGCAGGCTCCTCAGGCTTTTCCTCTTCTTTTTTGTCTTCTTCTGGTAGAAGATCTTCTTCCCCAGTGTCCGCCGCTTCAATGATATCATCTGCTACTTGCACCTCTTGAAGTGCTACAATTGCAAGATGCTCAGCGGTTTCTTTATCAAGAGTGCCTGCTTCTACTTTGCCCCTTAGAAGCTTAAGGATTTGTTCTGCGGATTCTGCCGTAATGCTCATAATTTATTCCCCTTAGGTGGATAGATAAAATTAATCTAATGTAGGACGCCGATTAAGCTCAGCTTCCCAACTTTAAAAACATGTGATTAAATCTTGCCGAGATTCTTTAAGATGCGATTTATACAAAAAGTATTAGCCTCCCTACCTTTCAAAACTATGACGTTTTCTGGAACACTGTATCATGGTTCCCCAACACTCGTAGATGATTTTGATGTTGCTAAAGGTAGTGGACGCTACGGTAAAGGCTTATACTTAACACCGGATTTAGAAATCGCTAAATTTTATGCCGAAGGCGGCAGGCAAGGTGCGGCGGGGCAACGCCTTAAAAGAGGATCAGGCTACATCTACGAATTTAAATTATCTGGAAAAACTCTTAAGGTACTTGACGAAGGAGAAACCCTAAGGGAAATGGTTGGAGATTTAGAAAAAGCCGAAGATGCCTTCAGTGCTGTAGGGGACTTATTCTCCAAAAGTGTGACCAAATACCTAGCTGAATGGGCAAACGAAAAGCACGATGCAGATATAGTATGGATCGCATCTAAGGATATGGGAGTGCATAGTCCACTAGAGCAAGTCGTAGTCATCAATCAAGCGGTCATAAAATCCTGGAAACTATATAAAAGAGTATCTCAAGCCTCTAAATCCGCCACTAGTGAGGAAGTAGTAAAGCATTTAGATAACACTTCTCCTAGAGAAGATCTCGATAATCAATACTATGATATTGGTGAATACGAAGAATGGGAATTAAAAAAGATACCTATTAATAAACTTGATTTTACATTGGCTAATGTATCTAACAAAGAGTCAAAAAACTTACTTAATGCCTATACCCCACTTAAAACTCAAGCCCCTCCTATTATAATAGTTCCTTCAGAAATTCTAGGGGGTAAGTATAGAATTGTAGATGGCTATCACCGAGTAGGTGCAGCTAAAAAACGAGGAGAGAAAGAGGTAATGGCTTACATTCCCCTAGGAGCCTCATGAAATTAATCCTCGCCATGGACCCTGATGATATTTCCCCTACTGAAGATCTCATGCAAGAGCACGGACTTCTTAATAGGATCTTACTTATCTACGAAGCCTCCTTACCCTCATTGAATACCAAACTAGAAATCATTCATTCTTGTGCCTCCATTATCCGCACCTTCATCGAAGACTACCACGAAAAGAATGAAGAGAAGTTCATCTTCTCGGCGTTTAAAGCGGGGCACCCTTTAAGGGATCTTGTAGGAGTGTTGAAACAAAACCATGAGGACGGAAGAAAAATAACCGATAGGATTATGTCCTCTAAGGTGGAGGTTGTGCAAACGGCGATCCCAGAATTCCTTAAGATGTACCGCCGCCACGAGGCTCTAGAGGATACGGTCGTATACCCGGCTTTTCGTAAGCTAGTCTCTAAGGAAGAGTTTTACCAGCTTGGTAGGCAATTTGAATCAGAGGAGCAGAAGTTAGACCACGGGTTCGGCGATTATTTGAAAATGGTGGAGCAGTTGGAAACCGATGTTTAAAAATTCAGTAGAAGCGGGAAAAATTCTCAAAGACTTTCAAAACGGCAAATCAAAATTTGATAAAAGGGGGACACATGTTTTTAAGTAAGCTAATTGAAAAATATCAGGTAACAGCGGGTGAACTACGTAAGCTAGGCGTAGAATGGAAAGGTAAAGGCAAACCGGGAGCGAAACAAACAAGTAAGAAATCCGCTAAAAATGTCGTTGAGAAATGGAAAAAGGATTACGGGGACGCTATGCGCGAAGCTAAAAAAGCCGTCAACGAAAAAACTAAGGACGAGGATGGTATAGGTGGGGAGCGCCTAACTAGGATTAAGGAGAGTCTAGAAAAAATTGAGAAGTTAATGAAGGCAGTAAAGGAGTGATCAACGACTTTCCGCCACCACTCCTATAGGAACCGTTTTTAAGGTGTATCAAAACACATTGCGTTGCTGAACGCAGTGGGTAGGTTTACACCTTCTCTCATGCCTATATTATCCATACTTCTTACGTCCAGAAAAGGACTATTATGCAAATAATAGTTTTGCCCTGTTTTAATCCACAAGGCTTCCATCAATTCGGTGCGCTCTCCGGAGGAATGGTAGAACACATGCCCTAAACCAACAGCGGCTTCTGCCATGGTAAGTTTGTGTTTGGGGAAATTGTCGCAGGCTTTCTGTTTTCCATTGATATACACCACCACTTTGGACTTATTTATATAGATATCAAAAGTGGTTTTTTGTGCCACAAATAGTTGGTCATCAAACAGCACACCATTAATTACATGCTTATCATCCCAACTGCGCACCCATTGTCCATTAGCCGCAGGTGTGTCACCTGCAATAAAAGAAGGGTCTAGAATGATCACACTTTTCTTATCTGTAAGAGGATCTTGACCCGCAGGGGTTGCTCTGTTAGTTAGAATTCTAAGACTACTTTGTGCTCTAGACCCTCCTAGGGTAGGGTTTTCAAACTCTCCACCCGGCAGTACGTCGTAGCTCCCTGCTCTAGGTACAAACTGTAAACAATTCCAACCCGCCATACTGATTTGAGATCCGTCGCCTGGATTCATGAAAAAAGGTGTAGCTAATATGGTGGACGTTCCGGGGAAGGTGGAACCGCTGTATGTCTTACCCGGCTGATCTGCCCCACATAAATGCAGCCACCAGTACCGCCTTTGCGTTGAATTTGCTTGAATCTCAAAGGTTACATTTAAGAATGTGTCTCCGGTATCAGGTACCTGCAAGACTTTTTTAGGATACAAAAGGTTAGAAGCCATCACGTCTTGTCCGATATCCGCTAATAGTGAATGCATTTCACCGTTAGCGGCAAACATTTGGGACGCCTCTGCGTTAAACGTGTAGTGATTCCATCTAGAGTTAGCGTAGTGCTTAGCATTTTGCACGTTACTTAAACCTTGAGGTAAGATAACCCCCTCGACATCTTTTCTCGCTTCAAGAAGTACAAAAGGGTCTGCATCAGAGAAGTCTTCAAAAATATCTGTATCTTTGTATGCGCTAGGGCGCTGCGCAGTCCCGGTAGGTGTTACCGTAATAAAGGTGCGATTTAATACTTTGGGTGCATTGCGCGGTGCGGGCTGCGCTACATTAAGATACGGTCCTAGCAAGGGATCCGGCTTAGGAGCAGGATTATGTCCGTTTAAAATAAGGCTTCCATAATCTGCAATCACCTCTTTCTCTGTCCTTATAGGGAAAGAAGTTTTGTAAACCGGAAAAGTGATGCTTGAGCCCTTATAAGTAGTGGTTAATGGCTTATCTGCACCTGCAATAGGCACGTCTACATGGGCATTTCCTAGCGCACCCACAAAGGGACATAGCTGATCGATAGCCTCCACGACTAGGTTAGTTGGTCCGGTAAGCCCATTAACCTCAACCTGATTTGCCACGCTTTTAGGTATGTTAATGGATCTCACATCGTCACTACAGTTAGCGGTAAACATAATTTCTACATTGCCATAATCCTTAACAGCCTCCGTATCATCACAGTCGTTGCGCTGACGTAAACCGGCACACGTTATCGTGGCTCCTAATACTTCCTCTGTCTCTCCTACAATCTTAGTGCTCACATCCCCGGTTAAAGCAAATACTCTATAATCCTTAGCCCCCACATTAGGTAGATACAACATGACACTGCTGCGATTAGCTACCACTTTTACCGGCGTGGGAAAGTCACTAGCTTTAGTGTAGTCCAAAGAGGGAACGGGTGCAGGTGATGGAGCAGGTGCAGGTGATGGAGCAGGTGCAGGTGCAGGTGATGGAGCAGGTGATGGATCTGATTTTTTTGGTGTACAAGAAGTAATCGCTAAGAAGCATAAAAAATAAATATGGCGCAAAGATAGTCTCCCATTAAAGTTTTTCTTGCCAATTAATATCAATTAAACTTAATATAGCTTATATTACCTAAATAGGCAAAGGATCTGGATGTCATCGCCATTTAACTCACAGGAAGGTCCACAACATTTGACTACTGTATCGGCATGCCTCATATGCAAAAATGAGAAGTCTAATATTCGTCAGTTATTAGACGATTTATGCCCTGTACTAGAGGAGGTACATGTTACGGACACTGGCAGTACGGACGGTACTTTGCAAATCATACAAGATATGCTTGTGCAGTACCCTAACCTGTACCTTCACCATTTTGATTGGGTGAATGATTTTTCTGCGGCGAGAAACTACAGCTTTTCCTTTGCAGATAAGACGCAGTGGCTCTTATGGTTAGACTGCGACGATCGCATAGATAGTGCTAACTTATTAAAATTCAAAAACGAAATCCTAGTCAAGGAAGGTGTGGATGTATGGCAATTGCCATATATTTATGGACCTACTGTCACTGTCACTCGTGAGAGATTTGTCCGAAGATCCCTAAACCCTGTTTGGAAATGTGCGATTCATGAGTATCTAGACACCAAAGACGGACGTGTGGAGCGCTACGAGGCACTACAAGTAGTTCACAATCACGTAGGTAAAATTAGAGAGCCGGGACGCAATCTCAGGATTTTGGCTAAAGAGTTTGAAAAAAATCCGGATAGTTCGCGGATTGCTTATTATTACGGTAAAGACTTAGCAGATGCGGGACAAGATAAAGCAAAGGATGTGCTTGAGCATTACCTGAACCTAAAAACATGGCGGTTTAACGATGACGAAATAGGGGCTAGGTTTAGGCTAGCTAAGATGTTTCTTAGAGAGCGCGACTACACTAAAGCAATCAATACGATTGAGCCTGTTTATCATTTAGAGCACAAGCGCAACCGAGCTGAATATTATTTCATATTTGGCGAAGTAGAACGCGCTTTACAAAACCTGACTGTAGCAATTTCATGGTATGAAAGATGCCTATGTAAAATGCCAGAAGCGGGTATTATTCATAAAGACTATTGGACTACATTACCGTTGGTAAATATCGCTCTATGTTACCGAGATCTTGGTGAATGGGATAAAGTGTATGAAACCATTCAACGCATGGTACCGTATCCTGAATGTAATGGAATAGCTAAAGAGCTTCAATCCTACCGAGTCCATCCTAAAGAAGACGGTCAGGAAGTCATCCTAGAATTCGGTACAAGTAAGTTTGAACACAGCTATAAGGTAGGCGCAGAACCTCTACTAGTTAACGTAGGATCCTACAGTAAGTTTAAAGCTCCTTGGGTGTTTGATACTAGGATGCCCTTTTTAGATGCATCCATAGATGGAGTCGTAATTGGTGAAACCATCATACCCCTAAGTGAATTGTCTAGAGTGCTAAAGCCTTCAGGATTTTTATGGTCCGAATACCCCATCCATGATCCACACTTCATATTAGTAGAAGACGGAAAGTACTCTAAGAGAGGACATAAAATAGCCGCAAGTTTTACCACTTGTCGTCGCCCAGAACTTTTTCACAAATCCTACCATAGCTTTAAGCTAAGATGTATGGACGTGCATTTAATAGATAAGATATTTATTGTAGATGATTTTAGCCCAAACGTAGAATTACAAGCAATGAAACGCACGGCTCCGGATGCTGTTTTTCTCTCAAAGAAAACCAAAGGGCATGCAAGCTCGGTAAATACGATTCTCCGAGAGGCTATAAATAAGGGGTATGATTACCTAGTATATATGGAGGACGATTTTTACTTTATAAAAGACGAGGAACTAGTAACAAGAACCGTAAGTATAATGAAGAAGGATCCTAGTATAGGACAAGTCTTATTCAATAGGAACTACGCCGAGTCAGATACCGAAATAGAACGTAACACGCCTATAAGTGGCGACGAAATAGTTGAGAATGGCAAAATTATTTATACAGTCCATGACTGGAAGCCTATACACTCCCCTATATGGAAAAAATTTCATGATGCTTTAGGCAAGTCATCACATGCACACTGGCCGCATTTCTCCTTAATAGATGGGGTGTGGAATCTTGCGGCAATAAAAGACGTGGGGTTTGTGGATGAAGAGGATAATTTTGAATTCAAATACGCCGTAAGATACTCCCAAAAAGGGTATAAGACAGCATTTTTACCCGATATCAATTGCATCCATCTAGGGAGACCTAGGGAAGGGGTGTTCAAAAAAAATCCAGAGCATTTCGCTGAAATGAGAAAGAGGCATAATATACGCTTAGACGCACCCACAGATAGTGCTTATAATTTGAACAATACAGTGCGCTAATTAATCAGTCTGCACGCTAAACTACGAGACCCTAGCTTACATACACTAAAGGTTGTCCTTCTTAACCACATACTCCCCTGCGGTCTAAATGTTAGATACGCAGGAGTAGGTATAGTGGGCAATAGAGTTAAGATGTAAACCCTTGCATCCCGCTCAATCCACGTAGTCAAAGCAAAAATATTAATAATCGTAGGATGGATTTCCGCAGATCCTTCACCTATTGGAATCCAATTCTCCTCCAAGGTTAGAGGTAATCCAAACAAGCTATTTAAGTTGTTCGTGGTTTGAAAGTATTCATGGAGAGAGGTGGCATCTAATAAAGGTGCCTCAGATTGCCAATCCAACATAAGAGATGGCTCCGCAAATGCAGTACCGGCGAACAAAAAAACCAGAAGAAAAATCATAGTAAAAAATCTTGACAGCTTTTCCAACAGGCAGTACCATTTTTCACATGGGGGATAGGGCTGCGAAGCTGTGAACCCTAGTTCACTCTAGGTAGTAGCGGGTGCCCGTTTCCTCCACCATTTTGTTAAACTCAAAAAAAGGAATTGCCGTTATGGGAAAATTACATGAAGTCTTGGCAGTAGAAGGCGAAGTGAAAACGACAGCAACAGCTATCCTTGCTGAAACGTTGACCACGCTTGCAAAAAAACATGACCATTTTGAAGGGCAAACACGCAAGTATGCCCCATCAGTGGACGGGGGTGAAACCTTTCCGGATGAAAATAAGGAGATGGTCACTACCGTTAAAGACAAGCTTGAGTATGCGACTAAGCATCTAGTAAGAGATCTAGATGTTAAGTATCAAAAAGAGGCGGCTAATACCCACGCAAAAGCCGATCTTGAAATTAACGGAAAAGTGTTAGTAAAGGATGTACCCGCTACGTTTCTTTTAACGCTTGAGCAAAAGTTAAAAGAAATAAAGCAAGCGTACCTTGCTATCCCTACGCTTGAGCCGGGGGAGCATTGGATAAAAGATACGCAAAATAAGAATACGTATGTTGCAGATGTAAAGTATTCACACAGGACAAACAAAGTCCTTAAGCCGGTGGTCCTGTATCCACATACGGATAAACACCCCGCACAAATTGATAAAATCATGGTAGATGAGAGAGTAGGTACGTGGGCAACCACCAAATACTCCGGCAAACTCGCGCCAATCGAAAAGGCTGACTTTCTAGAACGTATTGATCAACTGATCGGTGCCGTCAAGAAAGCACGCTGCCGCGCTAATGAAGTAGAGGCTCCTAGTTTGCAGGTAGGTCAAAAACTATTTGACTTCATCCACTCTGGAAGCGTAGAATAATAAAGCTCGCAATCTCAAAGTTAAACCCCACTCCCAAGTGGAACTCAAATACTCCCTTCAATGGGATGAGGGTGACACGGGAGTAAAAATTAAACTCGTAGTTAGTGTTTTGAAGAGCAAAAACTAAAGTCACAATGTAAGAGATGTAATAGCGATATTTCCACAATATTGGAAAGGCGTGGGTTCAAATCCCACTGGGATCGCAGATGGCATATGAAAATCTGCCATGTGCGATCCTGTAGCTCAGCGGTAGAGCGTTCCCTTTAAATCTCACGGAAATATCTGCGAAAAACAACTTGTCCAGTGACAATCTTATTTCCTGGGGTGGGGATGGCGATTGCCCTGCTTCGGGACACCGAGGGAGCCAATAACTTGAAGTCTATGGTGGGCTCCCTCACCTTTATACACATGAGGCTACCCCATCAATACATTTGGGGTAGCCTCACTGTTTAGGTACGCTACTTAGCTCCGGGTACAGTCTTGATAACCCAGAAATCATCGGCTAAGTTAGGATTGGTTAAGTATTCCTCGGGAAATAAGCAGTACCCCGCCATACCCCACATAGATCCCCACGAGTTTCTTACAATCCATTTCTTCTTAGTGTCGTCATAGCCTACAACTAAAACGCAGTGACCACCCATTACCTGCTCATTATAGATGTCAGGCATAGGTACAATTCCAGTTTTCGCCACTTGTGGAGACTCGAAGGATTCGTAAACCGTGAAACCAATGATAATACAATTACCATTGGCTAAGGCGTGCTTCATATCGTAAGCGTTTTGCGCGACGTTATAATAATCCACACTGCGAAGTATGTTTTTCTTTGCCGCAAGATAACAAGCAGCCGGTGGACGTTGCGTAAAGCGACTAATAACATACTGCCACATGTTTTCAGGGCAGAAGCCATAGGTCGCTACCGCTTTGACGGCATCCGCAATGGTACCGCCTGAGTCACTACCCGTAGTTTTTTCAATAGCTCTCGTATTGTAATATTGAAACAACCGAGAAAGCATGTAATTCGGAAGACCGTGGTGGATTTGTTCATACTGAACAGAAGCCAAAGTTCCGTTAGCTGTACAACTCCCGAGACTTGACTGGTCGTATACTGGAGGCATCTTTGTACGAAGGTCTACCTTAGTAGGTAAACCTGCCGTGCGATTCTCAATCTTGTATGTCTTATGCCCAGCGTGAGGCAGCGGACGCTTCCAACCGTATTTGTTGGTTTTAGGTTTGACAAATAGACACTTTAAAAACATCCATAGATCTATAATCCATTGCATACCACCTTTCCTCCATTTTGTTTATCTTCTAACCCACCTCGAATCTCTGCGGACAATCTCTTTCACCTTGTCCGCTTCCGGCATCATCCTTTCACGCTCAATTTGTTGTAATAAGTCAGGAGTGAATAAAGAGTTTTTCTCCACACTACTGTAAGGATGTCCCGTAGGAGCGGACTGGTAACTAAGGAGAACACGTTCTAAAAACGTACTCTTATAAGGATTGCGCACGCTAAGGGGCACCTCCGGCTCGTCAATAGGACTCGGCACACCCGAACGTGACATGCAATCAGCTAATACCTTCTTAATAAAGCGCATAAAAATTCCTTTAAAACCGATTACTGGTTATTATATAATCTTAAGGAAGATTATCTGAAAATAGGAGGGTGTCACGAGTAATGTAATACAACTACCGCTAGAACGAAGACGTACTAGTAAAAAGGAAAAACAAATCCTTAAAGTATCAAATGAAATTGATGCCGTAATCCTTAAGCATATTGAAGATCCAGATATGGAACTTAAAACATTGGTGGGGTTGGTCGCACACCGGCTAGGGGCACTGCTGAATAGAATCGATAGGAAACAAGAACTGTGGGAAGTGTGCGCCAAGGTGATTAAAGACCTAGCAAAGGTTAGTTGAGATTAAATGGATAATCTTTATTAGGAGACACTTTGACAATCATCGAAAATAGACACCACGAAAACAGAGTGCCGGTTTACGCCTCTACGTTTTGGAATGATAAAAAGCAAGTATATAAAGATAGTGTTCGCAAAGTTATAGATCATTACCCTAAAAAGTCGATAGCAGAAATCAATGGAAGAACCATTGGCTACAACTGGCTTAAAGGCGCGGCTGAAACCTATAACCTATCTCCAGATATTAAAGACTACCTAATTTTTGAAATCCCAGCCGTTACGATAGATATTCCAAATAGAAATATGCACTGCTTCCCCTACGAAGAAATTAGCTATTTTGATCCACGCTTCGGTAAATTCATTTATGAAACGTTTGTAGGTAAGCCTAGTTTTGTTGATCATTGTTTTATAGCTGGCACAAAAGTAAGAATTAGTAATTACGACGAAAAGAATATCGAGGATTTAGTTGTTGGGGATTTAGTACTAACTCACAATATGCGTCTGCGTAAAGTAGTAGATGTAATTCGTAACGGTATTAAAGGGACTAAAAGAATAAAAGTACAGGGAATACTGGAGCCTTTATATGTAACAGATAATCATCCACTTTATATTGTGGATCGTAGGCAAGTTTTTGGTAGTTACCACAAAACACGACAAACCAATCAAGCTAGACTTCGTAAAGAAAATTTTAGGGATATTGAATACAAGCCACACTGGCGTCCGATAAGCGATATATATGATGGGGATTACGCTTGTATACCTATTGAATACGGCGGAGATATCGTAGCGGACCCTAATTTAGCTTTCCTTACTGGTGCTTATTTAGCGGATGGCTGTTTGCAAAACAAATCCTATAAGGTTCCCGATGGTTACAGCGTTTTGTATACCATTGGGCATCATGAAATTGAGTTCCGTGAAGCCTTAATTAAAGCGGCTACAGAACTTGGATATAAATACTCCTATGCGGAGTTAAGGCGTCCTGGATGTGATTGGATTACGATACACTCAAAAGAGTTAGCCAGTTTTGTCAGAAATACTTGTGGTGAATATTCGGAAGCCAAACGCCTTAAAGGTGAGGTACGTAAATGGTGTAAAGACAGCACTCTTATTATGCTAGGTGCATATACTAGCGGTGATGGATCCTTTGATAGGAAAAAAGGATCTTTCCGTTGTAGAACTTCCTCTATAGATCTTCTTAAAGATTTACAGCAAGCTTTTGCTTTTACCGGCATACCAGCTTGTGTCGGTATAGACTTTATTGCCGCAAATCATATAGATGAAAAACCAATGGTGGGGGATCAAGAAATAAAAACTAGAAGAGATAGTGGCTACATAAGAATTAATCAGCGTTTTGCAAAACAACTCGCACCATTTGTTGTTGGTAAAAACATTCCGGATATAGAATCTAAAGTAGATTCGGCTTCGGGAATCATAATGGATAATTACTTACTAATGCCCATCTTGAGTATCGAAGACGCAGGTGAACAAGAAGTTTTCAATATTGAAGTAGAAGAGGATCATTCCTATATAGCAGGGGGTGTGGTTGCCCATAACTGCAATAAAAATCCCATCGAAGCCAAAGGCATCCATTTCGATGCCATGCTTCGCAAAGTCCCAGGATGGGACGTGTGGAAAATTTATACCCTCGTAGGATTCGACCGCACAAAAGATCCAGCTTTGGTAAAAAGGATGGAAAGAGGGGAAAGACGCTCCTTTTCAATGGGCTGCTGGGTGTCGTATTTTTTGAGTTCCATAACCGGACAAATAGAAAATGGATCTCAAGCACTCAAGTACCCAAAAGGCACAGTGCATGAAGGGATGTTGTCATACCTCCAATGTGTTGGATGCGATTTTTTCGAACAATCCAGCGTTGAAGGTCCAGCCGATGTAACCGCAGAGTCGCATCAGTTATGGTATTTTTAAACACTCTGGTCTAAGTCCAGGATACTCACAGCCAACG
>Ga0315273_10005301_pt1 | contig 15929 bp, 18 predicted proteins | sample YL17G02_0_MG_FD_205753 | JGI IMG/M metagenome (GOLD analysis project Ga0315273, IMG submission 205753) | Sediment microbial communities from Yellowstone Lake, YNP, Wyoming, USA - YL17G02_0 | ecosystem: Environmental > Aquatic > Freshwater > Lake > Sediment | place: USA: Wyoming | collected...
AGATCGAGGCCTACGCCGAGCCTCTGGGGAAGCGATCTCTTTGACGCAAGGCGCGGCGGACGTATCTGGCTCGTGCCGGAGGCCATATCGGAAGCAACCTGTCCTTTTAGAAAAGAATTGATCGTTTTAAGCTTATCGTGGATTTGCTGTAAAGATGGATCGTGAGTATAATTTGAAGGCCGAATAACGGTAGCTGCGGCGTTGTCGGTAAAATCGCCGTGACACTGGATATATTTTTTTACTTTCTCGCTTATCCTTATTAGCCTGTCCCTTGCCTCGGACAGATTGTCGCTAAGATTTTCGTCTGCTCTTCTTGGCATAGATATCGCTGTTTCATATTAATTTACACCTGCCGCGCTCTATTACTATTTGTCGCTTATCGCCGCCAAAAGGCATCCCTTAGCGGTGGATTCCAAAGGCTCTTCCGCCAGCCGCACGTCTTTTATCGGTATCGGGAACTTTATCTTAGCGAGCTCATCGCGCGCGACTTCGATAAACCCTCCTATCAGGGCTGACCCGCCGGCGAAGACGATATCTACAGGCTCGGGGAACTGGGGTACATCTTCGGCAGACTCGAACTTCTTCTTGATATTCGTCAGAGTGTAGCTGATGAGGTTCCTGTAATAGACCACCACGGCCTCCTCATCACGGTTTTTGGGGCTATTTATATTGATGCCCTTCTCTTTTATGGCAGTTGCCCTGTTGACTTTGACACCCAGGACCTGAGCCACGTTCTTGTCTATCCAGTCGCCCGCGCGGCTGGTGGAGAAAGTGATCGCTGGAATTGTTTTATAGCAGACGCATACGTTAAACATCCCTCCGCCGCAGGAGATCCCTATCCCGGTGAAGTCCTGATCGGACAATTCGCTGAATATGACCGCATGGCCCTCATTGATCGGTTTTGGCAGATAGCCCAGCGCCTTCAAGCACCCCTCGATCACGCTCGTATGGTACACGATATTAAAATCAGCGTCTATCGGATTGCCGGGGACAGAAAAATAGCAGAGCTGCTTATCCTCATCCGCCTTACCTATGACCGCTTCGATCAATAAGCCAATTATAGGTATCGCGTCCGCTTCCTTGGGGCTTATGATGCCGTCGCCCATGGTCCTGCGGACGGTCTTATTCATTATATTGGCCAGCTCAAACGCCGATTCGCCCAGTATATAGACCTTGCCTTCGCGCTCCGCGTACTTGACCTTACGCTGCTTCAGAAGATTCTTAGTGAACGAATTGACCTCGATGTCAAGAAACGTGTTCCTCATGCTCTTGATCCTGACCCTTTCCATGCTATCCATTGTAGCGCCGACGAAATTCATCGTCCCTATATCGAGTCCCTTGGCTTGACCTGCCATAATAGCTCCTTCTTATTTTAGTAAGATTACGACTAACGGCTACTTCTTCGCTGTCTTCTTATAGTACTGTTCCCGCGTCTTGGCTCTGGTCTCGGCCAGCATGAGCCGGATCTCATCCAGGCTCTCTTTCGCTCTCTCCAGGTCCCTCTTGGCGCGGTCTCTCTCCATTATCATATCGCTCGAGTCGGCATTCGTCTTATCGAGCTTGCTGAGCAGCTCCTCTTTCTCATCCTCAAGCAAAGCTATCTGATTCTGAAAACTCTGAATGGTCTTATTGGCGCTATCGAGCTCCAGCTCTATCTGCTCTATCCTGGTAGACCGCGCGTCCAGTTCTCTGACAAGCGACTCGGCCTTATTCTCAACGCTCTTCTTCTCGGCCAGGCTCTTCTTGAGATCCTCCTCCGCGAAGCGAAGCTTCTCCCCGGCTTCAAGCCTCTCGTTTTCAAGAAACTCAAGCTCGGAGCTCAACTCTTCCTGAGATACTAATGTCCCTTTAAGCTCTTTATTCCGCTCATCGGAAACCGCAAACTTGGATTCAGCCTTCGCCAAGGCATCTTTTAGCTTGGCTATCTCCTCCTCCTGGGCATCTCTCATGCTGAATGCCGCGTCGAGCTGCCGCTCCAGGTCGGATATTATCTCAAAAACGCTTATCTTCTCCTCGTCGATGGACATTCCCTGCGCCTTTTTGACGGGCGCCATTTTGCTGATGTGGGCCGGCCTCTCTTCTCTTTTTGCCGCGGCCGTAGTCAAGTGCGAGACCGCCTTCGACCTTAACGTCGATTGAAGAAGCGGGTTATCTATCTTTCTGCCGCTTCTGGATGTTAATACGCTACTTTGACTTTTTGCCCTTACTATTGCCATTAAGTACCTCCTCTGCCAACATTGCGTAAGCTACCGCCCCTTTGGATTTCCTGTCATACTTCCATATAGGCAGGTGCGCGTTATGAGCTTCTTCCAGTTTAATATTTTCCGGAATGATAACTTTGCACACCTTTCTGCCGAAATAACTTCTTATAGCGTTCTTCGCTTCATTGGTAACAACCCTCTCCCTGTATCTTGTAATAACCACCTGGGTGATATCGATATCCGACTCCAGGCCGTCTTTCACGTTCTCCACGATCTCCTCGAGCAGTTTTATGCCTTTAAGCGAGAAGAATTCGGGGCATATGGGCACCAATAATTCGTCGCAGGCGGTCAAGGCGTTGATCGTCAAAAGCCCCAGAGACGGCGGGGCGTCCACTACCATAAAATCATAGGGAAGGCGCCTGGTAAAATGGAAAAGGATCTTTTCGCGTCCGATATGCTCTGAGATACGCATGGAAGCGCCGGAAAGCTCAATGTCGCTGGGTACCACGTCGATGCCGAAAGCGTCCGAATGCTGGATGACTTCTTCAATATTCATCTTGCCGACTATAACGTTATAGATGTTATAGTCAAAATCGTTATTCCCGAAGATAGCCGCCGTAGCCGAATACTGGGGATCCATATCGACAAGAAGAACCCTCTTGCCCCGGCGCGCGAGCTCAGCGGCTAAATTAACCGCTGTCGTCGTCTTGGCCACTCCGCCTTTTTGATTTGCCACGACTATTCTTCTCATATTCCTCCCCATGCTACTTTCCCTCTAAATACGCGCCGACCCCGCCTAAGATCTTACCAACCTCAAAACATATCGCGCTGAATCCCTCTCTTCTCGACGAGGCGGAATGAGATCTGTATCTTTCTCTCACGCTATCTATCTTTTCCGCTGTGCTCTTGATGCTCTGATCCGGCGCCACTTCGTCCTCTACGGCCGCGTCTTTCGCGACTGCGTGCAGGCGGCAATTATAGTCATCAACAGCCATCCTCCTGCATCCCTGGAACGAACACCTTTTCGCCCTGCTGCGGGGTTTTCCCAAGTCGGCTTTACCTCTCGTTATGAAACAGTACCGTTAAGATGCCTGCGCGAAACCCTCGGAGAACGATTCCGCGGCGCCTCTGGCTATCTCGGAAGCTTTATTCTTCATGTCAGCCATGACTCTGGAGACGCTCTTAAAGGCATGCGGATTCTTCTTCTTGATAATCTTGTAGCCCACCACTCCTAAAAAAACCACTCCCACTACCGCGGCTACCGCGCCTAAGCCTTTTTCTATAACCATTGTATTCTCCTTTTTATATTATTGATAAACCGCGAACTTCGACTGATTATCGCGCCACCAGAAACGCCAGCCCTCTATCGCTTCCGATTTACTTTTAGCGGAACCGTTCACTCTGAATCCCTGATCCTTGCCTGTTATCTTGATCAGAGAATCCGACGCCGCTTTCTGAACGCCGTGATCGGCATCGCTCAAGAGCGTTATCAGGCCGGAGATCGAATGATTAAGCTTCAGAGAGCCGCTCATAAGCGCGGCCGACTTGCGCACGCCGGCGTCGATGTCAGACATGCATTTGGCTGCCGCAGAAGCGCATCTGCCGCCGAAGAACCAGGCCAGGCAGTTTAGTGCCTGCCTCCTGACCTCCGCTTCCGGATCATGCAAAAGTCCCGAGACATACAAAAAACTTTCATCGTCCCGATACTTCGCGATCGCCCTTAAAGCCGCCTGCCTGACGCTCGGATTTTGGTTACTTAAGAAATAGACAAGCACGCTCTTATCGAGGAGGCATTTATCGTTAATCTCTCCGACAGCGCTTATGACCTCTACCGCCTGCAGTGATTCCTTCGATGACAAGAGAAGTTTCTTGAGTACGCCGACAGCCGCCGTTAGGGATAATTTTTTTATCTGCCCGAGAGCCTTGGACCTTACATCCTTATCAGGGGACATGAAATCCGCGGCATATGTCTCCGCTTTCAGGCGCTCCAGCTTGCTCGCGAATTCAATTCCTTGCAGAGGGCCATCGAACGCCGCCTCTTTTGTTCTTTCCGCTATCGCGGCATGCGAAACTACCGGCTCCTTCACCCTTACAGGCGCTATGATCCTTTGCCATAGGGGCGTTTCGAAACGCCTGGGAGGCACATCGATCTGGGCTTGTTTCGAAGGAAGCGGCGCTTCGGCTCTCTTAGCTTCCGTCTCGTGAGGGAAATGCTCCGCGGACTTGGTCTCTTCGTAATGCTTCAATGGGAATAACCAATAAAATATCCCGCTCAAAGACCTCGCAACCGACCCGAGCGCGCGCATAGTGCTATATGCGGCCGATTCGACGGCACCAACATACTTTTGCTCCATCCTATAAGGCCCTTCTTTTGGCTCTATATTATATTAAATGTCCAATTATGCATAAGTATACATCAAAAGTTAGAAATTGTCAATGCCAGACGGCTTCTCTCTTCTTCGCTACATAATCGATAAGCTCTATCAGGCGCTCCAGCTCCATATCGCATCCATGGGCTTCCTCTTCGTATATGAGGCCGGCAGGATCTTTCTTATGCCACTCGTAGAAAAGTTTCCCAAAATCCGCGAAGAGCCTTACCGGCGCGCCTTCCACTTTATTTGGCATCGATCATCCTCGAGCAACCGTCTCTTATCTTCCTGGACAGCCTTCCGAGCCCATACGACGCGCCGTACGCCACATCCCCGAAGCTGACTCCCTTGAGGTTCTCTTTCACGTCGCGCGCCACATTCTTAAAGGTCCTCACGGCCTCATCCTTAATATTTCCCGCCCTAACACCCTTCCCGATACTTCTCGGGTCGACCGCGGCTTCCGCGACCCTGTCGGTGCCTTCGGAAAAGCTCCTTCCGGCGTCCGAGATCGATCTCTTAAAAGCTCTGACGGTATCGGAGACCTTTCTGCCGGAGCGCGGCGCCTGCAGCGTCTCCATAGCCTTCTTTCCGCGGATCTTCTTCATCTAGCCTTACTCCGGTTCTTAGTTCTAGCTGCAACGGCTCCGGGCTTCTTCGCGGGGGCCGCCATCCCGGCTTTAGAACCCGCCCTCATCTCTTCTAAAAAATGCGGGTTGGACTGATTCTCGCTCAATAATTTCTGCCAGCTCTTGACGGAGGCTCTCCTTTGCGGCTCGGGCGCGAGATATTTGTAGCCCAGGTCCGTTCCCGTCATCGTCTTTAAGGCGTCTATAGCTTCTCTTCTTATCTTCTCGTTCGGGCTATCGAGCTTCGGCAGGACCTGGATAAAAGATACGCGGCTCTTCATGAGCCCAAGCTTGCGTATAGCTATCCTTGCCACGGTCTCGTCGGGATCGTTGGCCAGGCGCATAATAGCCGACGTCTCGGAATCGGTCACAAAGGAGTCGAGGCAATTCGCAACCAGCCTCCTGACATTCGCGTCGGTGTCATCTACCGCCAATATTATGGCGTCCCTGGCGTCCGGCGACCCTATTCTCTTAAGCCCCATGATGCCGTGCATCCTCAATAAAGCATCCGGGCTGTTAAGGAATTCCCTGTAGATATCTACGAGAATCGGGTTGTCCATCTTTATAAGCATATCGACCAGCTGTTTCTTTACCGGCGTGTCGGCGTCTTTCAGCAGGCCCAATATAAAAGCGACGGATCTCTCGGGTATACTGCGGAATAACGTGCCGAGGATCTGCAGTTTCTCATCTACCGTGACATTCTTCAGCGCCAGCCTTCTGCCGGCGGCCTCGAGAAGGCCCTCGTCTTGCGGTTCCGGATCCTCCTCCATAGCTGCCACGGCCTGAGGCGCCGCTTCCGCGAGGAGAGCATCCTCCATGGCCGTATCGAACGCGTCGGGTTTATCGGATCGGGTACCGCTCTCTTCCACTAATCCGCAATCCCGCTTCACTTGCATATCAGCGGCCACGCCCTCTTCATAGATACGCCTGATATCCTCGAAAAGAGTTACGGCGTTCTTAACCAGCGCCTCTACCTGGTGGGACGTGTGCCTGATATCGGCCGAGGCTCTTTTGAAAAATTCTATCTCTCCGCTCAATAGGGCCTGATCGGAGTATTCTCCTCTATGGTCTTTTTTGGCTGACTCTTTTTTTCTGGTCATAAGATCCTGCACCGCCTCCATATTGTTCCTGATAAGAGAGATGATCTCTTCCTCGATAACTCTAAGCGATCCGACAGCAACATCCGTGCCGCTGGACGCCGAATCCCATAGATGCACAGTCGCGAGCGAAAGATACTCTTCGATATCTTTTTTGAGCGCGAGCAACTTCTTCTTGATCTCAAAGAGTTCGATCATCAGCTCGGTATAGCGCTCGAGCGACCCTCGCTGGTCTGTAGTATCTTTGTCATTGCGAGAAGTGGGCGACGAACTAATCTCTTCTGCCGGAGGAGATTGCTTCGGCCTCATTTCATTCGGCCTCGCAATGACGGCCTCTTCACCACAGAAATTCAGTCCGCTGCCTGTGGAGTCAGCCGCTTCATCCTTATGAGCGGCCGGCTCTATCCGCTTCTCGGGCTTCGGCTTCCGGGCCCGTTTCCGATCCGCGGAGCCGGCGGACTTCGCGGGCTCCGGAGCAGCCGGCTCTATCCGCTTCTCCGGTTCCGGCCCCTTATCCTGCGGGGCAGAAAGAGATCTGATTCCGTCGAGGATCTCGCCCGCTTTCCCGGCGAGGCGCTTATCTTTATTTTGGAACTCGAAACTTACGCGCCCGTTCTCTATATTTTCATAGAGATGCTTACCGAGACTGTCGTAAAGGACTTCGAGCTGAGCATCGCATTCCGCTATAAGGTCTCTCTTCGCTTTCATCAGTTTAGTTCGGAGACATCTTCATCGATCTTCTTTATCTCTTCTTCAATGTCGGGATCCGACGGGGCTTCGGAGAGCTCTTTCATATTCCTCTGTTTCTCCTGCGGGCTAAGCTTCTTCTTACTCTTAGACTTGGTTTCGGCTCCCGTTTTTGTCTTAGCCTTATTACCTGAGGCGGCGCTACTCTTAACCTTCGGGCCGGCCGGAGCACTCCCGACGGCCTTCTTCGCGCGATCATGTCCGGTCAACCCTTCCTTGGCCGACTCGAACCCGCTCATGAAAGACTCTTTCATGTGAGAGGCCCCCTCTTTGGCGTCTTGCATGAAGGCGGATGTCTTCTCGCCGGCCTTATCCATAAGAACCTTTGACGCCGATACCGTCTCCTTCCAGCTCTTAGTCTTTGCGATATCCTTTATCTTCGCGGTCTTCGCGCAGATGTATCCCACGGAATAAGACGCTCTATCCAGAACGTCTTTCATCAACCCTTTATCTCTTTTTTCTTTTCGCATGAGGAACTTCCTTTTCTTTCTTGACACATTTTGACAGCGACGCTCTTGCCGCTTTCTTGACTTCCTCTTCCGAATCGTCAGCCATTTCTTTTATCATATCGAAAGAGCCGCGCGGATTTACTACGGCCAGCATCTCGACTATTGACTTGCGCACATACGGGCTCTCGTCGCGCCGCAGTCCGCCGGCCAGATCCAGGCCTTTTCGGCCGTAATATATGCCTAAACAGGTCCCGACCATACCCCGTATATACGGATCGCCGTCTTTGAGAAGCGGCTCGAGAAGCTTTATATGATCTTCTTTGGCAAGCACGCTAAGCGCCTTTATCGCGGCCGCCTTCACTTTATTGTCGGAGTCCCTCAGAGCGGCCTCATATATATCCTCATTCTTATCATCGACGGCCCTGGTAATAGATCTAACCGCCGCGAGCCTTACCTCCGGGCTATCGTCTTTCATCGCCATCCTGCATATCCGCCTGATAGCTTCTTTGTGCGACAAATGCGCTATAGCTCTGACGCTCTTCTCGCGCTCTTTCTCGTTCCCGTCCCTGAATCCGGCGAGATTCCGCTCAAATAGTTTCTTCTCCGCGTCCGATCTGAATTTTATATCATGAAGGCCGTCACGCTCATCGTCGCCGGATTTATCCGCGCTTCCTTCATCCCGGTCAGCCGCCTCTGCTGTTTCTTCTTCAGCCTTCTCTTTTTTGGCCTTTACGGGTTCATCCGGCGCTTCTTCATCCTCTTCGTCCTTTTTTTCGGGCGCCGGAGTTTCTTTGGACGGCGCTTCGGCCTCGTCCCCGGAGCCATCTTCTCTATCCTCTTCGGCCGGCTCCTTATCGGTCCTGGCCTCTTCTTCGGCTTCTTCCGGCTCATCCTCTTCGCCGTCGGCGCCGTATATCTCTTCGACCTTCTCGATCCGCTCATTCAGATAGTTCAACAGGTTCAACAGCCTCTCGACCTCTTTTTCGTCCTCTACTCCGTCCGAGGTATAGAGAAAACGGACAGACTCTTCGTTTTTAAGTTTATATATAAGCTCTCCTAAAAGGAAAGCCACTTTCCTGTATTTTCGCTTCAAATCACCTATATTAATATTGTTCATCCAAACTCCTCCATTTTACTGATTATACTTTTCCCTTCCGGGTATGTCAATAGTATAGTGATGAACATGCCCGTCATTGCGACCCAAACATTTACTGTTCTAGCGAGCGCTGTGATTTTTCTAGCTGGCGCGAGTCGTCCTTCGATATAACTCAGGACAGACCCTGGGCCTGTCGAAGGGTCGAGAACTTCTCGACTCGGACAAAATTATTGTTCGAGCGAAGTCGAGAACCATAATTTTGTCCTCGCTCGAAGAATAAGCATCGCTCCTCACCCTCGTCAAGGTACTTATTTACGCTGATTTACTCCGGCAAGGAGAGCGCACCATCGCTGTCAATGAACCTGCCTTCAAGATAATTCTTGGTCATTTGGGATCTGGGATTGTTAAAGAACTCTTTGGCGCTTCCCTGCTCTACGAGCTTGCCCATATACAGAAATATCACGTGATCGGCGAGGCGTTTTGCCTGCCTCAGTATATGGGTCACCAAAACTATCGTGTAACGGTCTTTAATCTCCCCGAATCTCTGCTCTATCCGCTCCGCGGATATGGGATCGAGAGCCGAGGTCGGCTCATCGCCCAATATTATCTCCGGCTCCACCGCGAGGCCGCGCGCCAGGCAGAGCCTCTGCTGTTGTCCTATCGACAGGCGCGACGCGGGGCTATTCAGCCTATCCTTCACTTCGCGCCAAAGACTGGCTTCTTTCAGATAGTGCTCCACTATCTCATCCAGCCGCTTTCTGTCCTTGATCCCATGCAGCCTCGGCCCGTAAGCGACATTTGAGTATATGGATAACGGCAGGACCTGAGGCCTCTGGGACAATAGGCCCATCCTTCTCCTTAAGTGCGTTACCTCAACGTCGGGTGAATAGATATCCTCGCCGTCCACAAAGACCTGTCCGCTCACCTTAACGCCGTCGTGGATATCTATCAGGCGGTTGAACGATTTTAAGAGCGTGGTCTTGCCGCATCCCGAAGGGCCGATGATCACCGTGATCTTCTTATCGGGGATATCGACCGAGATATCGTCGAGGGCCTGGTCTTTGCCGTACCAGACCGATAACTTCTTTACGCTTATGTGTGTTTTTGTCTTCATGCGCCTTTCCTGATCATTTTATAGTATGCCTGGAGAATCTTCCTGTCAATAACCTCGAGACCACGCTTATCAATAAGACTATCGCCGTCAATACAAGAGCCGCCGCATACCCGCGCGCCTGCACCTCGGGAAAAGGCGTGCCGAGCTGAAAGAATATCGCGAGCGACAATGTGGCTACGGGCTTGAATAAAGAGTAAGGCAGCGAATCCGTGAACCCGGCCGTAAAGAGCACCGCGGCGGCGTCACCTATGCCCCTGCCGAAAGCGACAAGGACCGCGGTGAGTATCCCCGGGAGAGCCTGCCTGAATACCACTTTTATCGCCGTCTCCCACTTCGTGGCGCCCATAGCGTATGACGCTTCTTTAAGCTCATGAGGGATCATCTTCAGGACTTCGTCCATCCCTCTGGCCATGATCGGGATGATCAAGAGCCCCACAGAGACGATCCCGGCAAGAAGCGAGGCCCTGGACCCGAAGAATACCATCAACGCGAAACCAAAAGCGCCGTAAACTATGGAGGGCACCCCCCATAGTATGTCCAGTGAAAAACGTATCACCATGGCGAACTTTGAATTTTTCCCAAGGTATACATTAAGATAAAAGACGAGCGGCAGGCTTACCGATATGGCGAGCGCAACGGCTCCCGCACCGAGCGCCAATGACCCCAGGATGGCGTTAAGTATCCCGCCGCCCTTTCCCAGATAGTACCCGCCCTTCGGGGTTTCGGTCAGCATGGCCAGGCTCAAAGCGGGAAACCCTTTTAAAATAATAGTTACAAGTATCGATATCAGGGTCCCTGCCACCAGCGACGCGGATAATATCATCATCACCTTGAATATCCGCTCTTCAGTATGACGCCATCTATTCATCCGTTACATACTCCTGTTTTCTACGCAATAAAGGAGCCCTCTACCGGCCGCGGTAAAACATATCGTGACAATAAGAAGGGCGAGCGCGGCAAGCAGTATGGCGGAATCGTATAAAGGTATCGACATCATCTCACCGTACGTATTCGCGATAAGAGCGGGAAGAGGATAGGCCGGGTCGAATACGGATCTAGTGAAGACGCCGAGAGCGCATCCGGCCACCATCAATACCGCCATCGTCTCTCCGAACGCGCGCGACAGCCCTAGGATCACCGCCGCGATGATGCCAGGCCACGCCTTCTGCAAGACCACGCATTTGATCGTCTGCCATTTGGTCGCGCCTAAAGCGAGCGAGGCTTCTCTCATCTCAAGAGGCACGGAAGCGATCACTTCCATCTCTATCATTATCATTACGGGAAAACTCATTACCGCAAGAACAATACCGCCGGCAAGAGCGGAAAAACCGGTATAGTTATCCGAGGCGAACGGGAAGAAAGGCATCTTTCGGCTGAAGAAAGGCATAAGTTGATCGCGGACAAAAGGGACTATCACTATTACGCCCCAGACGCCGTAGATCACGGGAGAGATGCCGGCCAATAAGTCGATCCCGGACTTAGCGAGCCGCCTAACCTTTCTATGGGCGTATTCGGAAATATATATAGCCGTTAAAAGGCTTAAGGGAATAGCTATTATCATGGCGATAGCCGTGACCCAGAACGAGCCAAGGATAAATCCGCCCATGCCGAACTTGCCGCCGGATGGATGCCACACGGAAGTGAAAATAAGCTGGCCTATGTTCTGAATAGCGAAAATCGGCTTCGCTTTGAAAAATAACCCTCCCACCATAAAAAATACGAGCGACAGTACAAATACGGAGAATACCCACATCACGCTGCTGGCGACCGTATCTTTTAATTCCCGTATATCCAAGATCCCGCCCTCCTAAATGGGTGTCCCAAAAAGTGACTGTCACCCATTTCCCCATTTCCATTTCTCTCTTTACTATTCGAGCGAGCGCCCCAGCTTTTCTCGCTGGCGCGAGTCGAGAACTTCTCGACTCGGCCAAAATTATTGTTAGAGCGAAGTCGAGAACCATAATTTTGACCTCGCTCGAAGAATATTACCTGATGCTCTCCAGAACCCTATCTCTTTCGGCCTTGTCGAGAGAGAGGCTCGTCCCTGTCTCATCGACTATTCCGGTCCCCTCCTCGGAGAGCGCGAACTCTATAAAGTCTTTCACGAGCCCCCGCGGCTTGCCCTTTACGAAAAAGTAATTCTTTCTCGTCGCCGGGTATGTGCCCTTGCGTATAGCGGCAATGGCTGAAGCGCGGTCCTTATAGACCTCGTCCGGATCGGCTATGCCGTTCGCGTTGGAATCTATAGGCACCAGAATCGCGCCTTCTACCAATGAGCCCTTCGCTGTGAATACATAGCTGAAATTCGAGAATCCGATGCCGAGAGGGTCTTTCTTCGCCGCCTCAAGCAGGCCGGGATCGCCGTATATGCCTACGCCTTTCAGGTCCTCCTGCTTCTTGCCCATGTAAGCCGCCCAGCTGGCCGCCGCTCCGCAGGCATCCGACCTTGTATAGACGTGTATCTTATCGGGCGTCTTATCGCCTATGACTTCGCCCCACGACGTAACGCTGCCATTTATATATATGCCTGCCCATGTCTCTTTAGAAACGCCTTTTTTCAGGATACCGCCGAGCGCGGGGTTCTTTTCGCTAACGACCGGGAAGACCGCGTCGTGCAGGACATATATGGGCAGTATCCCTTTTCCGATCTCCGATGGGTCGGGATCCCGGGAGACCATACCGATATCGACCAGGCCCGCCATCGCTTCCGCCGCGCCCTTGCCCGCGCCGCCGGCTGAGACGTCGATCTTCACCTTGGGATGGCTCTTCTGATAACTTTCCGCCCACGCCACAACGGTCGGATATATCGCCCAGGCGCCCGATATCGCTATAGAGCCTTTTGGCTCATCGTTAGCCGCCATGGCTGGCGCGCCGGTGAAGATAGACAGGCTAAGCGCAATGAACGTTATCGCTGACAGTATCCTCATAACAACCTCCTGCGTTGAAATTATTTGCCCACTTCCCAATGTCCACCTTTATCGGGACCGACTCTTTTCAAAATACCTTCTACTTGTAATTTTTTCAATTGTTTCTTCACTCCGCCTTCGCTTAAACCTATTTCTTTAGCAAGCTCTGCTCTCGTAACAAAGCTGTTTTGGCTAATTATATGCAGGATTTTCTGGGTACTTTTCTGGGTACTTTTCTGGGTACTTTTCTCCCACACTTTAGGAGCCGTCTCGGCATCTGACCGGTAAAATGTCACCTGAAAACCAGTAGATATTTTTTCAAAAACAACCTTTACGCCTGAGGCATCACATTCTTCCTTAATACGGCGCAAGCCCGAGCCCCACCGCTCAATATCCTTGGCGAGATAGAAAGCTTCCGCGATCAGCGGATTTCTAGGATAGCTTTTGCCATGGCCTGCGATGAACTCGTCCGGATCATGGTCAAAAGGAAACTGACCGGGGTTATAAATCTCGATCCTGTCCCGATAGATGGCGATCTCATTGCTTTTAGGATTATAAAAATCCCGGTGGCAGAGGGAATTAATAATGGCTTCTTTCATGGCACGGACAGGTACCTCCGGGATCTCGACTCTTGTGCTGCCGGAAAGATCGGCGCGCCAGTTGATGTGTTCTTTGACGTAAACTTCACACCGTTCGATCAATCCAAAAAGAGGGCCGCGAAAACTCTGAATATCGAGGAACGTCATTTTATCTTTTCCGGCAAAGACAGCTGCTTGAACTTCGACACCGCTGTCTTCACAAAAAAGCGCCCGGCCAGCATTTAACAATCTTCTGCCTTTGATCAGGTGAATTCTATTAAGGACATTGCGCGCTGAATCATAAGCATATTCAATGCGTCCGGCTTTGCGTCCTTTCTCAACAAACTTCTTAACAGTCTCAACACTGGCCTTGGACAGCGAAAAATCGGAAAGCTCGGCACCCCATGAATAAGCATAGTTATTTTTCTTTTCGACCAGATGCCTCAGTTCATCCACCGAAAGCTTCCTATCTTCCTCACCCACACGCAAATAATAACGTCCACGAGCTGAATATACGGCATCATGGCCGCTGACTTTAACAACGATGTAGTCCTTGCCCAGCATCTTTCTGATCTGTATGTCCGGATAAACCTTTGGATCAATCCAATCGCTGATGGATTTTGAAATATCTTTCAGGGTCGACTTACCGATCTGCTGCCCCAAAATGTTGCCGTTGTCATTGATCCCAAAATAGACCGTGCCTTTGCTGTGCTTGTTCAACATAGCGCTTAAAGAGACGATCGCCTCTTTAAGTTCCGACGTAGAACTTTTAAGCTCTACGGTTTCACTTTCTGTAAATTTCATACGTCAGCTTCTTTGTTCCTTGCTTTATTCGACCCCGATCCAAAGCTACCCATGGCTTTAGCTATCGGAAACCATACTATTGCTTTCTAGCAGGCAATGACGGCAGATACAACAATATATCATATCGCGGGATTCGACACAATGGTTTTACCATAGCGGGGAAAATGGGTATTCCCGGTGGCCGATAGCCTACCATGGCGCCAACCAGCGGACCTGGCTGCGCCCAAATCCTCTGGTCGTATTAGGAGATACGGCGCATTTCAACCGGCCTGCCAGGTAATCCGATATCAGAGCTCCGACATTTTCCTGGCGATCTCCATAATAGATCCTTACACTTCTGCTTCTCAGGGTGGAAAACATTCCCGGCCCGACCTTAAGAGCCAGAACCACCCCGACTCTGTTGTTGTCTACGATAGCTCCGATCACTATGCTCTCTTCGACGTTATACAAGCGGCTCGCGTTCACTTGAACCTTTGTCATGCGCTCTTTTATGTTTTGTATATAAAAATACGGCGCCCTGCCGAGGAGACTGGAGACCGGGCTCTCGCTGGTAGCGCCTTCCGAAGGGACAAGTATCACTTGCCTCCGGTCCAGCACATCACACACGCCATGCGTAAAATAAAGAATGATGAATACGGTCAGGGTGCCTAAAGAAAGCAGGACGCGCTTTTTGATCAATGCCGCTTTCAGGCCTTCTTTGTCAAAAGAGTCTTTGAATATCTGTAATGCCCCATAGATCTGGAATAAACCTATAGATATAGCGGCTACCGGATCAACAAATACAAACCCCGATACTGCGAGCAGTATGCCGAAAAAAGCAAAACATGACGCAAAAAAATTGATCCTGTTCTGCACCATGCACATAAAAACATTCCCATTATCCGGCTCCTGCCTGTGGATACAGGCAGATATCATATACAGGTGCCAGTTGGCCAGGACAGAGATCACCGCTACGAGAAGCGCGAGGAGTCCGGGGCGAGGAGGCGTCTGGGAGATGATGATGGCAATACTATCCGAGCATATCCATATGCCCGAAAGAAGCATAATGGATCCGATCAGGGCGCCCTGCAGGAGATTAGAGATCTGTTTTGTGCGGCCCCCGAAATAATTTATACCAAAACCAACGCTATCCGTAAATGAGTGCACGGCTTCGGCGACAAGAACCTTGCTGCCGGTCATTAACCCTACCATTCCCTTGATAAGGGCAGCTATGCCATGGTAAAGAAAAGACCCCGAAACTACCCTCTCCTGACAGGCGGAACAGGTTTCATCTTTCGTCGACTTGCATAGAAAATAATTTAGGCTATGCTCTCTTTTTTTTGCGCGCTTACGAGAGTAACGCATCCGGATCCTTTTTTTGAGAGATTGCTTCGTCCTTCGACAAAAGCTCAGGACGAAGTCCCGAGCGAAGTCAAGGGACTACGTCGCTCCTTTCGGGCGCTCCTCGCAATGACGCGCGAGAGAAGCGCCCAACTAGCAATGACGAAAATTATTCTTTTTCTGCCTCTGCTGTCTTTGAAACCGCATAAATTACTGTTGCTATCACGGCAACAATACCGAGCGCCGGGAAGAGCATCCCCCTCGCTATACATAACGGCAAAAAACGAATCGCTTTATACATTGCACTCACCCCCCTTCACGTTATCAACGCAGTGCCTGCATAGGCCTGTAAAAGATAACTGATGATCATCGATCTTGAACTTATGCACCTTGGCCACTATCTTTTCAAGCTTCTTCAGAAGCCTGATCTCATCATCGACGAAGTTTGAATAGTCCATCACCCTCAGGCAATTGCGGCATATCAGATGATGGTGATGGCCGGATATTCTTTCATCGATGACCTCATAATGAGTGCGGCCGTCGGTTAAAGACATCTTTCTTACCACTCCGGCCTTAGCCAGGCTATCGACCGCCCGATATATCGTAGTTATTCCTACGCTCC
>Ga0315273_10005303_pt1 | contig 15927 bp, 12 predicted proteins | sample YL17G02_0_MG_FD_205753 | JGI IMG/M metagenome (GOLD analysis project Ga0315273, IMG submission 205753) | Sediment microbial communities from Yellowstone Lake, YNP, Wyoming, USA - YL17G02_0 | ecosystem: Environmental > Aquatic > Freshwater > Lake > Sediment | place: USA: Wyoming | collected...
ACACCTCGTGCCGGCAAACCGACCAACGCGCAACAGAACTTGCAAAAACAGCCCCATTAAAATACCCTGAACCCAGGCACATTGCCGCGGAAGATAGGCCAGGGGAACGGTTAAGGATTCCGTGTCCGGCGCGGCATGCTGTAGAAGGAGAGTTATATGGCTGCACAATTCCATCATTTCGGCGTCCCCACGGACAAGAAGAGCACGGGCGAGGATTACATAGCTGGGGCAAAAGTCTTCGTAACCAATCCCGGCGACCATCCCTATCGAGTCGAGTTCCTGCGGTTCGAGGCCGGCAGTCCGTTGCCGGAGGTGGTGCGCACGCAGCCGCACGCGGCGTTCGTGGTGCCGTTGCTCGATGCCGCGCTCGAAGGCCGGAACGTGATCATCCCGCCGTTCGACGCCACGGACAAGCTGCGGTGCGCCTTTATCCAGGACGGCAACGCCGTCATCGAACTCATGGAGAACAAGTAGTGCGCAGGGTGGGTGAAGCGAAGCGGAACCCGCCGACCTCGAGATCGGACGCACGATGGTTGGTTCCGCTTCGCTTCACCCGCCCTACGCACTGGATATTGCCGAAGGAGATTGCACGATGCCCATGAAGAAGTTCATCAACGCTCCCGCCAACCTTGTTCAGGAACTGCTTGAAGGATTCGTCCTTGCCAATCAAGGCGAGGTTGCCTTGGCTGGCAGTAACCTTGTCGTGCGGACCCATCCGAAACCCAAGAACAAAGTGGCCCTTGTCACGCTTGGCGGCAGCGGCCACGAGCCGGCGCTGAGTGGCTTCGTCGGCGAAGGCATGCTCGACATCAGCGTGCCGGGCGAGATCTTTGCCGCGCCCGGGCCGCCGCGCGTGATCGAGGCCCTGCGGGCGGCGAACCGCGACGCGGGCGTCCTATTCGTCGTCCTGAACCACGCGGGCGACGTCATGTCGGCCAACATCGTGATGGACATGGCGAAAAAAGAAGGACTGAACGTCAAGCAGATTCTCACGCACGAGGATGTCTCCGGCGGCCCGCGTGACAATCCCGAGGATCGGCGCGGCCTCGTTGGGGCGCTTCTGGTAATCAAGGTTGCCGGAGCCGCCGCGGAGCAAGGGAAGTCGCTCGACGAGTGTCTCGCCATTGCGGAACGCATGGAACGCAACATGGCCACGCTGGCCGTTGCGGTTTCTGGCGCAACGCATCCCGCGACCGGCGATGTCATTGCAGAGATCCCCGATGACGCCATGGTCGTCGGCATGGGTCAGCACGGCGAAGCCGGCGGCGGAACGCAGAAGCTCAAGACGGCTGACGAGACCGTCGGCATCATGTTGCCCGTGCTCTTGGATGACTTGAAGATGCAGCCGGGCGAGGAGGTCCTCGTGATGCTCAACGGCGTCGGCTCGACCACGCTGATGGAGTTGTACCTCGTACTTCGCCGCGTCAAGCAGATCCTCGAACAGAGAAAAGTTACATTGGCTCGTTGCCTAGTCGGCGAGTTCCTGACAGTCCAGGAGATGGGCGGTTTCCAGATGTGCGTCGCCCGGCTCGATGCCGAACTCAAAACCCTGTGGGACGCGCCGTGCAACTCACCGGCGTTGGTGGTCAAGTAAGCGGCTACAGCGAGATCCGGCGTCAGATGGCAGACAAGATCGGTTACGATGAAATCGTGCGGATGCTCCGCGGAGCGTCTACTGAGATCCGCGACAGCCATGAGATGCTGTCGAAGCTCGATTCCGTGGGCGGCGACGGGGATCACGGCACGACAATGGTGCGCGCCATGGCCTGTCTTGAGAAGGCCGTGGACGCATCGGGTTCGCAGGACTTGAAGTCGCTGCTGTATGACGTGGGTTGGGCGATTCTCGGTGTGGATGGCGGCGCGACGGGACCGTTGCTGGGTACGTTCTTCATGGCAATGTCCGACGCAGCCGCCGGAGTGGACGCGCTAGACTCGTCCGGCCTGGCTGTCGCGTTCGAGGCGGGCCTGGCCGGCGTGAGAGCCCAGACCAAAGCCCAAGTGGGCGACAAGACGATGATCGATGCGCTGGCCCCGGCGGTTGACGCCATGCGCAGAGCGGCGGAAGGCGGCGCAAGCATTATCGACGTTCTTTGTTGCGCGGCGGAGGCCGCTACGGAAGGCGCGGTCTCAACCAAGAATCTTCAAGCGCGGTTTGGACGCGCCAGGAACATCAAGGAAAAGAGCATAGGCACGCAAGATCCGGGCGCCACGTCGGTGTCGCTGATCTTCAAAGGATTCTGGAAAGGAGTGAATACACATGCCTGACGTAGACAAACAGAGTGGGGGAGAGAAGAAGGACTTCGGGATCGGTATTCCGTTGGAAACGCCGGGATTCTTCCTGAAAGGATCGGCGCACCTGTACTGGGGGATGAAAAACCGGCTTTCGCGGATATTCAATCCGAAGACGGGGCGCACCGTGATGCTGGCCTTCGACCATGGCTACATCATGGGGCCGACGACGGGCCTCGAGCGGATCGACCTGGTGGTTCCGCCGCTCATCCCGCACGTGGACTGTCTGATGTGCGCGCGCGGCGCGTTGCGCGCCTGCATTCAGCCGGAGGTGCGCAAGCCCGTCGTGATGCGGTGCAGCACCGGCGCCACCGTGCTGAGGGATCTCAGCAACGAAGTCATCGGCGTAACGGTCGAGGAGGCGCTGGCATTGAATGCGGCCGCGATTACGGCCCAAGCCTGCATCGGCGCCGAGCACGAGAAGGAGACCCTCGCCAACTTGGCGTACCTGATCAACGAAGGCAACCGTTACGGACTCCCCACGCTCGGCGTGACGGCGGTGGGCAAGGAGATGGCGCGCGACGCGCGGTATCTCGGCCTGGCGTGCCGCGTGGTCGCGGAGTTGGGCGTGCACTTTGTGAAGACGTACTACTGCGAACCGGGGTTTGACGAGGTGGTGGCCGGATGCCCCGTCCCCATCGTCATTGCCGGCGGCAAGAAGCTGCCCGAACCTGACGCCCTGAAAATGGCGTACAAAGCCGTCGATCAAGGCGCACTCGGCGTCGACATGGGCCGCAACATCTTTGCCGCGGACGACCCGGTCGCCATGGCGCAGGCCGTGGGCGCGGTTGTCCACAAACTCGAGACGCCGGAGAAGGCCTTCCAAATGTACAACGATTTGAAAGGCAAATAAGCGCAATTCCCATAGGTCGGATCGGACCTATACGTCACATTGAAGGAGCATAGCATCATGGAAATCAGCAGACGCAGCGTGTTGGGCAGCCTGATAGCGGGCGCGGCAGGCTCTTCAATTCTGAGCATGGCCAATGCGGCCGAGACGAAACCGGTCCCGGTGACGAAGTACCGGAACGAGGACTTCTACGTCGGCGGGACTTTCAATGCCGACGCGGCCAAGAAGGCTTATTTCGAGATGTTCGAGCGGTTCAACTATCCCATCTACGAGCGGCTGAAGACGGATGAGTTCTGGACGGTTGACTTCGGCCTCGGCAAGTTCACGGAAGTGGGCATGGCTGGGATCTTCTGGGTGAACAACAAGAAGGACAATTACTTCGGCCATGAGATCTATCTGCTTCCAGGTCAGATGATCCCGGAACACAAGCACGTCAAGACGGCCGATGCCGGCCCGAAGATGGAGGCGTGGCAGCCGCGGTACGGATGGATCTACATCTACGGCGAAGGCGCGCCGACGCCGGAGGTCGAGGCGCGGATTCCGGAGTCCCACAGGGAATGCGCCGTCGCCCGCACCGAAAAGAAGCTGTTGCCGGGCGAGGTCGGCATGCTGGCCGGAGCCGAGCAGTGGCACTGGATGCTGGCGCCCGAAGGCGCGATTGTCACCGAATACGCCACCTACCATGACGGCAATGGCCTGCGGTTCAGTCATCCGAAGGCCAAGCTATAGGCTCCAGCGGTTCCATGCGGAGGTATGTCATGCGCGTCCGGAATCTCAGACTGGCGGCTGTCTTTTGTGTTCTGCTGAGCGGCTTCGCGGTGGGCCAAGGACAAGAGGGCACATCCGCCTCGCGGATGTATGTGAAGGGCGCGACGTGGCAGGCGACGATGCTCGATGCGCGCGTGAAATATCAGGCGTGGCGCGCCGAGCAGTTGGGCGGGAACGCCGTGGCGTTCGGTCCCTGGTACGTAACCGCATCCCTGAAGGCCAAGGGCTTCGCGGATTCGTTCTTTCCCGAGCAGAACGTCGATCTCGGAGCGAAGATGCCGGACGGCAGACAGGTGTGGCCGCGGCGTGATGATTTCGTGGACGGTATCGCGCACTCATTGCCCAGCGACAGTCCCGCGTCGGTATACCTGTTCCGCGTCATAACGGCCCCTCGTCCGATGACGATCAGAGCCGGCCTGGGCAGTGATGACGGCATCGAGGTGTGGCTCAACGGCGCCAAGGTCCTGTCGCACGATGTCGCGCGCACCGCCAGCCCGGACGCGGACAAGATCGACCTTCCGTTGGCGGCGGGCGAGAACCGGCTGCTGCTCAAGGTCTACAACGCCAACGGCGGATGTGGATTCTATTTCTCGCTTCAAGACGATCCCGCCGCCTCCGTCTGGGAACAGATCGAGCGGGATTTTCCCATCGAGGCGGCGTGGCTCACACGAGACAATCCCAATGATCTCCAATTGGCGTGGTTCAGCCTTCCGGAAAACAAAGAAGCGCAGAAAGGCATGATCAGCCACGCGCTGGATAACGGTGGCGACTTGGGTGAACCGCTGCGGCGGGAGCTGGCCGCACTCGAGGCCGCGCCCTCGGACGATCCGCGCTGGCTCGATTTGTACGTCAAGATCTGCAAGTTCCGCAAGGGCATGGCGGACCTGCAACGGGTCAACTTCCAAGCCCTGCGGCTCGCAATCGGGGATCTCGCCAAGTCTTATCCGGATCAATACACGAAAGCCCCGGAATTCCTCGCGCGTGTTGACGCCTGTGAAAAGCAAGTCCCGGAGATCCAACAGGCGCTTGTCAGGGGCAGCGATGACGCCCGCAAGCCCGTCGACGCAATTCTGGCTTTGCAGCGCGAGGCGCTTCTGGCGAACCCGCCGATGGACATAGATCGTTTGCTGCTTGTGAAACGCAGGGAGGACAACCTCGGACTGCCGCAGAACTGGCAAGGCAACTGCGCCATGTCGTCGCGAGGCTATGACAACGAGATCGCCATCCTGTCTCCGGCCCGTCCCGAGGGCAAAATGACGGCCTTCTACAAACCGGACAACGGCGCCTTCGTGGGCGACGTTGATCTCGATTTCGATGCGGACAAGATGCTGTTCTCGATGCCGGGAAGCCATGACCGCTGGCAGATCTGGGAGATCAAATCAGACGGAACCGGCCTGCGCCAGGTCACGCTGGGTGAAGGGCCGGACGTCGACAACTACGACGCCTGCTATCTGCCCGATGGCCGGATTACGTTCGCGTCGACGCGGTGTTTCCAAGGCGTCCCGTGCGTCGGCGGCAGCAATACGGTCGCGAATTTCTGCCGGATGGACGCCGACGGCAACAACGCCCGCCAGCTCTGTTTCGATCAGGACCACAACTGGTGTCCGACCGTGTTGAACAACGGCCGGCTGCTCTACACCCGTTGGGAATACTCCGATACGCCGCACTATTTCAGCCGGCTGCTCTTCAGCATGAATCCGGACGGCACGAACCAGTGCGAATACTACGGCAGCAATTCTTACTGGCCGAACTCGACCTTCTATGCGCGACCGATCCCCGGCAGTCCCTCGGCAGTGGCCGCGATTATCTCCGGACACCATGGCGTCCCGCGCATGGGCCAACTCATCATCTTCGATCCCGGCAAAGGGCGTCACGAGGGCGGCGGCGTAGTCCAGCGCATCCCGGGTTACGGCAGGAAGGTCGAGCCCGTGATCATGGACACGTTGGTGGACGATGTCTGGCCCAAGTTCCTGCATCCGTATCCATTGAGTGAAAAGTATTTTCTCGTGTCGTGCAAGCCCACGCCCGAATCGCTGTGGGGCATCTACCTTGTGGACGTCTTCGACAACATGCTGTTGCTGGCGGAGCAACCGGGCTATGCGCTGCTCGAACCGGTGCCGTTCCGCAAGACGCAGCGCCCGCCCGTGATTCCCGACAAGGTTCGGCTTGACCGTAATGACGCAACCGTCTATCTCGCGGACGTGTATCGCGGGCAGGGCCTCAAAGGCGTTCCTCGTGGAACCGTGAAGGACCTCCGGGTGTATGAGTTCCACTACACGTATCCCCAGATGGGCGGGCACATCAACATCGGCGTGGAAGGCCCCTGGGACGTGCACCGGATCTTGGGCACGGTTCCGGTGTATGACGACGGTTCCGCCTACTTCAAGATCCCCGCGAACATCCCCGTGGCCGTGCAGCCGCTCGATAGCGAAGGACGTGCGGTGCAGATCATGCGGAGTTGGTTTGTGGGCATGCCCGGCGAATCCGTTTCGTGCGTCGGTTGTCACGAGCGGCAGAACATGACGCCGCCGTCGACCCAAACCGCCGCGGCAAGGTCCAAACCGGTCGATGTCACGCCCTGGAAAGGCCCCGCGCGCGGGTTTAGCTTCACGCGAGACGTGCAGCCGGCCTTGGATGAGTTCTGTGTGGGGTGCCATAGTGGGCAAGAGCGTCCGGACGGCAGGAAGATCCCAGACCTCTCGCGCAAGGACACGAACGGCACGGGCAACTTCACGCCGTCCTATCTGGCGCTTCACCCATACGTCCGCCGGCCCGGCCCGGAGAGCGACTATCATATTCAGAAGCCCGCGGAATTCCACGCAAGCACCAGCGAATTGTCCCAAATGCTCGAGAAAGGACATCACGGCGTGAAGCTGGACGCCGACGCATGGGAGCGCTTGTACACCTGGATCGATCTCAACGTCCCGGATCATGGAACGTGGCGCGAGCACCATGCGATCCCGTCGAGCTTCCGCGAGCGGCGCATCGAGATGCGAACGAAGTACGCGAACCGTCCGGAAGACCCGGAAGCGATCCCGGATCTGAAACAGGAGCCCGTGGCGTTCGTTGCACCGAGGCCAACGCCTGGCAAGCGACCGGCGAAGGTGAAATGCGAGGGCTGGCCGTTCGATCCCGCAAAGGCGGCCAAGCCTCAGAAGGCCGCAGGCGCTGAGACGCGCCGCACGATTGACCTCGGGAACGGCGTGACCATGGACCTCGTTCTCATTCCGAAGGGCGCATTCGTCATGGGCAGCGCCGATGGATGCGATGACGAACGGCCGTGCGCCAACGTGACGATCGAGGAACCGTTCTGGATGGGCGTCGTCGAGGTGACCAACGCCCAGTACCAGCAGTTTGATCCGAAACACGACAGTGGTTTCATTGACCAACACCACAAGGATCACACCACGCCAGGATATCCCACTCAAGCGCCGAACAACCCGGTGATCCGCGTCTCATGGAACGAGGCCGTCGAGTTCTGCCGCTGGCTTTCGGCCAAGACCGGGCAGGGCTGCATGCTGCCAACCGAAGCACAGTGGGAGTGGGCGTGCCGCGCGGGTTCGGACACGCCGATGTGGTACGGCGACATGGACACTGATTTCTCGAGTTACGCCAATCTGGCGGACTGGTCCATTCGCCTGCTTGCGGTTAGTGGGATCAATCCGCAGCCCATTCAAAACCCGAGTCCCTTCGAGGATTTCCTGCCCAAGGACGCGCGGTTCAATGACGGCGCCAAAATCGTAACCGAAGTTAGGAAGTATCAACCGAATCCCTGGGGGTTGTTCGACATGCACGGCAACGTCGCGGAATGGACGGCATCAACCTATCGTCCGTACCCCTATGTTGCCTCCGACGGCCGCGATGACCCGAACGCACCGGGCAGGAAGGTTGTACGCGGCGGGTCATGGTTTGACCGCCCGAAGTGCGCGCGTTCCGCGTACCGTCTTGCGTATGAACCGTGGCAGCCGGCTTACAACGTCGGGTTCCGCGTCATACTCCGCACGGGAGATACTGCGAAGTTGGCCATGCGGAGCACGCCGTGAGTTGGCGAAGGATCAGTTGGTATCGAAGAAGGAAGGATTCCATATGGCAAGGACAGATACAACTGTGAAGCCGCGTGCCGTGGTCTTCGCATGGGCAATCGCCGCGTGGAGCGCCGCGGCCGCCATCGCGTCGGCGAATCAGCCATATCGTTCACCCGCGGCGCTCGCCGCGGACAGGGACGCGCGTGCGATCTACGTCGCCGAGTACACGGCCAATGAGATCGCCGTCGTCAACCCCGCCAATGGAGCCGTAACACGGCGCATCGCATTGCCGGAACCACCGAGTGGCCTCGCCCTTTCGCCGGATGGCGCCATGCTTTACGTGACGAATGCTGCGCCTTCGGGTTGCGTGCGTCTTGTTGATGCGGCATCCGGCGAGGTGCGCGCGACGGTTGCGGTAGGCCACACGCCGATGGCGCCGGTGTTAAGCTCTGACGGCGCGACACTGTACGTGTGCAACCGTTTTACGAACGATGTGTCGGTCGTGGACTTGGCGGTGAGAACCGAGGTTGCGCGAGTCCCTGTGGTGCGCGAACCCGTGGCGGCGGCGCTCACGCCCGACGGCAAGTCACTGTTCGTCGCCAACCTGCTGGCCGCGGGAGCGTCCGACGGCGATTTCATTGCCGCGGCCGTATCGGTGATTGATACGGCGTTGCAGAAGTCCGTTGCCACGATCCTGTTGCCGAACGGCAGTTCGGGCCTGCGCGGCCTATGCGTGTCGCACGACGGCAAGTACGCGTACGTGACTCACATCCTGGCCCGTTATCAAATGCCGACCACGCAACTCGAACGCGGATGGATGAACACAAACGCTCTGAGCATCATCGACGCCGGGCAGAACAAATATGTAAACACCGTCCTTTTGGACGAAGTCGATCTGGGGGCGGCGAATCCGTGGGCCGCCGTCTGCACGGCGGACGGCAAGTATATATGCGTGTCGCACGCGGGCACGCATGAACTCAGCCTCATCGACCGGGCCGCCCTGCACGCGAAGCTCGACAAGGTTTCCGCGGGCGAACAGGTGAGTGAAGTCTCCTCGAGTCCCGGCGACGTGCCGAACGACCTTTCGTTTCTGACGGGCGTGCGCCGGCGCTTGAAACTGCTCGGGAATGGGCCGCGGGCCCTGGTCCTCGCCGGAACGACGGCCTACGTCGCCGAATACTACTCAGACAGCCTGAGCATCGTTGACGTTGCGGAAACAGGGAGACCCAAGGTGCGTGCAGTCGCGCTGGGGCCGGCGGTTTCGCTCTCCTCCGCGCGGAAAGGCGAAATGCTCTTCAACGACGCGGCCTTGTGTTTCCAGCAGTGGCAGAGCTGCGCGAGCTGTCATCCCGACGGGCGTTCCGACGGCCTTAATTGGGATCTGCTGAATGACGGGATCGGGAATCCCAAGAACACCAAGAGCATGTTGCTTTCCCATGTGACGCCGCCCGTGATGAGCCTCGGCGTGCGGGACAAGGCCGAAACGGGCGTGCGCGCCGGCATCAAATTCATCCAGTTCGCCGTGCGCCCGGAAGAGGACGCCGCCGCTATCGATCAATACCTCAAGGACCTCAAGCCCGTTCCCAGCCCGAAGCTCCTGAACGGAAAACCCGGCCCTGCGGCTGTGCCCGGAAAAGAAGTCTTCATGCGGGTGGGATGTAGCGCCTGTCACCCCGAACCACTGTATACAGACAAGAATTCGTATGACGTCGGCACGGCAAGCGGAATAGACACCGGCCGGACACTCGATACGCCTACATTGGTTGAAGTCTGGCGAACGGCCCCGTATCTTCACGACGGACGCGCGGCGGCCATGACCGACGTTCTCAGGAAACACAACGCCGGGGACAAGCACGGCAAGACTTCCGGCTTGACGGAACAGGAGATCAACGATCTGGCCGCGTTTATCCTCTCCCTGTAAGGGAGCCATATCGGCAATTTATCGAGACCATGTACAGGAGTAGTCATGAGCAGTTGTTGTGAACGTACATCCCAATGCGGATCGAAACCATATGAGAACCATGGGGCACAGGTTGTCGCATTGACCCGGAAAACGGGCGGGGAGTTTTTCATTACGGCACAATGCCTCGAGGGCGAGTCCGCTCATGGACTCTTTCAGCGCGTCGCCGAAACCGTGCGCGACCTGCGCGCGCACATCGTGTCGCTGGAGGTCTTCGGCCTGCCCGGGCGCGATGCCGCGCGGCTCCGCGATGCACTGGGAAATATCGCATGGCCGGTAACATGGATCGAGGAGGGCTGTGAACGGCCGAACCCGGTGCGTGGCGTCCAGGTGTGGGCCGTCAGCGGAATGGAAGTCGAGCCGATTATTCTTGACGGAAGCGTAGCGGGCAGTACGTTTGAGATTGACGGCGTTCAGTACTGCCGGCTGGGCGGGATCGCTCCGCCAGACCCGTCGCGCTTTCGTACCGAACAGACGCGCGCGGTGTTTGATCGAATGCTGGCCGCCTTGCATGCCGCCGGCATGGACTTCGGCAACGTGATACGCACATGGTTCTACAACGACGAGATGACACAGTGGTACGGCGAGTTCAACGACGTCCGCACAACGATCCTCAAGGAACATGGCGTGTTTGACGGACTCGTTCCCGCCAGCACGGGTGTCGGCGGACGTAATGTCTCCGGCGCGGCGCTCACCGCGGCGTTGTTCGCCGTCAAGGCAGGACGCGGGGCAGCGACGGCCGTGGCGATCCCGTCGCCCCTCCAGTGTCCGGCGCTTGACTACGGTAGTTCCTTCAGTCGAGCGGTCGAACTGGAAACCGGCGGGCTGCGGCGCCTTTTTATCTCCGGCACCGCCAGCATCGGCATCGACGGCCGCAGCGTCCATATCGGCCACGTCGACGCCCAGGTGGCGTTGACCATGGACGTCGTTCGCGCGATACTCGATTCGCGCGGAATGGATTGGGGCAAGGTGACGCGCGCCATCGCCTATTTCAAACACGACAAGGACGCTCCGGCGTTTGGCCGGTACTGTACACTCCAGGGGATCCGCGGCATGCCAGTCCTGCTCGCCAACAACGGCATTTGCCGCGACGATCTGCTTTTTGAAATCGAGGTCGATGCGGTTGCTGAGACCTGACCGTACAGTATGGGAATCGAGCGCATGGGCGCCCGTTCTTGACGAAGAAAGGAGCGGCAAATGCGTATTGTTGCGGCTGGGGACCCATGGGGCCTTGAACTGAAGGACGCGGTAAAGATCCATCTTGTCGAACGCGGGCATGACGTTACCGATATCGGGGGAAGCGACGATCAGCCCGTCAACTATTACGACGTTGCGGCAGTCGCCGCGAAGAAGATCCAGAGCGGTGAAGCCGAGCGCGCCGTGTTGTGCTGCGGCACGGGAATGGGCATGGCCATTGTCGCGAACAAGTTTCGGGGCGTTTACGCCAGCGTCGTGGAGTCTGTCATGACGGCCCGGCTGTGCCGCGCCGTCAACAACGCGAACGTTCTCACTCTCGGCGGATTGGTGATCACGCCCTTCGTCGCGCTCCAAGCCGTCGATGCCTGGCTCGCTGCCTCCCACACCGAAGGACTCGAGCAACACAAAGAATTCCTTTGTCAAGCCCTGAAGGCCATCGCCGCCATTGAAGAGACGGCGAGATAGCGCGTCCTCCTTCGCAGAGTCACGGCGGATAAGGGAAGGCCCTTGCCGGTGAGTTGCGTTCCCGTGCGCGCTTGCGGCGGGATGCTTCCCCCTGCTAGCATGCGATGGGGCGGGTTTGAAGAAACGCCCCTGCTCGTGAGGCGCGGGAGGTTGCGCATGAAGGTCGGAATCATCGGATTTGCACGCTCGGGAAAGACCACCGTTTTCAATGTGCTGAGCGGCGCGCATGCGGCGGTCGGCGCGTTCGGCAGCCGCGACGCGAACGTTGCGGTCATCAAGGTGCCCGATGCCCGCGTAGACTACCTTGCCTCCATCTACAAACCGAAGAAGGTCGCCTACGCGGAAGTCCAGTTCATTGATATCGCCCCCAATGAAACCGGCGGCGAATCCAAAGTCCTCGACAGCGCCGCACTCAACGTCCTCAAGAACGCGGACGCCCTTGTCCACGTGGTTCGCGCATTCCAGAACGAGGAGATAATGCACCCCAAGGGATCCATCGATGCCGTACGCGACTGCAAGGCGCTCGAAGAGGAGCTTCAGCTCTCCGACCTGATCGTGATCGAGAAGCGGATCGAACGCCTCGAAAAGGAGCACTCGAAAAGCCATGAACTCGACGTCCTGAGGCGCTGCCGCGGGCACATCGAGGGGGGCCAGTCGCTGCGGAGTCTCGACCTTCCGCCCCAGGATGAACACGAGATCAACGGATTCGGGTTCCTATCGCAGAAGCCCACCATGATCCTCGGCAACTACGGAGAGGAAGCCATCGGGAAACCGGACCCGTCCGGCTTGGCTTCGTATGCGTCCGAGAACCGGTTCACGTTGATCGATCTCTGCGGCAAGATGGAACTCGAAGTGGCCGAACTGCCCGAGGAAGAGCGCAAAGCGTTCCGGGAAGACCTGGGACTGGGCGAAGAGTCGCGGACGCGCTTCCTGCACGCGGCCTGTGACATGCTGGGTCTCATGACTTTCCTCACCTGCTGCGACACGGAGGCGCATGCGTGGATGATCCGCAAAGGGATGCATGCCGTCGACGCCGCGGGCGCGGTGCACAGCGACATTCAACGAGGGTTCATCCGCGCCGAAGTCGTCCATTTCGCCGATTTCCAGGCCGCGCGGTCGATGGCCAAAGTTAAGGAACAAGGTCATTTCCATCTGGAAGGCAAGGACTACGTGGTCCAAGACGGAGACGTCATCCTGTTCCGGTTCAATGTCTAACCAAGCACTTGGATTTTGGATTTTAGATTTTAGATTTTGGATTGGTGCCGCGTGTGATAAGAGCTTTGCGAGGGAGCAGAGGCGCCTTCACCTTGCAGGGCCGAGCGTGGCTGCCACTCTTGAACCAAGACTTCCGTTCCCAGCAGCAATCTAAAATCCAAAATCCAAAATCCAAAATCGGTACCCCGTGAACGATATACAAGAACACAACACGCTTCACAACATTGACGCCCTATTGCGCCTGTGTTCGCGCCGAGGGCCTGTGCTCATCCTGATGCAGGACACCCCTGACCCTGATGCGTTGGCAAGCGGCGCGGCGCTGCGCGACCTTCTCTACACGCGGTTGAAGAAACGAGCCACCATCGGTTACGGCGGGTCCTGCGGCCGTAGCGAGAACCGGGCGATGATCGAGATCCTGCGCATCGGCGCACGGCAGATCACGGAGGGCCAACTGGGCCGATACAAGACGATCTGCTTGGTCGATTCTCAGCCTCAGTTCGGCAACAACCCGTTGAATGCGGGTCGACCGTGTGACGTGGTCATCGACCATCACGTTCCGTCTCGACGCCGGACCTGGACGGCGGCGGTCGTGGACATCCGTCCGGACTACGGCGCTACGACCACTATCCTCTATGAGTACCTGAAGGCCGCAAGGATCGAGATCACGACACGTCTCGCGACGGCGATGTTCTATGGAATACAGTCCGATACGCAAGACCTCGGACGTGATGCGGGACCGGCGGACGTACGCGCATATCAGGAGCTGTTCCTCCTGGCCGATAAAAAGAAGCTCGCGCGAATCCGGCAAGCACCCGTCTCCGTCGATTACTTCAAGATGCTTCTCAGCAGCCTCGCAGACTGTCTCGTAGCGGGTACGACGGTCATCAGTTGCATCCGGCATTGCCAGGACGTCGACATGATGGCGGAAGTGGCCGACCGCATGCTCCGGCTCGAGGGCATCCGTACCTCCGTGTGCTACGGCGTGTGCGGCGACACGATCCTTCTCTCCGCGCATGCCCTTGACGCCCGCGGCAACATGGCCAAGAGGATGAAGCGCGTCGTGCGGAAACTCGGGACCGGCGGCGGCCACGCTACCATGGCCGGAGGACAGATACCTATCGAGGGCGACATCGAGAAACGGTTGGGCCTGGTCCGCGACAGGATCCTGAAGGTCTTCGCGCACAGCAAGCCCCCGGTGCATCTTCTCGAGATGGGGTCCGCAACCGAGTGAGCCGCCTGGAGACAGGAGACGGAAGGCTGTAGGATGCAGCGGCGCAGTTGGCGGCGGCCGCGAAAGGGAGCCGTGGAATGTACCTGGGATACTATGGCCTCTCAAAAGAACCCTTCAGCGTTACGCCCGGCCCGGAGTTCCTCTATCTCACGCCCAGCCACAAGGAGGCATTCGCCGCGGTCACCTACGGCGTGGCAAAGCGGCGCGGCTTCATCGTGATCACCGGCGAAGTGGGCGCCGGCAAGACCACGATCCTGCGGGCCTGCCTTGATCAGGTCAAACGCGAGCAGGTCGACTGCGTCTACCTCTTCGACCCCAATCTCTCCTTTCGAGACCTGCTGCAAATGCTCCTGCGTGAGCTTGGACACGACGCGGCGGAACGCGATTCCGCGTGGATGCTCGACTGGCTTCACTGGTCGCTCGCGCAGCGATTCCGCGCCAAGCGCAACGTCGCGCTCATCATCGACGACGCACAGAACATGCCCGTCGAAACCATCGAACAGTTGCGCATGTTGTCAAACCTGGAGACCGCGAAAGGGAAGCTCCTCCAGATCGTCCTCGTCGGCCGGCCCGAGCTCGACAAGGCGCTCGATCTGCATTCATTGCGGCAGTTGAAGCAACGGATCGCCGTGCGTGCGGTCATCCAGCCGCTGACCCGCGAACAGAGTCGCGGCTACCTTCGCCACCGGATCGAGAAGGCCGGCGGAAGCCTTGATGAGACGTTCACTCCCGCCGCCGTAAAGGCTCTAATCAAGTACGGGAAAGGCATTCCACGCACACTCAACATCATCGCGGGCAACGCCCTCATCGCGGGCGCCGGCACGCAACAGCGGCCCGTTTCCGCCCGCATCGTGCACGAAGCCGCCGCCAATCTCGAAGGTCGTCGATATCGGCCATGGCTGAAGTGGGCCCTCGGCGCCGGCGTCTTGGTGGCCTGTTCCACCGCCGTGGTCCTCGCCCTCGCGCGACCCGGCATTCAACATCCAGAACGATCTCGAGAGGCGCGATTGACTGCCCCTGCCGTTCCAGTAGGCCCGCCTTCTCCGAAGGAACAGGCGACGCCTGCTGAGAAGCCCGAGAACGCCGATGCGCCGACAGCCTCGACAGAGCAAGCCGCCAGCGAGAAACCTGCTCCCGTTGAAGAACAGGCAGCTCCTTCAGGGCCTCACGTCGCTGCTGGGCCGTCCCCAAAGATCTCCGATCAAGTGACTCCATCCCAGGAGACGCCCCTCAGGGAAAACAAGGCATCGGAACAAGCTGCCGAGCAAAAGCCTGCCAAGGCTTCCCCCGCGCGGCCAGCGCCAGAACCAGACGCAGACATACTGACCACGCGTGTCGTCAAGCGAGGCGACTGTCTCACGAGAATGATCGCCGAGGTATATGGCGCCGCGACAGACGAATTAGTCCAAGCCGTCCTCCGCCGCAACCCACAGATCAAGAATCCCGACGTCGTAGTGCTCGGCGACACCCTCATCTTCCCCGTAATCGACAAGCCAAACCTACCTCAACCTTCTACCCCCTGAAGCCGTACTACTATCCGCCAGAATCTCGTTCTCCCAGCAAGATTTCATCTTGATCGTCACGGACAAGGGGTTGCAACCCCTTGTCATCATCATGTGGATGTAGGAAAGGAGATAGGGAGATGAGGGGGGATGGTGGAGATAGCTGATACTTCGACCACTCTGCACCCATCTCCTTCATCTCCCCTTATCCCCATATCTCCTTTCCTTACACCGTTCCTTGTTCAGATCTTTTGGTTGCGGCCACGGCCCTTCGTGTCCTTCGTTCCTTCGTGGTGGTCACGAGTTCAGGTCAGCCCGCCGCTTCACGACTGGAGCAACGCCTGCAAGACGAGCCTGTCGAAATACACCTCGTTTCGCTCGATCTTGCCGCCTCTCAACAGAACGAGGTCCATCCCATCGACCTC
>Ga0315273_10005304_pt1 | contig 15926 bp, 18 predicted proteins | sample YL17G02_0_MG_FD_205753 | JGI IMG/M metagenome (GOLD analysis project Ga0315273, IMG submission 205753) | Sediment microbial communities from Yellowstone Lake, YNP, Wyoming, USA - YL17G02_0 | ecosystem: Environmental > Aquatic > Freshwater > Lake > Sediment | place: USA: Wyoming | collected...
CCACCTCCTGGCTCTCGCCCAACAGCCTGTCGGCCTCTCGCAACTTCCTGATCACCTGCTCCGGCGTATGCCGGCGCCTCCTGTGTGCCATCGCTCCGATTGTCCTCCTTGCCCATCGCTGGGCGGTGCGAGGCGAGGTCGGGATCGTCGCCCCGCACCTGCTCGACGAAGCGCTCGGCGTCCTTGCGGCCGACGAACGTCTCGACGGCATCGCCGAGCGCGTGGTCGGGGCTCGAGCGAAGGTCGATGACGGAGCAGACGGTCACGGCCGCTCAGGCCGGAAAGCGAAGGCCCACCGGAGGCGGGCCTTCTCGGGGTGCGTGCGCTTGAACAGCCTAGGACAGTGGTTATGCCTCGACCGAATTACCTACGGAGCAAGGGCCGAGCACCAGGTCGCGCCGCCGAACTGCGGATGCGGTCCGTTGACGGTGATGCTTCCGTCGGCGTTGAAAACGATCCGACCGGCATCGCGCTGCACAAGGCCGTGGGACCCTTGAACATGGACAGGCGAACCAATGTTCGTGGAACTACCATCGGCATAAGCGGTGAACTTGTAGTTGTCCCGCTCGATGAGCGTCTTTCCATTCGCCGTGATGACGTAGTCCTCGTTGACATGGGAGATGAACTTGAGGAAGTTCCCGGCCCCGTCGAAGTAAATGTCGTAGAACCCATAGCTGTGTTCGGTGAACGCAACAGCGAAACCGGGGCAGACGTCTGTGTCGACGCCAGACTCCGTGGTGTCGAAGGTGCCGTGGACCGGCTGCGCGGCAACTGCAGGTGATACGGCGACCAGGCCAATCGTCACCAGCAGCCCGAACACCCCGAGTAGCTTGAGCATCATCTCCCCCTCTTCTTAGTGGGTGCCGCAAGACGCGGCAGCAGCAGGGCGAGCAGAGCTTGGTGTCGCAAACGCCGCCACAACTTCGATGGCTGCGTCAGGAGGGCGTTTTCGCAGGACTCGACCGCTGTGGGCACGGTTATAAAGCATTGTGCGGGGTAAGTCAACGTAGTCCCCGCTCCTCAACCCGCAGGTAGCTCGTAAGGTCGGGATCGTCGCCACGCACCTCCTCGATGAAGCGCTCCGCGTCCTCGCGCCGCACGAACGTCTCGACGGCGTCACCGAGCGGGTGATCGGGGCTGGAGCGGAGGTCGATGATCGCGTAGACGAGCACGGGCGAGACGATGGCGGACTCGGGGCGTGCCGTCGAGATGGCTTCTCGGGACACGACCAATGTGCGCCCGGAGTGCTGGGAGCGGGAGTTCGAGCCGGGAAGGGGGAAGGCCCGCCGCAGCAGGCCTTCCTTATGGCTCAAGACACGGGCACCGGGGGTGCCTCTTCCCATCCGGAGAGGCACCCCCGACGTCCTCAGAGAAGGCTCAGTTCAGCTGAGCGCACAGGTCGATCTTGGTTCCGTTCCTGGTGAAGGAGGTCTGGTTGAAATTGGCATCGAGGGTCTGGACGAACCTTCCTTGGGTCAGGAACAACCCGGGGGCGCCCGTATCGGGATCGCCGTCCCAGCTCCAAAGCCCGGTGCCGACGAGAGTGACGCCCCCATTCTCGTAGAACGTGAAATCTCCCGGCCCGGAAATGTTGACGATGATGCTCTTCCCGGTGAGAAGGTTGGTGTATGTCGACTTGACCTGGGGCCCGGCCTGGAACTCGTGGAAGTTTCCCTGCGCGTCGGTGTAGGAGATATCGACGATCGTCCCAGTCGTGTGGCCCTCGACAGCGAATCCGCAAGCACCGGTGCGGAAAGTGTCGTCTATGGGGATTCGCTGGATGGTCGGCTTGGCTGCGAACGACTGTTGTGCAAGCAAGGCGAGAGGAACCGTCAGGAGCAACGTCACGAAGACCAGGCGCTTCATCTGCTCCCTCCTTCATCCGCGGAAGACCATCTGAGCGATCTGCGATGCATGAGGTTTCCTCCCCTGTCTCGCGCTCCGGTTGGAGCATGACGATTGCCGTACCCAGGAAAGACGCCCTAGCGCCGCAGAGCCAACGGGGCGACTCGACTTACTGAGAGCGCGACTATACGTATGGTCACAAGCCAAAGTCAACCGAGCGGGACCGTCCTCTGGACGCTGCAGCGCGACAGCTAGGGGGGCGGGCTACCCGGAGTGCTGGGAGCGGGAGTTCCTCAGTTCTGCCCGCCCGCCTCTAGCTCACGCTCCTCGATCTGAGCCCTCCCGGGTTTCGGGATCCGCGGGCGAGGCCCGCGTCACATCGGCACCGGGCTACTGGAAGGTAACGGGAGCGTGAAGAGATACGTCACCCCAGACCGCGGTGAACGAGTTCGTGCCGAAGTCGAGCGCGGCGCTTGGCAACGCAAGCTCGGACGTGGTCTGGCCGGCCTCGACGACCATTGTCCTGACGGCCGTCCCGTCGAACAGGATGCTGACTGCGACGTCGACTGGAGCCGGTTGGTCGAGGCCGACCCTGAGTGTGAACGTCTCGGCTTGCCGGACGATCTCAGGGGTGATCGTGAACGAGACGAGCGCGGGAGGCCCGGGCCCATGCGCCGCCACGGGAAGCTCCCATGTGTCCGAGAAAAGGTTGGCAGCCGTAGCCGTGTCTGGAGGCGCTCCGCTCCCGCCGAAGAAGACGACTCGTCCGCGCGCCTTGTCGTACGCCATGGCATGCCCGTAGCGTGGTGCCGGCCCCATGTCCTGGCGTTCCGTCCAGTCGGCCCCGTCGAGCTCCCAGGTCAGCCGAAAGAGCGTTGCCGGAGTAGTCGTGGGATCGATGCCACCAAAGAGGACGGTGCTCTGTCCGGTGAAGACGAGGCAGGTCCCCTCGCAGGGCGCGGGGCCGACGTCGTTCAGCTCCGTCCAGTCGGTCCCGTTCCACGCCCACGTGTCGGACCCACTCGACCCGCCGAAGAGGACCGTACGCATAGCTGGCGCGTCGAAGCACATTGCGTGGCCGGCACGAGGCGCTGGGCCTGTGTCGGCGACCTGGGTCCACTCGTCTCCGTCCCACTCCCATGTGTCACCGAGCAAGCCGAAGGCAGCATTTTCTCCACCGAAGAGCACGACGCGCGAGCGGGCGGAATCATACGCGAGGGCGTGGCGGCTACGGGCGCTCGGTCCCGTGTCTTCCACTTGCGTCCATGCCTCGCCGTCCCATTCCCAGGTGTCGGCCAGCACGGTCTTACTCCGCCCTCCGAACAGAACTATTCGACCTCGAGCTGAGTCGTAGGCGACCGCGTGTCCCGCGCGCCCCGAGGGCCCGATGTCTCCGACCTGTGTCCAGGTTTCGCCGTTCCAAAGCCACGTGTCGCGAAAGACGACGCCGAGCCCATCACCGCCGACGAGAAAGGTTTGCTCTTTGCCCTCGTCGTAGGCGAGTGCGTGCCCATACCGCGCACTCGGGCCAATGTCTTGACGCTGTGTCCAGATCAAAGAAGCCAACGGCGATCCATTCTCCAACAACGGGTGCCCGAGCACAAGACTCATTGCGGCCCGCCGGGCGCTTCTAGACCGTCTCGAGTGTGTGACGACCCAGGCATCGACACGCTTGATAGAGGCGGTAGGTGGGCACGCATTTCGACTGTTGCAGGTCGACCAATCCGTCCCATTGCCTTCTTTCGACCTCCTGCCGCGTGGTGCAGCTTCTCGGCCGGCCTCTGCCCGCTCGCTTCACGCGAGCCGAAGACGTCAGGGAGAGCCGCGGACGGTCAGGGCGGTACGCCTGCGCCCAAATTGGACAGGTGAGTCTCTCCTAGTCTTGGCGCTCGAGTTTGCAGAAGGTTCCGAAGTCCGGGATCCCTACACACACCCACGCTCCCAAACCGCCCGAGATCTGGGTCACGGTGACATTCAGCTCCATCTTGATCGGCCCCCTGGTCTCGACTTTGGCCGCCTTGTCGGCAGCAGCGGCAAGCGAGGCCCCGATGATCGCACGCCCAAACGACTCGGCCGTATGGGCGTTCGCGCTCAACATCTGGAGATCGCGACTGGACTTACGCGCTTCGGCCATTCTTGGCTCCCTTCAGCCGCAGCTCGAAGGACGGATAGATCCGTTACCTCTTTGGCAACTGTCCGCCCGATTATGGCGGGGGTCTCAAAAGAGGTCAACACTGCGTCTCACCTTGCGATCACCTTACGTCGTTCACCTCGAGCACGGATGCGACCGCTCAGGTGGGCCGGTCTAGCTAGTCCTGTAAACCCGAGGACTCCGGCCCGACCCACCACCTCGAGCAAGAGACTCAAGCGGCCCCGGCCCCGTCTCGACCCGAGAAGTGACGAGCGCCTCCCGGCCGTCCGGCAGCACAATCACATCACCGGCCTCGACGTTCGAGGCCGGGTGCTCGACGAGGCCGAGGTCGTCGCCTTCGTGGTCGTGGAGGCGGTAGGTCGGCACGGGCCGCGTCCTGCAGCCCTTCTGCCCGGAGTGTTGGGAGCGATTCGCCCTTTTGGGGGAGAGTCAAGTCAGCGGGGGTGCGATAAGTTCTTTGAAGCCACCCTCGGCCTGACCGTCTTCACCCGTCCGGCAGGAGCTGTCAGTCGAGGGGCCAGGACGTCGGACAAACCCAGCCGCAAGGGTTTGCCTTCTTAGCGGCCTGGCATGCCCTGACGCCGCTGGCGACTCGGCAAGGCACATGAGGGGAGCCGGACTCTGAGAGGGGGCCTTCGGGCCTCCTCTCTTCTTTGCGCTGCGCCGCGACAGCTAACGACAGGCCGCACGCCTTTAGCCCGGAGTGCTGGGAGCGGGAGTTCGGTGGTTCCGGGTTCTTCTCGTTCTCGTTCGAGACGGACGGGAGGGAGAGGGGTCTTCTACACCGCTGGGTCGTGCCCAGTCGCCAGCGCTACCGGGTGCGCCGGAGCGAGAACCGGTAGATCGCCGCGCCGAAGTCAGGGGAGGAGCCGAGCTGGTAGAGCTTGCCGTCGGGTTCGACGCGGATGTCGGCGGTCACGGAGTCGCCGTAGGCTGATCGCGGGGGATCGTTGTACGGCAGCGCAAAGCGGGTGCGGACGCCGCCCCTCGGCCCGAGCCGCAGCACCAGGTACTCCTGCGTACGGTTGCCCGAGCCCCCCATCGCTTCCAACACGATCACGGGATCGCCAGCGACGAGCGCCGGTGGCGTCTTGTCCGGGGACCACCCGATGGCCGTTCGGCTTCGGATCCGCCACGCGCGCACGACCCGGCCGGCCCGGTTGAGGAGCGCCATACGCGCCTCGTGGGGAGCAAGCTGCCTGTCATAGCCCGTGGCCACCCGCACGAGCTGCAGGCCGCTGGAAAGCGGCTGGGCCCATAGGGTGCGCTGCTGCTGCGCTGCGAGCGACAGCGGCCGCCCGCCGGACGTCGCCACCGGCACCCAGGGGTAGGTGCCCCACCAGGTGCGTGGCGACGGCTCCGGGCCCGGGCCTGTCGAATAGAGGGTGCCGTCCGGGCCGGTCCGAAGCCAGAGGCCGCCGGCGATCCTGCTCGTCCACAGCACCCTCCCGCTCACCGACACCCGCGTCACGCGACTGAACGGGCTCCCGGGAAGCCCCCCGCGCCACAAGTAGATGGAGCCCGCCGGTCCAACCGCGAAGTCCCCACCGCCGAAGAGCGGCAGCATCACCGTGCGCGCCACCACGTTCGGGCGCCCCGAGGCCCAGGCCAACACGCGTCGGTTAACCCGGTCATAGAGCCAGACCGAGCGATCCGTTGCGATCTCGAACGCGCTGGGGCCGTAGACGAGGCCGTCTCTCCCGAACCCGACCTGGGTCGGACCGGCGCGCGCGACGACTGCCTCCGGTGTCTGCGGGTGCCCGAACACGTGTGTGCCCAGGTTCACGCGATATGCGTTGTTGATGATCAGGGTGGTCTCGGGGGCGCGCGCACCCCTGGCGGGGACGGTGACGACCCGGCCGGTGCGCCGGTCGCGGATCAGGGCGTAGTAGACGAGCTTGTGCCCACCGAGCAGCCGGTCCGGCACGAGCGCCCGCAACAGCAGCCGATCGCCCGCATTGGAGTTCCGCTGCAGCGCCCTGCGGATCTTGAGCGGCACGGCGGTAAAGTCCCGCTGCAGGTCGTTGCGCACGAACAACGTGCCCGTCGCTTTCGGGGTCTCAACGAGGTTCGGGCCCCGCTGCGCGTCGTAGCCGACCTCCACCCGCTCACCACGTACGGCCAGCGGAAGCGGGAACTCGAGCTGGCGCACCAGGAGCTGCTCGCGCGCCGCCGCACCCGCCGAGGCAGAGCCCGTCTGGCTCCCGCCCAGCACTCCAGCCGCGAACACGCCCACTACGACCACACCCGCCCACGCGGTCACGGCGATCGCTCGCAGTACGCCGTACATCTGCGGATACCCCCTGCCGTCAGCGCCGGTTCAACACCGGCTAAAGACGCTTTGCTACGTCAATGCTCACACGACGCGGCGGCACCGGCATCGGGGTTTGCCCCAACGCGCGCCTTCCTCAAAGTACGCGACTCGCTGACCCCTCTACCGCTGTGACGGTACGTCGCGCGCACGGCTCTGATGCACCGCCTCTTGCCCGGAGTGCTGGGAGCGGGAGTTCGGGGCCGTGAAGTAGGAAGGCCTCTCTAACGACCTCGACCTCCCAGCCTGAACAAGCCGTCTCTGCTAGGGCGCGTAGAGCTCCGCGGCTGCGTAGGCGATCTGCGGGCAGTAATCCCTCGGGCAGATGAACGTGGTCTTGCTGCCGCCGGCGTAGAGCACGTTCCCGTTCGGGAGCAGGGCCGCACCGGCGTACTGCAGGTACGGATCGACCATCGGGCCGGTGGCTGTCCAGGTGCCCGTCGCGGGCGAGTAGATGTCGCCTGCCGCTGCGTTTGCGCCGCCGGCTACGAGGACGCGTCCGTCCTGGAGGCGCACCGCGACGCCGGGCACGTGGTAGGAGGTCATCGTCCCGGTCGTCGTCCAGGTTCGGGAGCCCGGATTGAAGAGCTCGGCCGAGATGAGCCCGCTCGGATTGTCCCCGCCGGCGAAGAGCACGCGGCCGTCGCGAAGCAGCGTCGCGGTCGCGTTGGCGCGGCCCGTCTTCGTTGTCCCTGCCGCGCTCCAGCGCCCGCGCACCGGGTCGTAGCGCTCAGCGTTCCGCGGCCAGCTATCCGAACCGATGCCGCCGGCGACGAGGACCGTGCCGTCCTGCAGGAGGGTCGCCGTATGGCTCTGGCGAGCCGACCGCAGGCTGCCGGTCAGGGTCCAGCGGCCGCTTGCCGGGTTGTAGAGCTCGGCGCTCGCTTGAAGCCCGCTCACCGAGAGACCACCGACGACGAGCACGCGGCCATCGGAGAGCAGCGTCCCGGTGAAGGCGGTACGGCCGACGTTCATGCTTCCCGTCAGCGTCCACGTGTTCGTTGCCGGGTCGTACAGCTCGGCGCTCGTGCTGTACTGGCCTCCGGCCACCAGGACACGCCCATCGGCGAGACGGACGGCGACGTGACCCAAACGCGACTGGTCGAGCGCGCCGGCCGAGCTCCAGCTCGCGGAGACTGGATCGTAGAGCTCGGACGCGGAGCCACCGACGACAAGGACACGCCCGTCGGCGAGCGCCGTCGCGGTCAGACTCGCCCTCGCCGTCGCCATGCTCGCCGTCGCAGCCCAGGTGTCGGCCGCGGCAGTCCTGAGCGACTTCGACGGCGCTGCGAAGGGCGCCGAGACGCCGACGACCAGCGCCACGACCAGAAGCGACAGCGCGAAAATGAGAACAGGAGCCCGTCCTTCTGTACGTCCCTTCCCATCCGCGATCAAGGTCGTGCTCGACATGACGCCCCCTCCTCCGACTGGGTGAACACACACCGATCCTAGGACCGAACCCGGGCGCGTTCCTTACGCTTCACTTGCGGGAGGATAAAATCGTGCGCGCTCAGTCGAGCTCGCGCTCCTCGATCGGCAGGTAGCTCGCGAGGTCGGGATCGTCGCCCCAGCTCTCCCGAACGAGGGACTGGCTCTACCCGACGGGAGCATGCGGCTCCGGGCGCTCGTCCTTACATTCAGTGCGTCCCGATCTTTGTGGGACTGCGGCAAGAAGAACACCCACACGGAGGCATCAAATGGCGTCCGACCGGAGACTTAATTACTCCGTCTGCTCGGGCAGGCGGGCCATCGGCGTTCGGAGGGCGTGGTCGCCTGCGGAGGCAGTGATCGAATATCTGGCTGGTCAGGGGTGTCGAGGCGACGAGATCGTGAGGATGGGGCCTAATGCGGTGGTTTGGCGGGGCGCCACCTTCACTGCTACGCCGGTGGCCCTCGAGCCGACGATCTAGTTCCGCCCGCCGCTTCTAGCTCCCGCTCCTCGATCCGCAGGTAGCTCGCAAGCTCTACCGCTGGCGGGAAGAAGCCCCCACGGGACCGGCGCCGAGCCGAAGCTCCCCGGACTCGGCCAACTCGGCTACGTCCGGCGAGTACTTCTGCAGGATCGCCGCCGTCGCCTCCAGATCCTCGGTCGAGAGCCCCGTGAGGAACTCTCGAACCACATGCTCTGTCTCGCCGACAGCCAGCTCCGGTGACACCACCATGTCTCTTTATTCTCGGGTTGTGCTGAACGACGCTCATCCGGTCAGTACCGCTGCCGCGGCGGATGCTTCCCGCCATCGACCTATTGCCTACGACGCAAAGCTCTGGCGATAGCGTCGCACGAAGGTCGCCTCGGGGAGGGTCGCGAGGAGGGAGCGCTCGGGCCCGATGCGGATCACCGCGCGCTCCGACTTGCCGAGGGTCGCGACGCGATAGCCGTCGACGAGGACGCCCGCTTCGACGTCGTCCGTGCGGTTCCACACGATCACATCGGCTCCGGGCGGGATCACGAGCGGCCGCGCGTGGAGTGAGTGCGCGGCGACGTACGTGAGCGCCATCGCCTCGAGTCCCCACACGAGCACCGGCCCGCCGTTCGAGAGGTTGTAGGCAGTCGATCCCGACGGCGTCGCGCAGATGATCCCGTCGCACGGCTGGCGTCCGAGCTCCTCCCCGCCGACAGCCAGCTCGAGCTCGATCATGCGCCCGAGCGCTCCGCTCGCGACCACGACATCGTTCACCGCGCGCCCGATTCCGCTCGGGTGCTCGACCTCGAGCGTGGGCAACTCGACAACGTCGTACTCGCCAGCGAAGACGCGGGCCAGGCCTGCCTCGAGGTCCCGCCTCCCCATGGAGCAGAGGAAGCCCACCCGCCCGAAGTTCACGCCGACAACGGGAACACCCGTACCCAGGAAGCGCGTGAGCGTACGCAGCATCGTCCCGTCTCCGCCGAGCACGACCGCGATGTCGGCCACCGAGAGATCGACCGTGGGCTCGAGGCCGTGCTTCTCTGCTTCCTCGGATGGGAAGAGAAGCTCGACCCCGTTCTCTGCAGCGACGGCCTGCAACCGCGCAAGCCCCGCGCCGATCTGCGTCGGCTGCCCGTGTGTGACGACCGCGGCTTTGAAGACCGTCCTAACCAACGGCCTCGGCGATCCAGCGGTCGATGTCATCGGGTTTCCCTTGGGCCGCGCGGTTGACGAGGTGGACGAAGAACTCCCGGTTCCCCTTGGGGCCGGGCAGCCCGGAGTCTACGACCCCGACGATGTCGCCACCCCACCCCCTCGCAGCTTCGATGACGCTCTCGATGACCTTCCGTTGCACGTTCGGGTCGCGCACGACTCCTCTTCCCACGTCGGCCCGGCCGGCCTCGAACTGCGGCTTGACGAGCACGGCAGCCTCCCAGCCCGGCTCCGCAAGGGCAAGCACGGGCGGAAGCGCCTTCGTCACGCTGATGAAGGAGACGTCGCACACGACGAGGTCAGGCGCGAACGGGAGCGCGCTCAGCGATCGGGCGTTCGTCCGCTCGAGGACGGTGACGCGCGGATCGGAGCGCATCCGAGGATGGAGCTGGCCGTAGCCGACGTCGATCGCGAGGACGCGCGCCGCTCCTGCCTGCAACAGACAGTCGGTGAAGCCGCCGGTCGATGCACCCACGTCCGCGCAGTCGCGTCCCGTGACGACCACGCGAAGCTCGTCGAGCGCGTGTTGCAGCTTCTCTCCACCGCGGGACACGAAGCGCGGTGGCCGATCCACGTGCAACTCGGCGCTCTCGTCGAGCTGCTCGCCCGGCTTGTCGTGCCCCTGCACCAGGCCGGCGATAACCAGCGCCTGCGCCTGAGTACGGGACTCCGCGAGCCCGCGCTCGACCAGCAACACGTCCAGGCGCTTTTTCACACCTCGAGGTTAGATGAGTGATGCCAGGATCTTGCGATCTCAGACTGCGGCGACGCGGCGGGCGCCGATCAAACGCGAGCCGTAGTTCGAACCGTCGAGACGGACGACCTCCACGTCGCGCCCAGTCTGAGGCGCGTGCACCATCCGGCCGCGCCCGAGGTAGAGACCGACATGCCCGAGCCCTTCGAAGAAAAGGAGATCGTCCGGCTCTAGCCGCGACTCATCGACGCGCCGCCCCTCGTTGTAGAGAGCGTAGGAGCTGTGCGGGAGATCGACCCCGACGCGCCCGTACGCCCAGCGAACGAGGCCCGAGCAGTCGAAGCCGCCCGAGGGCGACTCTCCACCCCAGCGGTAGGGAACACCCACGGCCTTCAGGGCGACCTGCACTGCACGCTCGCCCACGGTCGGAATCTCCGCCTGTACTGCTGTTGCGGCGCCACGGGGTCTCTTCCCTTCGTTCGCCGAGCCCGTCCCGGGAACAGCCGTCGCGACGGCGATGACGGCCGCGAGAGCGAACGTGAACAGGCGGCTGCGGAGGCGGGTCGACATAGAAAGAAGAGCGACGATCCGCGCACGCGAGCGAGAGGGGCACGCCGCGCAGACCTGGTCTGTCCGAGAGGGTCAGATCGTACTCGGAGAACCGGCGGCGTCTATCCCTCAAGCGGTTCTAAAGGCGACGGCGTCGACGAGCTCGCGAAGCACGCTTGTGTCCGCCGAGACGGCGTCCAGCTGCTCGCGGGCTCGCTCGGCTGCGCCCTCCGCGATGCGCCTCACCTCGTCGGCAGGGAGCCGCGAGGCGAGCCCGTCGCCGTCGAGGATGTCGTCCACGACTTGGAACAACAGCCCGATCTCGTCGCCAAACACGCGCCACGCCGCCTGATCGGCGTCCTGAACGTGGGACAGGCGTAGACCAAGGCCGACCGACGCGGAGAACAACTTGCCCGTCTTCAGTCGGTGCAGCTCCGCGAGATCGTCGTCGTCGCCTGTGATGTCGCGATGCTGGCCGCCGATCATCCCGAGCGTCGCGTCGACGAGCTCGCGCGCAATCTGAGGGTCGTCGTAGGTGAGAGCGAGCCGGATCGCCTCGGCGAACAACGCGTCGCCGGCGAGCAACGCCACGCCTTCCCCGAATGCGACGTGCGAGCTCGGCCGGCCGCGGCGCTCGGAATCGTCGTCCAGCGCAGGCAGATCGTCGTGCACGAGCGAGAACGTGTGCACGAGCTCGAGAGCCGCTGCCGCGGGAAGCGCCTGCTCCATGTCTCCGCCCGCCGCCTCGACGACGGCGAGGCAGAGCACCGGGCGAATGCGCTTACCCTGAGACTCGAGCGAGTAGCGAAGGGCGTCTTCGAGGTGCCCGAGCTCGGGGGCGAACGTCAGCGACCGCAGGTACGCCTCGACGGCGTCGCGCAGCTCCTCAGCCGGCCGCATCGGCCATCGTCCGCGCACGGGTCAACTCGGCCTCGATCTGCCGGGCGAGCTCCGCGAGCTCGGCGATGACGTTAACCGCGGCGTCCCCGTCCAGGTCGTCGGCCTCGACGAGCCGCTCGAGCTCCTCCCGCCGCTCGTTGAGGCGGGCAAGCAGCTCCTCCGCACGGGCCAGAGCTTCGTCGACCGAGCTCACGCGCGCTCCTCGCCGGCCACGGCTTCCGGCCGGCAGAGCCGGCCTCTGCCGCAGCCTGACGCCGCTCGCGGCACCAGACTCTCCAGGCCCGTACCCGAGTACTGCGCCCTCCGGCCTGGCACCGCGAGCAACGCCCGAGGAACGCGCATGAAGGCCGGGGTTGACACTAGGCGTGTCACGCGGCGCCCTCCTCGCTCGCGATGTGCCCCAGGATGCCGTTCACGAGACGCGCCGCGTCCTCGGACGCGTACCGCTTCGCGAGCACGACCGCCTCGTTGATCGCCACCTCGTGCGGCACCGTCTCCTCCTCGAGCTCGTACACGCCGATGCGCAGAATATTGCGCTCGAGCGTACCCAGCCGGTCGGCGGGCCAGTCCGGGGACGACTCCGTGATGCGACGATCGAGCGCGGGCGCTCTGGACGCGACGGCTTCGGCGAGCGCGCGCGCGAACTCATCCGGCTCGCCCTCGTACAGCGACGCGAGCGCCTGCCCAGTGAGATCCCACTGATACAGGAGAAAGAGCGCCTGGCGCCGACCGGCGCGCCGACCCACGGGAGCGCTCATCTTGCGGAGAGCGAGGGCACGCGCCCCACGAGCTCCTCGAGCGTCGAGGTCGAGTAATCGCCGCTTCCGAACGCGCGCGAGCCGAGAACGTCGAGCGCCACCTCACGCGTCGTCGGAATGCCCTCGATCTCGAGCTCGGTCAGCGCGCGGATCGCCCGAACGACAGCTGCGGGTCGCGTCTCGTCCCAAACGGTCACCTTCGCGATCATCGAGTCGTAGAACGGAGGGATCTCGCTTCCTGTGCTCACTGCCGTGTCGACGCGAACACCAGCGCCGAGTGGCGGTACGAACGTGCTGAGGATCCCTGGGGCCGGGAGAAAGCCGCGCGAAGGGTCCTCGGCGTTGATCCGGATCTCGATGGCGTGCCCATGCCTGGCCGCGCGCCCGGTGACCTCGAGCTGCTCGCCGGCCGCAATCCTCACCTGCTCCCGAACGATGTCGATCCCCGTGACGAGCTCCGTGACCGGGTGCTCGACCTGAAGCCGACAGTTCACCTCGATGAAGAAGAAGCCGCCGTCGGGCCCGACGAGGAACTCGAATGTTCCGGCGTTTCGATACCCGATCGCGACACATGCTCGCTCGACGGCGCTCTCCATCTCTTCGCGCGTCTCCGGATCGAGAGCAGGTGACGGCGACTCCTCGATCAGCTTCTGATGCCGTCGTTGGACCGAGCATTCGCGCTCACCGAGCGTAAGCACCTCGCCTCGGCCGTCGCACAGGACCTGGATCTCGACGTGGCGGGCAGGTACGAGCGCCTTCTCGACGTACAGAGAACCATCGCCAAAGGCGGCCTCGGCCTCGGCGCTCGCCGAGGCGTAGGCGCCTTCGAGCTCGTCCTCGGAGATGACGAATCGCATCCCCTTGCCCCCGCCGCCTGCAGAGGCCTTGAGCAGCACCGGGAACCGCACGTCGCGCGCTGCTTGAAGCAGATCGGGAAGGTTCCCCGCTCCGTCGAAGCCGGGAACGAGCGGCACGCCGGCAGCGCGCATCGCTTCCTTGGCGCGCACCTTGTCCCCCATCTGCGCGACGATGTCGGCGGGTGGGCCGATGAAGACGAGATCGTTCGCCTCACACGCCCGGACGAACTCGGCGTTCTCGGCCAGGAACCCGTATCCCGGGTGCACCGCCTCACAACCAGTCGTTTCGGCCGCGGCGACGATGTTCGAGATCCGGAGGTAGCTCTCGGCTGCAGCTGGAGGACCAATGCACACGGCCTGATCCGCGAGCGCGACGTGGAGCGCGTCGCGATCCGCAGTCGAATAGACAGCTACCGCCTCGACTCCGAGCTCGTGCAGCGCGCGGATCACACGGACGGCGATCTCGCCTCGGTTCGCGACGAGGACGCGCGAGAACACGTGACCCCTACACCGCGGGCGGCGCGAGGATCGATTCGATCTCGAACAGGAGCTGCCCGAACTCGACCGGCTGCGCGTTCTCGACGTGAATGGCCCGTACAGATCCCGCTGTCTCCGCCTTCAGCTCGTTGAAGAGCTTCATGGCCTCGAGGACGCAGAGCGTTTGCCCGGGCACGACAGTGTCGCCTATGTCAACGAAGGCGGGCGCTCCGGGGTTCGGAGCGCGGTAGAAGACGCCGACCATTGGTGCCTCGACGCGAATCGCGCCGTCCGCGGCGCGTGACTCCGCCGCCAGTGCGCCGGCGTCGGTATCGACCACGGACGTGGATGTCAGGTTACCGCCGGAGGTGGGCTCGTCAGCCCTGCGTACCGACACGCGCATCCCATCGTCCTCGATCTCGATCTCGCCCACTCCGCTCTCCTGAACGATCTTGACGAGCTCCCGGATGCGCTCCCCGCGCTCGGCGTCGGCGTCCTCGGCGACGAGGACGGTTCCGCGCGAATGGCGGGCACGGATCATCCGCAAGAGCTCCTCGGCATCAGTGCCGAACATGGCGATGAGGACGAGCTCCTCCTCGCTGGCGGCGAGACCCTCAGCCTGCTCGCGCACGTCCTCCGTCGTCACCGGGTCCTCGGCAGGCCCCGAGCCTGGAGACAGGAGCTCGACCGCACGCGCGACCGTCGTGTCGATCGGCTCCGGCGTGACGCCGTAGCCGCCCTGCACCAGCTCGCGGAACTCGTCGATCACGGTGCCGTAGCGCCTCGCCTCGAGCACGTGGAGGAGCGCCTGCGACGCCAGGATCTGGCCGATCGGAGCTGCGAGCGGTGGCCAACCCGCCTCGGCCCGCACCCGGCCGACCTCTACCAACACTTCCAGCAAGCGATCGGCAGCGGCATGAGCGCGGAGATGGACCTCGAGCGCGGCGACCAGCCCGGCCGGAAGGTCGTACTCGGCTGCGCGAACGGCAATGCGCGGAGCGACCGGAGCAACCGGCTCGTCGCCGATGTACTCGTCGATGACATCGGCCGCTTCCCAGAGCTTCGCCGCATCGAGGCCTGTCGCATGACCGAGCCCGTCGAGCGACTCCGCCAAGGACTCGCCGGAAACGCGATGGAGAGCAAGTGCGAGCGGGTAGACGGCAGTGGCGACGAGATCGGCACCCGCCTCGACCGCGGCGATTGCCGATGCGAGTCCGACGCCTGCCGCGCCCTGGACGTAGAAGCCCACGGCAAGCCCGCTGGCCTCTTTGATCCGCGCGACCAGCTCCTGCGCGCGATGTGGGACGAGGGCGCCCGTCGGGTCGTTCACGATCACGCGCGTCGCGCCGAGCTCGGGCAGCTTGCGCGCTTGCTCGACGAGCGTGTCCGTCTCATCCGTACGGCCAGGGCTGTAGACGAGCCCTGCATGGAACGCGCCGCCTGCGTTCGTGATCGCGGCTCCGGCCTCGCGGAGGTTGGAGACGTCGTTCAGCGGATCGTGGAGGCGGAACACCTCGATCCCGTTTTCGGCGGCGCACGAGACAAAACGCCCGACGATGTCGCCGCTGACGGGCTGCGAGCCGACGAGGAAGCTCCCGCGCAACGCGATCCCGAGGGGCGTCGACACACGCGACTTGATCCCGCGGATCCGCTCCCACGGGCTCTCGACGCGTCGGCGCACCGTGGCGTCGAAGACGCCTCCACCGGAGACCTCGAGACATGCGAAACCGGCCCTGTCGAGTATCTCGGCGACGCGTAGGACCTCCGCCGTCGGCAGGCTCCCGGCAAGGGGCTCCTGCGAGAGGAGGCGAATCGTCGTATCGACAAGCTTGGCCACGGCTTGGGACCTTAGCGACCCGTCTCGCGTGTCGGTGCGGCTCGCATGACGACGCAGGTTCGCGCCGGGAGCGCCCGTGAAGGGGTGACGCTTGCGCCGCCCTTGCGTTTGCTGCGGTCGAGGGCCAGGCAAGCCTCGGCCCCTACATGGTCGGGAGCAGCCGGTGGCCTGCGGCGTCAGGCGCGGCTGATGTAGCGACCTTCGCGCGGATCGACCTTGATCCGCTCGCCGCGGTCGACGAAGAGTGGCACCTGGACGACGGCGCCCGTCTCGAGCGTCGCCGGCTTCGTCACGTTCGAGACGGTGTCGCCGCGCACCGCGGGCTCGGTCTCGGTCACCTCGAGCTCGACCGACGAGGGCATCTGGAGCCCGGCCGGCTTGCCGTCGACCGCGAGCATCTGCACCGTGCCCGACGGTACGAGGTAGG
>Ga0315273_10005305_pt1 | contig 15926 bp, 15 predicted proteins | sample YL17G02_0_MG_FD_205753 | JGI IMG/M metagenome (GOLD analysis project Ga0315273, IMG submission 205753) | Sediment microbial communities from Yellowstone Lake, YNP, Wyoming, USA - YL17G02_0 | ecosystem: Environmental > Aquatic > Freshwater > Lake > Sediment | place: USA: Wyoming | collected...
GAGCGTACACGGCAGGCAAGTTCAAAAGCAATGGCCGGCATTTCTGTTGCAAATCTGTTGCAAGTGCCTTTCCAGACTAAGGAGTAGAAAGTTCTTTAAATGTAAATCCATTGGAATAAAGGGGTTGCAAATGGGCCCGGAAGGGATCGAACCTTCGACCAATGGATTATGAGTCCACTGCTCTACCGCTGAGCTACGAGCCCTGACGGCGTCTTTATACGAATTAAAGGGTGATTTTGCAAGACAATTTGGTTTGGTGTCTGGGGTCTTATGTCTGATGTCTTGTGTCTGTTTGTTACTCAACCAGCAGGTCCGCGGTAACTGCGTCCGGGCTGTCCTGCATAATGTCGTCGTGGAAAGTGCCGACCGATTTGAGATGTGATATGCCCGCCAGCTTCCTCGTTTCGATAAGCCGGGCGCCTTTGGCCGCTATCTTGCGAAACGCGTGCCTTGCCTTTTGTTTGTCCTGTGCCCCGACCGCATCGACCACAACGGTAACCCGTTTGCCTCGCTGCAACAATCCCAGCGCGGTCGCCTCAATCGCCCCTTCCGCACAGGCGCCTATCAGAACAAATTCATTTGCGCGGATTTCGCTCAGCAGCCGGTCTATCCTCGGCTCATCAAACGGGTCTAAGCACCGCTTGTGCAGAATAATCTGTCGATAATTCCTCAGCAAATCCACCGGCAAATCCGTGTTGTTGTCCGCCGCGAAGCTCGCCCGGTTGCTCAAAAGCGTGTAGTTGATTTTCTGCATCCCTTCCGTCCCATCCACGCAGAACCCGCCGTTGTTATCAGGATGGACCTCGCATATCGATACGACCGGAATTTTCCTGGCGCGGGCAAAAGCTATTACCCTTCTGATGTGGCTTAGAACCCTTCTGCGATTTCCAACACGCGCCCTGCCGCCATCCACGAAAAAGTCCCTCTGGGTGTTGATGTCTATCAAAACCTGCTTTCGACGAAATTTCATTAATTGACGTATCATTTTTTCGACCTTTTCTCCGTTGGCGTCGCTTTTATCCGGCCTATCCCTATGCCTTTGGCCACTATATATCTATACGCCCAAGGCACATTTCCGGTGCAAAAATTTATCTGATAAAACTTTGTCCTCTCTCGCAACCCAGCCATTCTCAATATCGATTAGCCCCGACATCAACTTTAAACCCTTATTTTGCCGCTTTTACCCCGCCCAATACTGGGGTTTGGCAAAACCCTGCCGGTCCCTTATAATAAAGTCCACTATCGGCCAAAATGTTACAAAAGTCGGCCTTATACTGATTGGTTATCAAAATGTCAAGACAATTAAATCACTATCCTAAATTTGTCCTTGAGCACCAAAACCCGCCTGTCAAGGTTGATTTTGGCGATATTTTCGGACGTTTAGCCCCCGTCCACATCGAGATTGGCTCAGGCAAGGGGACGTTTTTGGTAAACCAGGCAAGATGCCGGCCCGACGCCAACTTTATCGGGATTGAATGGGCCGGCAAATATTACCGTTTCGCAGTTGACCGGCTTGGCAGATGGAATCTGACTAACGTCCGTATAATCCGCACCGATGCCGTCCGCTATATCGCCGAATGCGTCCCCGATTCCTCCGTCGATTGCTTCCACTTTTACTTCCCCGACCCCTGGCCCAAAAAACGTCACACCAAAAGACGCTTCATCAACTCCGTCAACACCGACCAGCTCATCCGCTGCCTCAAACCTGCCGGCGAAATCCGCATCGCTACCGACTTCGGGGAATACTTCGAGCAGATAAAAGAGGTTCTGGCTTCAAAAGCAGACCTGCTCGAACAAATCGATTTTCTCCCCAACGCCGGCGTTCAAATCGGCGAATGGGTCGGCTCAAACTTCGAACGAAAATATCTGATGGAAAAAAGACCTATCTACACAATAGCGGTCAGAAAAAAATAACCTGGCGGGTTGTTGAAAAAAGTCAAGATTGCTTCGTCGCTATGCTCCTCGCAATGACGGAAAAATATTCCTGTGTCATTGCGAGCGCAGCGAAGCAATCTCAAACGCTAAATATCGAGTTTGGCGTCAAGCCCGGAATGACACTTGCGATGTTGTTTTATGTAGTATCGGATTGCTTTTTTGGCTGAGTCGAACGCTAACCTGTTCACAGGAATCCGGCCCGGCTCAAAAAACTCAATGCCGGCGACTTCCTTTTTGTTCAGTTTGATTTTTTTCGGATTATCAATTCTGCACGTAAAAAACAAATCCGTGGTCGCGTATTTTACGCCTTTATATACGTAGATATTCGGCGCGGATATAAGATATCGCGGGCCTTTGATTTTTATTCCTAATTCTTCCCGAATCTCCCTTACAAGCGTTTTTTCAATCGGCTCACCGTAGTCCGCGAATCCGCCCGGGAAATCAAACATCCCCGCCTTTGGTTCATTGGCGCGAGTCGCCACGAGCACCTTTGATTCATACTCAATGATGGCCGCTGCTGCTGAAGCCACGTTGTGAAAATACTCAAACCCGCACTTGCCGCACGTTATGTGCTTGCTCTTAGAACGCGTCTTCGGCCCTTTGGCCCCGCACCCCGGACAATACCTGAATATCTTCGACAAATCCACCTTCATCAATCCGCAATTACTACAGCCCCATCTGCTCAATGCTCTTCAAAAACTGTCCGTACATCTCAATGGACGCTACGCACAGCGCCACCGTACCCGCGATAATGATAATCGTCCAGATTACCTTGCTGGCGACGCTGTATTGCGGGTTATACAGCACCAAAGGCAGCGCAAGCGGCCCGAAACACAATACTGAGATAACGACAAGCGACGTCTTGTGATACCATTTGACGTTGCCGTCCTTCTTTAGGTTTTTTAGTTCCGCATCGATTAAAAACTCGCCGCAGTGTTTGCACTTCACCGCGTCATCCTGAATCTCTTCCGCGCAAAACGGGCACTTTTTCATATTATACCCCTATACACTTCTCGGTATTTAAAACTGTGCTTTCCTAAAATACATTTCGGCGTTCTCTGTGCCAACCAATAGAAAAAACGCGGTATTCCGCCCGGCTTTCTTGCGATATATAAACGACACTCGCCCATGTCGCATTTTTTTTCGCAGTTGTCTATTTTTTGCTCGCCAGGAGATTTGCCATAAGCTATAATACCCACAAGCATCGGGTTCTAACATGCTGGAAGATCCTTAGTTGCGAATATTGAGTGAGGTTTTATACGAGCTTTAAAAATATACCAACACTGCGAATAGGAAATATCGAAACCAAGGTTCCGATTATTCAGGGTGGAATGGGAGTTGGTATCTCCCTGTCAGGTTTGGCCTCGGCCGTCGCAAATGCAGGCGGCATCGGCGTTATCGCCACCGCTGGAATTGGCCAGCTCGAGCCGGATGCCCACACGAATTTCAACGAGGCGAACAACAGGGCGCTGCGAAAAGAACTCATCAAGACAAGGGCCAAAACCAACGGAATCATCGGCTTGAATATAATGGTCGCCCTCGCGGATTTTGACGACCTCGTCCAGTGCGGCGTCGATGAAAAAGTTGACGTCCTTTTTCTCGGCGCCGGGCTTCCGATAAGACTTCCCAAAACGCTCCCGCTTGATGCCCTGGGCTCGCTGCACACAAAGTTTGTCCCCATTGTATCCTCAGACAGGGCCGCGGAGCTTATATTCAAATCCTGGGCCAAACACTTCAATCATGTCCCTGACGCTGTCGTTGTCGAAGGCCCTCTTGCCGGCGGACACCTCGGCTTCAGAAAAGAGGACATCACTGACCCCGAACACGCCCTGGAAAAATTAGTGCCCTCTGTTATCTCCGCGATAAAACCTTACGAGCAGAAATTCCAGAAAAGTATCCCCGTCATCGCCGGGGGCGGCATATACACCGGCGCGGACATCTATAAATTTATGCAGTTGGGCGCCAGTGCCGTGCAAATGGCAACAAGGTTCGTCGCGACCTTCGAATGTGACGCCTCCGATGAATTTAAGCAGGCGTTTATCCGCTGCACAAAAGACGACATCATCATTATTGACAGCCCAGTCGGCCTGCCCGGCAGGGCCATACGCTGCGAGTTTCTCGACAGAATCGCCTCAGGCCAAAAAGAACCCTTCAAGTGCCCCTGGAAATGCCTGAGAAGCTGCGATTTCAAAAACGTCCCTTACTGCATTGCCCTCGCGCTTACCAACGCCAAAAACGGCGACCTCAAACACGGTTTCGCTTTCGCCGGCGCAAACGTCTATAGAGTGGACAAACTCGTCTCCGTAAAAGACCTTATCGATGGCTTAATGGAAGAGTATTCCAGTTGCTGCGCCCCCGCCGGCGTCCACGCCAGATAAAAAATTAACCCCTCTCGCAACGCGGATTCCCGCACGTTTACCGGCCTTAAACTTATATAACGTTACGACAATCGTTAAGTTACCCCTGCCAAATGCCGAAAATAACGATGCGCCATTGCAACGCGCCCGAACTATGACGCGGGTCGCAATCCCCAGCGGAGAGAGGGACTTAAAACAAAATTATTGCCTGGTGAGCAGGAAATTTATGGCTGATAGTTCCAGGAGAAAGTTCATTATAATCGCCTTTGCGGCAGGTATGTCTCTGGGCCTGTTGTTCACCTCCCTGTTGTTTATCAACTCCCAGCGCAACCGCAGCAAAGACGCTATTCTTTATTTCGCCTCCGGCCAGGCAAAACTCATTTCCTCAAACGTCAAATGCGCACTGTCTTTCAAGGATGCCAAAGATGCGAATGGGGTTCTCTATTCCCTCAGAACCCAATACAATATCGTCTTCGCCGGCATATACGATTGCAACGGCAAACTCTTCGCCTCCTACTATCGCGGTGACGTCAACGAGCGGGACATCGATACGGTGGTCCCTCCAAAAGCAAAATTAACGTCTCGCAAAGGCTACATAGTTGTCTCCGAACCCGTCATTCACGCCAAACAGTTCCTCGGAACCGTCTGCCTCTGGGCCCAGCCGTAATCAATTCTCTTCACTTCAACATTTAATATTCGCCGGTTTATTTCGTTGGCGTCTGGTTAACGTCGCGGCTGGCAACAGAGGCCGAAAACGAATTGTTCGTCAGCCCTTTGCCGTCCCGTATTATCTCAAAGCCGGCCTCCATAACGTCTATGTACCACGAGGTTTGTATGTAGCCCCGCGATACCGAATCATCGATAAAATCCTTGAGGTTGAACGTCACCGAAGTGGTCGGCCTGATCTTTTTGTAAGCGATATAGTTCCAGTCAGACCGCCCGTCAAAATAGACTTCCCAGCTTGCCCCTCCTATCTCGACGGTAGCAAGCGGCGAGCCTCTGGGTTTCATACCCTTGGTGTTAAGCCAAATCATCAGTTCCGCCGCATCGGGTTTTGTGCCGCCTTGTTTACTGAACCATGATTCGTAAGCAGTGTTCCATGCCCCGCCCGCGCCGTTTACGTCAACGCTCCAGGCAACGGGTGCGGCCGCGATATCGCTCACCCGTATCGGCAAACCGCTGTTGCGGGTCCCCGAAGTGTCGCCCGCGAACGATGCACGGATAGGCGGCTACCTCGTTTAAATCGTGTGTGGTGTGGATAACGCTGAAAAATGTGGAATCCGCGGATGCGCTCAAGCACTGCTTAGACGGGCCTCTCCAGACATTGTTGCTGATTCGGTACCCGCCGCCCATTACGTCGAGTATTTTCCCTTTATCATTTATGTCCCCGCAGAACTCATCTGCCCTCGTATCGCAAAGTAATATACCCGGGCAAAAAAGCATGCAAACAAAAACCTTACGCAAAATACTCATCGTCCTAATCTCCAAAAAAGCAATGCCGCATTGTTCAGCGCCCAAAAGCCAAGTATAAACGACAGCCCTGAAATTGTTAAGTGTCGTCCTGACTGTTTCGGCGAGCCGTAAGCAGCGGATGGACTCTGTGGCGAATCTTTTGCCTAATGTGAAGAAGCTGCTCTTGCCGCGTTTTTGTGTTTCGGCCGCCCCGTTTTAATCTCCTGTATTCGGGTCGCGCATTTGGACCGGGCCTTGGGGCACTTGCCCGTCCAGCAATACAGGCAGAGTTTTTCTTTCGGCAGGCCTATGGCCTCGACCATATCATCGAGGGTCTGGTATCTCAGCGTGGTTACACCCAGGTCTTTGGCGATGCAGTCCACCATCTTTTGATATTTTTTCGACTCATGGTTTGTGTATTCGCAAACGTCTTCGATGTCGCGTCCTTCAAGATTGCGAATCGCCTTGCGGGCCGCAAGCTCTTTAATCGAGCGGGTGGAAAGGTTGAATCTGCACGGGTACATCAATGGCGGGCAGGCAGGCCGAATATGCACGGTCTTTGCGCCGCAGTCCCACAGCTTTTGTATCGCAAAATTCTTCAGCTGTGTTCCTCTGACAATCGAATCCTCGCACACGACAATGCTGTTGCCCTTAATTACATCCTTTATCGGAATCAGCTTCATCTTGGCAATCAGGTCCCGCGTCTGCTGCATCGGCGGCGTATAGCTTCGGCCATACCCGGGCGTGTATTTCACCAAGGGCCTTCTGAAGGGCTTCCCGGATTCCATCGCGTAACCAAGCCCATGCGCACAGCCCGAATCTGGCACCCCGCATACCAGGTCAACCTTGATGTCTGCGTCGTGCTTTGCAAGACGCCTGCCGCAGCGCTCCCGGACGATTTCAACGTTTATGCCTTCGTAACTCGACGCCGGGAAACCTGTGTATATCCACAAAAAAGCGCAAATCTGGCTGCCGTTAGGCTCACCGGACCTTTTGTTTGTTATCCCGCTCGAAGTTAAGAGCACAACTTCCCCCGGCTCAACGTTTTTGATTATTTCAAATCCGTTGTTGGGAAATGCGCTTGTCTCGCTCGTTACCGCCCAGCCGTCATCTCTTTTGCCGATAATCAACGGAGTGTATCCCAACCTGTCCCTCGCCGCGTATATCCCGTCCTTTTTGAGCACCAGCAGTGAGCATGACCCATCGATTTGGTCGAACACACGCTCGATGCCGTTAACAAGGTCATTGCCCTGGTTTATCATTTTGGCGATTAATTCGGTCGTATTAACTTTCGCGCTGCTAATTTCACTGAATGATACGCCTTCATTTAACAGTTTCTGTGATAATTCTTCAGCGTTCTCAATGTAGCCGCTGGTTACTATGCAAAAAGGCCCGAACCGCGAATTCAAATAAATCGGCTGCTCTTCGAGGTCGCTGATGACGCCGATTCCGGTATTGCCCTTGAGCTGGCTGTAATCGTCCCAGAATTTTGATTTGAACTGGCTTGTGCTTAGGCTGTGTATCTGCCGCATGAACTTGTCACCCAGAACTGCCAGCCCTCCGTATTCGGTTCCTAAGTGCGAGTGATAATCCGTTCCGAAGAAAAGTGCTTCCGCGCAATTGCCTTTGCAGGCCACCCCGAATATGCCGCTCATTTTCCACCTCCGTTGTAGTTTTTCGAAATTCCTTTTTCTGCACCTGTGCCGGCGTTTTTAATCCGCCGCGACTTCTACAAGCATATTCTTTTCGTGCCGGCAATGCAAGTGTTTCCGCTAAGTCGCTCGAAATCTTAAATTGACACGTATTTTCGCCCGACCTTTCCGCCGGGTTTTAAAGCTCTAAGGTAAATTGGACATTGGGAATTGGATATTCAATATTGGACATTTCTAAAGGGGTTTGACTGCCGGAGTTACTTTATTGCCGGGTCATTGTATGGATTGTCCGCCTATGGCGGTTTTACCTGTCCTCGAATGTCTTTGTCGGGTGTTGAGGGGTTACTGTTCGGATGCCGGGGTTCTATTCGCGGATTGCGGATTTTAAAAACGGTTGCGGTCGCCCGGTTATTCCCTAAAAACTTATCTGGTTAGCGATATTTGGATTCTCAGTGCAAATCCTTATCCGCAATAAAAGCCTGTCAAGCAAAAACCCTCCAAAAAAACAAAAATAACAAAAAAATTTTCCCTATATGAGTACTCTATAGTATAGGGGCTATCTAGTATGGCGATTTTATTCCGATTCGAAAACAGGGTTATAATATAAGGAGTGCCGCTAACAAAGCGGACGAAAGAATATTTTACTTTTAGGAAATTTATATGAACCGTCAGAACGGTAAAAATTACAAGTGCCAATCCGGTTATCGTGAAAATAAGGACAAGCGAAAGCATTTCCGGATCATGTTTTCCATGGTTATTTTTCTGATTTGTTTTGTTCTAATTTTATTTCGGGCCAAGCCCGAAGTTCTTATCCCTGTTCTTACTGGCTTAGGAGGGCTTATTAGCGGTTTTGTTGGCGGACGAGGTCTTAAGTAAAAACAAAACCAATGTCACGATCTCAAATGATTGTTTCGCCTTCCGCTCCTTCTCCCGTAACTGCCGTGATTTTGGCTCTCACTATCTCATTCTTACTTTTTACTTTTTCATTTTTACTTTTTACTTTGACTATGAAGTATCGTTCACATCTCCCACTCATCGGCTCCGCATCTTCAATCAGCACTTCACACATCTCCCCCACAAACTGCTCAACAAACTTGCGACCCAACTCATCACTTAGTTTTCGCAGAATTTGTGCGCGGGTTTTAATAATGTCGGCGGGTAATCGGTTTTTGAGTTTCGCGGCGGCTGTCCCCGCTCTCACCGAAAATGGAAATACGTGAATCTTTGAGAACCCCGCCCACTTTGAAAGTTCCACGGTCTGTTGAAAATCCTCATCCGTCTCGCCGGGGAAGCCGACGATAATATCAGCAGTAATCGCGGGCCTGTCCAATCGCCGTTTTATCAGTTCAATTTTCGCCCGCAACTCTTCCGCGTCGTATTGCCGACACATTCTTTTCAAAGTCGCACTCGCCCCTGATTGCACCGACAAATGAATATGAGGCATAATATTCGAATGTGCACAAAAAACGTCTAACAATTCCTCGCTAATGTCCCCCGGCTCTAAACTGCTCACACGAATCCTTAACAGGTCTTCAATCTGTGCTAAATTTTCCAATAAATTGGTAATGGGCAGACACATAGGTCCGCCCCTACGTGTTGTATTTTGCCCGTAGGCCCCCAGATTGACTCCCGTAACCACAATTTCCTTATGCCCAGCCGCAACAAGGGTCTTTGCCTCCTCAATCGCCTCATCCATCGGCTTACTTTGAACATCAGGCCTGACTTTCGGTACAATGCAGTATGTGCAAAGGCCATCACAGCCATCCTGAACCTTGAGGAACGCACGGGTATGCCCCTTGAAACTGGTTAATTGTGGCAATTTGGGATATTTGGCGAATTCGGCCATTCCATCCTTGATTTTTGAGCCGTTTTTTGCTTTAATAAGGGGATTGCCGTCGATGACAATTTGGGCGATTCTTTTCGCCAAATCGTCTCGGCTGCTGATGATATGAACATTATCGCCGTCGCAAGGGGGATTTTCCCGGCTGTTCATCGCCGGAAGACACCCGCAGACGACCCTTACGCCGGCTGGATTCGCCTTTAACGCTCTTTGAATATATTGCCTGCTCTTGGCTGATGCGGTCCCTGTTACGCAACAGGTATTTATCACCGCTAAATCGGGCTTCTCACCCGGCACCGCCGCCGACAAACCCAGCTCCTCAAGAAGCTGGGCTATCTGGGCACTTTCATATTGATTGACTTTGCAACCAAGGGTATATATGGAAAAAGTTCTCATAGCTCCTATAATAATATAATTCTTTGTGTTATACTATTTGCGTTGGCAGTGAAAAACAAGTCCCGCCCATTTCCGGCTGGGACAGGAGGCGTAGTTTATGGCGGAAAAAATCGGGTCGGTCTGGGCCATCGATATCGGCAATACCTCGCTCAAGGCGCTCCGCCTTAGCAACGAATCCGGGACCCTCGAAGTCCTCGGCTTCGACAATATCACCCACGGAAAAGTCCTCTCCGGCTCAGGAATCAAGGACCAGGAAAAGCAGGAGCTTATCGCTATCTCGCTTCGTCAGTTTGTCCAGGCAAACGACCTCGGCAGAGACGAAATCATCGTCGCCGTCCCAAGCGCAAACAGTTTCGCTCGTTTCGTCAACCTCCCGCCCGTCGAGCAAAAACGTATCCCCGAAATCGTCAAGTTCGAAGCCAGCCAGCAGATTCCTTTTGATATAAACGAGGTCGCATGGGATTGGCAATTGATGACGGAGGCGGGGGCGGCGGAGGCGAAGGTCGGGATATTCGCGATAAAGAACGACGTGGTGACAGCGGAGCTTGAGCATTTCAGCAGAGAGAGTCTGGAGGTTACATACGTTCAGATAGCGCCAATGGCGCTTTATAACTATATTTTTTACGACAGGCCAGATTTGATGCGGTCGGATACGCAGGCGACGGTGGTGCTGAACATCGGGGCGGAAACTACCGACCTTGTGGTCTGCACTAAATCGGACGTCTGGCAGCGGACGATAGCTATGGGGGGCAATGCGTTTACCAAGGCAATAGCAGACACGTTCAAGCTGAATTTCGAGAAGGCGGAGAAGCTCAAGCGTACCGCGCCAATGAGCAAATACGCCCGGCAGATATTGCAGGCGATGAAGCCGGTGTTCACGGACCTGGCGTCGGAGATTCAGCGTTCGCTCGGTTTTTATACCAGTTCGCACTCAAATGTGAAATTAGCGAGAGTCATCGCGCTGGGCGGCGGCACGAAGATGCGAGGTTTGCTCCAGTACCTTCAGCAGAGCTTGCAGATGCCGATAGAACGGCCAGACGCGTTCAAGCAGGTCGGGATAAACGCGTCGGTGTCGGCGGCGAAGTTTCACGAGAGCGTATGTGATTTTGGCGTCGTATACGGGTTAGGGGTACAGGCGCTCGGTCTTGGTCGGATAGAGAGCAATCTGCTGCCCCGGAGCATAGCCAAGACAATGGTATGGGCAAGCAAGACGAAGTTTTTTGTGGCGGCGGCGTGCCTGATATTAGTGGCGTCGGTGCTGGCGTTTGCAAGGACTCTTATAGACCGCGCCAGCTACACCAGCAAGGTATCGCAGAGAGAGACAACAAGGTTGGTGCTGGATGCCGCAAAGAAGGCGGAGAGCGACCTAAAGGCCGAAGAGGCCAGGGCCGGCGAGTCGGAAGCGGTGATAAAAAAAGAGTTCGATCTGTTCAAGTATCGTGATATGGTGCCTTTGCTGTACCAGAAGTTGATAGGGACGCTGCCGAATGCCCAAAGCAACCGTGAACAGACGGAGCTTTACCGTGCTTTTGCCAGCGGCGACGCGGAGACGATAAAAGAGAAGTTTCCGGACCGCAGGGAGCGCAAGCAGATTTTTGTAACCGGGATGTCTATTTACTATACGCTGGACGTCGGGAGCGGCCAGTTCGGGACGATGGGTTTCGAGAGAGGTCTTGATTCCAGGGAGACGCTGGGCGACGTAAGTCCAGGCGGTCAGATGATGTCGAGAGATATGATGATGAGGGGCGGGGGCGGACGAGGCGCGACGCCGGGCAGATTTTCGCCTGCGATGATGCGAGGCGGGAGGATGGGAGCTCAGCCGACGGAGCCGGGCAGCGAGGCGGCTCGCGGTTTTGTAGTAACGATTTCCGGTTACAGTCCATATAAGACAATTACCGAACTACTCGACCCTGCTAAAGTGCAGGACGACCCGAATAAGTGGGGATTAGTCACCCGGCTTATGCATTTGGACAGTATGTTTGATGGCAACAGCCCCTTTGAGCTTTATAAGAAGACGGACAAGCAGCATTTCGACCTTCAGACCGGAGAAGTGGATTTGGCGGCGAGCATACCTGCCGGAACCGGCGCAAGAAAGACAATAGAAGGCCAGGGCGACGTGATTATAGACCCGATGACTAATGAGATTATCAGCAAAACTACGGAAGATGGGCCGGGCGGCAAGAAAGTTGCGAAGGTTAATGACTCCTGGTTTGTGCTGAATTTTAAGTTGAAGTGGAAGGATGCACCAGGAGCGTCTGTTCAAGAGGGTGGCGGCAGCAGCCCAGAGGCGGCGGCGCCAAGTGCAAGCCAGCCAGCGCCAAGTCCTGCCCCTGCCAAAGCACCCGGTTTGCCGAAAAAAACCAAAGAGCCCACATTGACGGGGGATGAGTAATGGGCAAAATTGACATATCTAAATTGAAGGATTTAACGAAGGGGTTGGGGGGATTGCGGGTGTATCTCGTGTTGATTTGGCCCGCGGTGATACTTTTGGCGTGCGGCGCGGTTCTGACTGCGGCCTGGTTGATGGGCAGCAGTTTAAAACAGAAGGCGGCCAGGGAAAGTGTTCCGATGGGCGACCAGGTAAGGGAAATGTTGAAAAAGTTGCCCGCCGCCGGTCAGGCGGAGGAGGAGAGACGGTATCAGGATGCCTACCGGCAGGACGCGAACCTGATAAAGTCGTTATCGGTAGAGAGCACTCAACGTGAACTGCTCAGTTACGACATATTTCCTCAGCCGAAGGATACTTCGACGTTGCTGTTCACCAGGTTTGGCGCCAGGTTTCGTCAGGGGGTTGAGGGTTTGATAGCGAAGGTTCGTGGGGGCGATTGTCCCGGTGCGGAGGAATTGCAGGCCGCCCGGCAGACGGGGAGCAGTCCAGGGTTTTCCAGGTCGAGCGGAGCGGGTGGGGTATCGGCATCGTCAAGGATAGTCGAGGAGATTTGTCATGCCAGGGCCAAGTCGGTGTCCGTATATGCGGATCCTGGAACTGCCAGCGGGTACGATTTCTGGAAGACATATCAGTACTCCAATATGGATGACAGTGTCAAGGACTGCTGGTTCTGGCAGGTTGGTTACTGGATAATTGATGATGTGTTTTCGACGGTAGGGACGATGAATACCGGTTCGAGCAGCGTGTTAACGTCGCCTGTAAAGCGTGTGGAGCGAGTTGGTTTTTTGACGCCGGATGCCCTTTTGAACGCTGGGGCCGGGAAAGCGTCTCAGGATCGGCCGAAATACGTAACCAAGCCGGAGGAACAGTTGACTGAGTCGTTCACTGGCCGAGTGAGCAACGAGGACATAGACGTGGTGCATTTCAGTATGGTGGTGGTATTGAGCAGCAAGGCAATAATACCTTTTATGCGGGAGTTGTGCAGCGCCAAGGAGCACGGGTTTACGGGATTCACGGGCCAGGAGTCGGCGAAGGTATTCAAGCACAACCAGATAACCATTTTGGAGAGCAGGGTAAAGCCGGTGGATTTGATGTCGGCCGACCATCAGTATTATAGATATGGGTCGGACTCGGTTGTCGAAGTTGAACTGGTTTGCGAATACATATTCAACAAGAAGGGGTATGACGCGGTAAAGCCGGAGTTGATAAAGAACCCTGCGGCAAAGACAGGCATTTAGGCGGCGTAGCTGGGCGGATTTGGGGTTTCAGGACTATGATTAGAAAACAAAGTAATTTCATAGATGAGCATATCGAAAAGGTGGCGCTGGTAATAGGCGGCCTGTTGGCTATCTACGTTTTGTATGCGTTTGTGTGGCGAGGCCCGGAATTGATTTTCGACAACAAGAAGTTTAGTCCCGGGGAGCTTGACAAACACATAGCGGAGCAATCTGAAAAGCTGAAAGAGCGGCTGGCGCGGGATCCGATTCTCAAGCCCCCATACGTGCCCCAAAGCGTTAGTTTTCTGGCGAGGATAAATTCGGTGCTGGATAAGGATTTGAACGTTCTCTGGCCGGTGCCGAGTTCGGTGGAGACGATGGTAGATAAGAAGTACCGCATGCCCGTGATTGGTTCCGTGAATGATGTTTCCGTGGAACACATAAGGGCAGTGGCCTATGTGCCGAAAGTTGCGGTTACGGCGGAGAACGTCGGGTTGGAAGATACGTATGAACCGAACGACCTGGATTTGGTCACCGTTCAGGCGAGTTTTGACTTTGCGCCGTTAATTGACAGTTTTCAGGAGTGCTTTGCGGGCAGAGAGGTTCCTGAGGGATGGCGTGACGCTGGTTTGGCCAAGCCGGTGTTTGCGGCGGTTCAGTTACAGAGGCAGCGTCTTGATGATAATGGTGAGTGGGGCCAGTGGGAGGATATGCCCCGCGTGAAGATAACCCCGAAGAGAGACGACTACAATATAACAGAGGACGTGAAGGGCCTTCCGAGCGGGGGCGTTATGGTTCAGGTTGCGAAGTTCAGCGACCCGCAGATACAGGTGAAATTGCTGCAGCCGGAGCCGTATAAGATAGCGTCGGCTGAGGATGACTGGCTGCCGCCTTTGCTGCACAGGAAGTTTTTGACGGTTCGGCGAGAGAAGGAGGCGCAGGATAGGCGGGAGACGATAGCGACGGAGCGTGAGGCAAAGGCAGCGGAAGAACGTGACAAAACGGCGTCGCGTCCGGCGAGAGAGGATCGCGGGGCGACAGAAAAGCCCCGTGGCACGACGGAACAAACGGGTCGAACGACGACGCCGGGCAGGGCGGCAGGCGGCGGGGGCCGAGGCGGAATGGAAATGGGGGGAGGCGCATCTCGCAATCCTTCGAGAACGACGACGGCCAAGCCGGACAGGACACCGGAGCGCGACCGGCGTTCCGAACCGACGGCGGCTGAGCAGAAAAAGGTCGCCAAGCCGGTGGTGACGGAAGCGACGATATACGACGAGATGAAAAAGATGCTGCTGACGAGGAAGGATATCAGCAAGCTGCGTGAGACGGTAACACTCTGGGCCCATGATGATACCGCTGAGCCGGGCGCGAGTTATCAGTATCGTATTCGGCTTGGGGTGTTCAATCCCGTGGCCGGGACCGGCCAGGTGCGTGAAGAAAACGCCGCGAATGACAGCAAGGTGATATTATGGAGCGGATTTTCGGATGTGACGGACGTCGTGGCGATACCCAAGCGGCTATATTTCTTCCCGGTAAACGTTCAGGAGGCAGCCAGGGCGGCGGAGGTACAGGTTTGCAAGTACGTGCTGGGCTATTGGCACAGTGAGCAGTTTATGGTCAAGCGCGGGGACGTGATAGGCAGGGTGGCGAAGGTTGAGCCGAGCGAGAAAGATAAAACCGCGAACGTGAAACTGCCTGAGATGATAGATTACGCTACGGGGGCGATTGTGGTGGACATGGTAGCGATGAACGACTGGTTCGGGGACAAAGCTCTCCAGTCGCGGCAGTATTTTGATGTGCTGTTCAGTTTTGACGGGACGAGTGTGGAGAGATTGCCGGCGAAACTGATGTACTGGCCTGAAGAACTGCGTTTGAAGTATAGCGAGCTGAAGACGCTTGAGAAAAAGCCCAAGGAGCCATTGCGCGCCTGGAGTGCCGCCGGCGCGTTGGAAGGGCAGCAGCGTACTGCGCCCGGGGATCGTATGAGAGGGCCGATGGACAGGGGCAACAACGAGCAGATGGATGAATATATGCGGATGCGGATGATGGGGCCACAACAACAACAGTAAGAGCGTGGAGTTATCCGCGAGGGCAAGTCGCGGTAAGGACAACGCCCCCGTCATTTGTGACGAGGATATCGTCTTCAATCCTGACGCCGAGGCGTCCGGGGATATAAACGGCCGGCTCGATTGTAATCACGTCGCCCGCACGCAATGTCCCTTTGGTCCTGTTCGATACAACGGGCAGTTCGTGTACTTCCAGGCCAAGTCCGTGTCCGGTTCCGTGGCCATAGACAGGCAGACCTGCTTTTTTTATAATTTCTTTTGCGGCGGCATCGATGCTGCTGATTTCGACACCCGCTTTGACCATCTTGAGTGCGGCGGCGTGCGCCTGTTTTACAACGGCGTAAACTCTTGTATACAGCCCGCCGGCGGTTCCTACCGGGAAACATCTGGTCAGGTCGCAGCAGTAGCCGTTGTGCCGCGCGCCGAAGTCGATGAGGACGGTATCGTTTTTGCGTAATTTGCGAGAGGCGGGCTGGTGATGAGGTCTTGAGGCGTTTGGGCCGAAAGCCACAATCGTTTCAAAGCTGTTATTGCCTCCAGCTTTTCGAATCTCGAAATCGACAATTCCCGCCAGTTCGTTTTCCGTCAGGCCCGGTTTTACCTGTCGAAGCACACGCTCGAA
>Ga0315273_10005306_pt1 | contig 15923 bp, 6 predicted proteins | sample YL17G02_0_MG_FD_205753 | JGI IMG/M metagenome (GOLD analysis project Ga0315273, IMG submission 205753) | Sediment microbial communities from Yellowstone Lake, YNP, Wyoming, USA - YL17G02_0 | ecosystem: Environmental > Aquatic > Freshwater > Lake > Sediment | place: USA: Wyoming | collected...
GAGCACGGCGAGCGAATGAATAGTGAGCCCCGTGAGCGCTCCCGCCGACGAGGGCTCGCCCCGCGTGGTCCGGCTGGTTCGATACCACTCGATGCCAGCAACCGCGGCCGCCAGCACCAGCAGCGCCACGCCGGCGGCCACGACGACCCGGCGTCGTCTCCAGGCCGCTGCCGCGGCTGTGCCCGATGCTAGCGAAGACGGTGCCTGCGGGGCTGATGGCGGCACCGTCAAAACGTGGCTTCCGGGCGCCGCGGCAGGCGAGCCGTCGGCGGGGGCGCGCAGCGCCGCGGCGCCACTGCCGGACTCCAGGTCCCGCTTCAAGGTCCCCAGATCGACCACCAGTTCCCGCGCCGACTGATACCGCCGCTCGCGATCCTTCTCCAGGCACTTGCGGATAATCCGCTCCAGCTCCGCCGGCGCCTCGTAGTTCAGCCGAGCGATCGCCATCGGCTGGCTGTGCAGAATCAAGTCGGTCGTCGCCGACGCACTCCCGCCGTCGAACGCCCGCCGGCCCGTCGCCATCTCGTACATCACCGCGCCGAGACTGAAGAGATCTGAGCGAGGGTCCACGTCCCGCCCCAACGCCTGCTCCGGGCTCATGTACGGCACCGTCCCCAGCGCCGTTCCCGCCCGCGTCGCCATCAGCGTCGACGCGTCCCCGTCGGCGTCGCGCGGGGCCAGCCGCGCCAGGCCGAAATCCAGCACCTTCACCCGCCCCCGCGACGTCACCATCAGGTTCCCCGGCTTGATGTCCCGATGCGTAATCCCCCGCCCGTGCGCCTCCTCGAGCGCGTCGGCCACCTGCAGCGCCAGATCCACCAGGTCGCGCGTCTCGAGCGGCTGGCCCGCAATGCGCGCGTCGAGCGGCTGGCCCTCCACCAGTTCCATCGCGATGAAGGCGCAGCCGTCCGACTCGCCGAATTCGTAGATGGTCGCCACATTGGGATGCGACAGGGCCGACGCCGCGCGCGCTTCGCGCTCGAAGCGCTCGCGCCGTTCCGCATCGTCGGTGAACGCCGCGGGCAGCACCTTGATTGCGACCTCGCGCCCGAGCTTCGTATCCCGCGCCCGATACACCTCCCCCATGCCGCCCGTGCCAAGCGGGCCGAGAATCTCGTAGGCGCCGAGCCGCGTGCCTGTCGTCAGCAACATGGGTTGGTCTACCTGCTCTACTTCCGCGCGGCCAGCTTCTGCTTCAGCTCTTCGAACCAGTTCACGACGACGGTGATTTCGTTGCCGGCCGTGAACGCACCGGCGACCATGACCAGACGCCGGCCGTCGGGCGCGATGTCGTAAGTGCGGCCGTAGGTAGCCCCTGCGAGCCACGAGCCGCCTGTTGACACCGGCACGCCGAAGCTCGGGTTCGGGTCCCTGGTGACGGGCACGGCGAAGAGGCGGGTCCCCGTCACGTTGCTGTAGAAGAGCGTTCGACCCTTGTCTGCCCACAAGGGATCGGTTCCGCCGTCGTTCGACACCTGCAGCGCGCCTTCACCGTCCGGAAAGGGACGGACCCAGATTTCATCACGCCCCGTCTGATCCGAGATGTACGCGAGGAAACGGCCATCGGGGTCCAGGCTCGCGACCTTCTCGTTGGCCTTCGTCCGCAGGATCGGCTTCGGCGTGCGGTCGCCTTGCAGGGGCAGCATCCAGAGGTCGTACCCCGTGTCGGGCGACTCCTCCTGGTACACGACAGAGCGGCCATCCGGCGTGACGAACAGCGGCTGCTGATGGCGGGTGGACGTCGTCAGCCGCTCCTCCGCACCAGTGCCGTCGGCCGCCTTCCAGTACAGGTTGGCGGCGGTGCCCTCGGGGTTCAAATGGATGTAGACGATCCGCTTGCTGTCCGGCGTCCACGTGCTCCACCAGGTCGGCGCCCCCGCAACGATCTGCTCGTTTCCAGTGGCCAGGTCGCGAACGAACAGCTGCGAGGCAGCTTGAGTCATGCCGAACGCGTAGAGCAGTCGCTTGCCGTCAGGGGACAGGCGCGGACCCAAGTAGTTGCCTTTTTGCGGCGGCAGCCGCGCGTCAACGGGCGTCATTGCGCCATCGCGGGACATCCAGGCGAGCTGCTGGGTGACGCCACCCGTCGAGCCCGACGCATACGCCAGCGTGCCGTTGGCGGAGACCGCGAGCTGCCCGTGCCGCACGCCTTCGAGTACCGGAACGGCCTCGCCGGTGACCTCGAGCTGCCGGAGATCAAACGGAACAACCCATCCGTCATGCCAGTCGTCGTACGTCTGGCCCTGAGTTGGCCGCAAGTAGAAGATGTGGCCCGTGGCGAGGTACGCCGCGAGCGTCCCGCCCGTCAGCAGGGTCCGGCGCGTGCCGCCGGAAAGAACCGAAATCGTCGAGTGTTCCGGATCGAAACCGTCAACTCCCACGAGCAGGGCGTCCGTGCCCGGAAGCGTGCACGGCAACCCGAAGAACAGCTCGCCCTTGTCCGAGGCGAGCTGTGGCCGCGCCATCAACGTCTCCGGTGACCCGCCGCTGTCAGGCACCCGGAGCAAGGCGGTCTCGGTTGCGTAGACCACGGCGTGCTTCCCGGTCCAGATGGCACTCCTGGTGCCCGCAGTGGGGACTGTGGCGAGAGGTTGCGGTGCTCCCCCACGAAGCGAGATCTTCATGAGCTTTGAGTTCAACCCGTTCGTGAAGCCCAGCCATTCCCCGTCCGGCGAGAAGAACGGCGAATAGGCGAACTCGGTGCCCGGAACGGGCCGCGCCTGCGTCTCGTCCAGCCGGCGACGGTGGAGGGTGACGATGTCGGCGACAGGTCCCGGCTGCCCGTGATCTTCGACAACCCCATAGGCCAGCTCGCGACCGTCCGGCGAGATGGCCAAAAAACCATGGCCGGTTCCGACCGCTGCCGATGATATCTGCTGACTCGGAGGCAGCGTGATCGTGAACCTCGTGACGGGCGCGGGCGCTCCGGCGGAGCGGGGCGTTCGCCACAGCGACCAGAGAAGCGCACTCGCGAGCGCGACGGCGAGGAGCGCGAGGCCCATTGGCAAGGGATGGCGCCACATGGGAACCGCCGCTGCGGAGGGCGCAAGGGATGTGGCAGTCGCCGCGTCCGACGCGCCGGACGATGGCCCCGCGAGCGCCTCGTCTATATCGAGCCGCGCGTCGGCGATGTCGCGCAGCCGCCGCTTCGGATCTTTCTGCAGGCAGCGCCGCAACAGGCGGCGCACGCCCGGCGGCGTTGTCTCGGGCAGCGCCTGCCAGTCCGGATCGCGCTCGAGAATGCGCGCGAGCGTGTCGGTGACGGTGTCGCCGCGAAACGCCATCCGGCCCGTCAGCATTTCGTACAGCACGCAGCCGAACGACCAGACATCGGTGCGGCGGTCCAGCGGCTTCCCGCGCGCCTGCTCCGGGCTCATGTAGGCCGCCGTGCCAAGAATCACGCCAGCCCGCGTCGCGACCGCGCTGATGGTCGGCGAGTCGTCCGCCGTCGCACTCGCGGCTTCGGCCGCGAGTGCTTTGGCGAGACCGAAGTCCAGCACCTTCACCAGGCCGTCGGGTGTCACCTTCACGTTGGCGGGTTTCAGGTCGCGGTGGATGATGCCCTTCTCGTGTGCCGCATCCAGCGCGTCCGCGATCTGCCCCGCGATCGCCAGGGCTTCGGCCAAGGGGATTCCTCGCATGGAGGCCGGCTCTTTAGAGCCGGCGGACGCGCCGGGGCTGAAGCCCCGGCCTCCATCCGATCCGGATCCACGCGCGATTCGCGCGGCCAGGTCGTCGCCTTCCACCAGTTCCATGGCGATGGCGCGCACGCCGCCAATGTCTTCCAGTCCGTAGATCGCCGCGATGTGCGGATGGTTGAGCGAGGCCAGCAGCCGCGCTTCGCGCTCGAAGCGGATCATGCGGTCGGCGTCCTGCGAGCGGAGCCAGGATCTCGTATGGGCCGAGCCGTGTGCCGATCGCGAGGCTCATGGGCCCACCTCACACGAAGTCGAGGGGCCTGCCCCGAGCGGAGCCAGGATCTCGTATGGGCCGAGCCGTGTACCGCTCGCGAGGCTCATGTGCCAACCTCACACGAAGTCGAGGGGCCTGCCCCGAGCGGAGCCAGGATCTCGTATGGGCCGAGCCGTGTGCCTGTCGTCAGCGACATGGGTTGGTCTACCTGCTCTACTTCCGCGCTGCCAGCTTCTGCTTCAGTTCTTCAAACCAGTTCAGCACGACATGGATCGCTGTGGGCGGTTTCTCGGGTTCAAACTTGACCATCGCGAATCGTTTCCCATCCAGGGACACGTCGAAGTTCTGGCCGAACACGGATGTGATGGCGTACGGCCCCTCGAAGAGCTTCCTGGGCGTATCCGCCCGAAACGTCGGCGTTGCGCCGACGTTCACCGCCATGAGCCGGCAGCCCGCCCCGTGTTTGTCGCCGGTGACATAGAACAGCTCGCGCCCGTTACGAGACCACGCCGGATCGCCGCCTCCGTCGTTCGAAATCTGCGTCTTCTGGTCCATGGACGGAAACGCCACGACCCAGAGCTCGTCGCGCCCGGACTCGTCCGACACATAGGCCATCCACTTTCCGTCCAGCGAGAGCTTCGGCTGGAACTCGTTGAACTTCGTCCGCAACAGCGGCTGGGGCTTCGCGCCCTTCGTCATGGCCAGCGTCCAGATGTCGTAGCCGGTCTCGGGGTGCAGCTCCTGAAAGACGAGCGTCGAACCGTCGCGCGAGAAACTGCGGGGCTGCTGCATCAGGTCCGTCGTCGTGAGCCGCTCGGCCGGGGCGCTTCCGTCCTCGACCTGCCAGAACAGGCTCGTGCCTGGCGAGTCGGGCCGTAGCGAGTTGAACACCAGCCGCCGGCCATCGTGGCTCCAGAGGAACCAGGCGTTCTTGCCTTCGGTCGTCACCGCGGTCAGCCCGCCCCGTTCGATGTTCAGCACGCAGACCTGGTCGTCGTCCTGCTTCCACGTGGCCGCCTTCTTGCCGTCGGGCGAAAGTTGCGCGCCGGCGAAGAAGCCGCGGACCGCGGCCATCGGCTGCTCTCGGCCTTGCCGGTCCACCCACACGAACGTGTTCCTCGGATCACCGGCCTGGCGCGCGGGGAGAAACGCCAGCGTTCCATTGTCGGACAGGCTGTAGCCCGCGCCGAATGGCATCCCCCATGTGCTCACGCCATCAACCATCACCACGGGCGCCCCCGTCTTCGCCAGGCCCTTCAGGTCGAAGGGCACGGCGATGATCTTGTCCGCCTGCATGTACACCAGGTGGCCCGTCGGCGAGTAGTGGGCCCCATACGCATCCTCGACGAGCGTCTGGCGTTGCCCGGTTTTCAGGGACTGTACCAGCACGCGTTGGCCCGGGAGGTTCGCCGTCATCAGCACGTGGTCCCCGTCCGGCAGCATCTCGGGTTGGAGGAGGCGCCACTCCGTCCTGGGGTCAGCCCTGGCGAGCTTCTCCGCGGTTCCGCCGGTGTCGCGAACCCTCCGAACGATCCCCCTGGCCTCGATACTTGGGAAGACGATCCAGCCGTCGCTGCCCCAGTTTGCTTTGAGCGGGAGGGCCCACAGGTTGAACTGCGAGTTGTACAACGGCGTCCAGCCGCCCGACAGCGAGACCTTCTTCAACTTCCGGTCCGCCCAGAAGGCGACCGACTGGCCGTCAGGAGAGAAGAAGGGGCACAAGGCATTCTCGGTCCCTGGAATCGGCTTTGCCTCGCGCGAATCCAGCGGGCGCAGGTAGAGCTGACGCGTGCCGTTCTGTTCGCCGACGTAGACCAGCCGGCTGCCGTCACGCGAGATGTCCATCGTGCCTTCGGACGAAAGGGTCAGGAATGGCGCAGGCACCTGCATCCATCTGACCGGCTGCGGTGATGCAGTCGATCCGGGCGGGCCCACCCAGAACGCCAGCGCGGCGGCGGTCATGACGACGGTCGCGATCATCCAGAACGTGGAGGTGCGCCACCATGCCCGTCTCGGTGGGCGGTCGGCCGGACGCGGCCCGTCCATCGTGCCGGCCGCTGGCGCGGCGAGCGCCTCGTCGATTTCCATCCGCGCGTCGGCGATGTCGCGCAGCCGCCGCTTCGGATCTTTCTGCAGGCAGCGCCGCAGCAGGCGGCGCACGCCCGGCGGCGTCGTGTCGGGCAGTGCCTGCCAGTCCGGCTCCCGCTCCAGAATGCGCGCGAGCGTGTCGGTCACCGTGTCGCCGCGAAACGTCATCCGCCCCGTCAGCATCTCGTAGAGCAGGCAGCCGAAGGACCAGACATCCGTGCGCCGATCCAGCGGCTTCCCGCGCGCCTGCTCCGGACTCATGTAGGCGGCCGTGCCGAGAATCACCCCCGCCCGCGTCGCCACAGCGCTAATGGTCGGCGAGTCGTCCGCCGTCGCACTCGCGGCTTCGGCCGCGAGTGCTTTGGCGAGACCGAAGTCCAGCACCTTCACCAGGCCGTCGGGTGTCACCTTCACGTTGGCGGGTTTCAGGTCGCGGTGGATGATGCCCTTCTCGTGTGCCGCATCCAGCGCGTCCGCGATCTGCCCCGCGATCGCCAGGGCTTCGGCCAAGGGGATTCCTCGCATGGAGGCCGGCTCTTTAGAGCCGGCGGACGCGCCGGGGCTGAAGCCCCGGCCTCCATCCGATCCGGATCCACGCGCGATTCGCGCGGCCAGGTCGTCGCCTTCCACCAGTTCCATGGCGATGGCGCGCACGCCGCCAATGTCTTCCAGTCCGTAGATCGCCGCGATGTGCGGATGGTTGAGGGAGGCCAGCAGCCGCGCTTCGCGCTCGAAGCGGATCATGCGGTCGGCGTCCTGGGCGAATGCCGCGGGCAGCACCTTGATCGCCACCTCGCGCCCGAGCGTCGTATCCCGCGCGCGATACACCTCCCCCATTCCGCCTGCCCCGAGCGGAGCCAGGATCTCGTATGGGCCGAGCCGTGTGCCGCTCGCGAGGCTCATGTGCCAACCTCACACGAAGTCGAGGGGCCGGAGCCGAGGGGTCCGAGGATCTCATAGAAGCCGAGTCGTATGCCAGGCGCGAAGATCAATTCACTTCCCCTTCACTGGTCACTGTGCTCTCATCGCGCTACTTTGCCGATGGCTCGCCGAAGCGGCGCCGGACGACCTGCTGAAACCGGGGGTCCTTCCGGACCGGATCCCACAGCGGATTTCTCAGGAACACGAGTCCCCAGTCATAGTCATCGAACGCCCGGTCCAGCCAGCCGAAGGCCTGGTCCGTCTCTCCCAGGTACAGGTACGTCAGCGCGATGTTGGCAGCATCGACCGGGCGGCCGGCCTTGTACTTCTGCTCGTCGAGGCGGATCAGCTGGCGCGCCTCGCTGGTGTTGCCCGCCTTCGCGTAGATCGGCGCGACGAGGCTCTGTTGTTCGGGCCAGGCCGCGGCGACCTTTCGTGCTTCAGCGATGGCCCGCGCGTTGTCGCCGGTCGCCGCGTAGATCATGGCGCGAAGCCATGCGGCCTGGTTGGCTGCTTCTTTGGGGTCCTTGTGTCGGGAGGCGAAGCCGTCAGCATGTCGGAGCGCCTCGTCGTAGCGACGAGCGTAGATAAAGGCCTCCCCCAGCGTCTCATCGAACTCGACCACGAACGGGTCAAGCTCGACCGCCTTGCCCAGTTCGGCAATCGCATCGTCGATTCGGTCGTCGAAGGCCAGCATGTAGAACGTCCCGATCACGTAGTGGGCCTGGGCGCTGTTCGGATCGGCGGCCAGCCACTTCAGGGCAACGTCCATGCTCCCGCGCCACTCGAATGTGCGGAGGCCCCGCGGATTGACCATCGCGTACTCGGCCTCCGGTGTCGGGTCGAGTTCGTACGCTTTGCGTCCCTGCGCCTCGGCCTGCACGAGCGAGTCGCGGCGCGCGATCGTGCCGATCTGGCCGAGGACGAAGTAGGCGCTGCCGAGGTTTGTGTAGGCCCGCGCGAACATGGGGTCGAGCTCGATGGCCCGCTCAGACCAGCGCTTGGCCTCCAGGATATGGGTCTCGTCCCAGTACGTGTTCAGCAGGTGTCGTCCGCGGAGGTAGGCCTCGTACGCCGCCGGATTGACCGGGCGCGACGAGGCCAGGGTCTTCTGTTCGGCCGGCTTCAGCACCACGCCGATGGCCTGCACGATCGCCTGCGCCACCTCCGCCTGCAAGCCCAGGACGTCAGTCAGATCGCGCTGGTAGGTGTCTGCCCAGACGTTGTCCTCGGTCGTTGCACGAACCAGTTGCACCCTGATCGCGACCCGATTGCTGGCGCGGCTCACGCTGCCGGAAATGAGGCCATCGACACCAAGTTCACGGCCGATCTCGGCAGGCGGCTTCGACGAGTCGCGGTACCGGAGACTGGACGCGCGGTTCTTGACGAGGATTCCGCTGATCTTCGAGAGGCGGGAGATCAGCTCGTCGTGCATGCCGTCGACGAAGTACAGCTGGTCGGGATCGTGCGACAGGTTGGCGAGCGGGAGCACGGCGAGCGAATGAATAGTGAGCCCCGTGAGCGCTCCCGCCGACGAGGGCTCGCCCCGCGTGGTCCGGCTGGTTCGATACCACTCGATGCCAGCAACCGCAGCGGCCAGGACCAGCAGCGCCACGCTGGCGGCCACGACGACCCGGCGTCGTCTCCGGGCCGCTGCCGCGGCTGCGCCCGATGCTGGCGAAGACTGTGCCTGCGGGGCTGATGGCGGCACCGTCAAAACGTGGCTTCCGGGCGCCGCGGCAGGCGAGCCGTCGGCGGGCGTGCGCAACGCCGCGGCGCCACTGCCGGACTCCAGGTCCCGATTCAAGTTCCCGAGATCGACCACCAGTTCCCGCGCCGACTGATACCGCCGCTCGCGATCCTTCTCCAGGCACTTGCGGATAATCCGCTCCAGCTCCGCCGGCGCCTCGTAGTTCAGCCGGGCGATCGCCATCGGCTGGCTGTGCAGAATCAAGTCGGTCGTCGCCGACGCACTCCCGCCGTCGAACGCCCGCCGGCCCGTCGCCATCTCGTACAGCACCGCGCCCAGGCTGAAGAGGTCGGAGCGTGGGTCCACCTCCCGCCCCAGCGCCTGCTCCGGGCTCATGTACGGCACCGTCCCCAGCGCCGTTCCCGCCCGCGTCGCCATCAGCGTCGACGCGTCCCCGTCGGCGTCGTGCGGGGCCAGTCGCGCCAGGCCGAAATCCAGCACCTTCACCCGGCCGCGCGGCGTCACCATCAGGTTGCCCGGCTTGATGTCCCGATGCGTAATCCCCCGCCCGTGCGCCTCCTCGAGCGCGTCGGCCACCTGCAGCGCCAGATCCACCAGGTCGCGCGTCTCGAGCGGCTGGCCCGCAATGCGCGCGTCGAGCGGCTGGCCCTCCACCAGTTCCATCGCGATGAAGGCCCGCCCTTCCGACTCGCCGCATTCGTAGATGGTCGCAACATTGGGATGCGACAGCGCCGACGCCGCCCGCGCTTCGCGCTCGAAGCGCTCGCGCCGTTCCGCATCGTCGGTGAACGCCGCGGGCAGCACCTTGATCGCCACCTCGCGCCCGAGCTTCGTATCCCGTGCGCGATACACTTCGCCCATTCCGCCGGAGCCGAGGGGTCCGAGGATCTGATAGAAGCCGAGCCGTGTGCCGGGCGCGAGGCTCATGTGCCAACCTCACGCGAAGGCGCCCCTCGACCAATCTCGGGACGACCCTGAGCCTGTCGCCGTTCGACCAGGCTCATGGCGACCCAGGGGTTCGCAAAAGGTCGAAGGGTCGAGGGGCTCGCGCCCAGCGGCGCGAGGATCTCATAGGCGCCTAAGCGGGTGCCGGGGGGCATCTTCATGGTTGTGGCCGACGTGATTGTGCGGATTCTACACTACTTTACCCAGCCGGCGGGTCCGGGAAGCAGTCGGGAAGCATCCGGTGGATCACATGCGGTCCGTCGGAGTGGAGAACTTGTGTTATAAGAAGACACACCAATTGTAAAATGTCAGGTGAGTCACTCGTCTTCCGCCGCGCTCTGCTACCTGACCGTTGACGGCTGGAGCGAGTGGCCCGAGCGGCCCCATTCCATGGGCTCGGCCGGCACTTCTCCGATACGGCCAGTCCCCGATAGGAAGGTATGTCCGAGTTTCCGAAGATTATTCAGGGCGGGATGGGCGTGGCCATCTCGAACTGGCGGCTTGCCCAGACTGTTTCGCGCCTGGGCCAACTCGGCGTCGTGTCCGGCACCGCCCTCGAACAAGTCCTGGCCCGTCGCTTGGAAGATGGCGACCCCGGGGGCCACATGCGCCGTGCGTTCGACGCGTTCCCGTTCCGCGCGATGGCCGAGCGTGCCTGGAACACGTACTTCGTCCCAGGCGGCAAGGCGCCCGAGACTGCGTACACGCGCTTGCCCGCGCACGGCAGGGAGTGCCCGCGGCCCCTGGCCGAAATCGGGATCATCGCGAACTTCGTCGAGGTCTTCCTGGCCCGCGAAGGCCACACCAACCCGGTCGGCATCAACTATCTCGAGAAGATCCAGACGCCCCATCTCGTCGCCATCTATGGCGCCATGCTCGCCGGCGTCGGCTTCGTCCTGATGGGCGCCGGCATCCCCCTGAAGATCCCGGGGATCCTCGACGCATACGTCAACCACCAGCCAGCCTCGTACCCGCTGTACGTGGTCGGCGCGCAGGAGGGTGACGACGCCACGATGCACTTCACGCCTCGTGACTTCATGGATGTCGATCTGCCCCCGCTCACGCGGCCCCGTTTTCTCCCGATCGTGGCCTCCAACACTCTGGCGGTCACCATGCTCAAGAAGGCCAACGGCAAGGTCGACGGCTTCATCATCGAGGGCCCGACCGCCGGCGGCCACAATGCCCCGCCCCGCGGCAAGCTCACGCTCAGCGAACTGGGCGAGCCGATCTACGGCGAGCGCGACCTGGTCGACCTGGAGAAGATGCGCGAACTGGGTGTGCCCTTCTGGCTCGCGGGCGGGTACGGCGCGCCTGATGTCCTGCAGCAGGCGCTGGATGCCGGCGCCGCTGGCGTGCAGGTTGGCACGCCATTCGCTTACTGCGAGGAATCCGGGCTCCGTGAAGACTACAAGCAGTCGCTGCTCGAACAGGTCGTCAGAGGCGAAGCCCGGGTGTTCACCGATCCGGTCGCATCTCCCTCGGGCTTCCCTTTCAAGGTCGTCCAGCTCGGGGGCACGATCTCCGACGAGTCGGTCTATCTCGATCGGCCCCGTATCTGCGACCTTGGCTACCTCCGCGAAGCCTACCGCACGCCCGATGGTGAGATCGACTTCCGCTGCTCGTCCGAGCCCGTCTCGATCTACGTCTCGAAGGGCGGCACCGAAGAAAAGGCGGTCGGCCGCAAGTGCATCTGCAACGCGCTGGTGGCGACGGCTGGTGCACCGCAGGCACGCGCCAAAGGCAGGATCGTGGAGGCGGGTATCGTGACCTCCGGCGATGACCTGACGGGCATCGGCCGCTTCATGCGACCCGGTTCGACCAGCTACACCGCCGCCGACGTCATCCGGGTGCTCCTGAACAAACCTGACGCCTCGTCTCGCACGGACGGGCAGGCGAACGGCGGACCCGTCATCTCTGAGACCAGCCGTGCCTGATTAGTCCCGACCCCGATACGAGGCCCTACTTCACGGCCGGGACGATGATCCCGGAGACTCCCTTCTCCTGCAGGACTCGGTTAAAGGCGGCCAGGTCGGTCCTGGTGAGGTCGGCGAACCGTGCCTGCTGCGCGTCCAGCCGCCCCTTGAGCACGGCCTGGACCTCGCGCTGCTGCGCGTTGGGGGCGAAATCCACGTTGCCGCCCACATCTCCAGACAGCACCGACAGCTTCTCGTACACCTTCTGCGGATCCCGGAACGACTTGGTGTCGCCCTCGGCGATGGTCGGCTGGAACAGCTCGTCCTCCACGGCCTGCAGCTTCTTTCCAAACGCGGCGGCCGCTGCCTCCACGTCGCGTGCATTGCGCCCGGCCAGCGCCTCGGTCAGGTCCACCAGCTGCTTCTTCATCCACTCGATGCGGCTGATCATGTCGGAGGAGGCATTCAACTGATCGCGGAGCTCCAGCTGCATCGCGACCTGCGCCTTGATGTTGTCCACCGTGCCCGCCGAGCGCGGGTCTTTGCGCACCTCGAGCTTCTGTGCGTACTCGCGCCCGCTCACCTTGACCGTCACGGTGTAGGTGCCAGGCGCCGCGAGGAACCCGCCGAATCCGGCCGACGTGCCCCAGCTCTGAATCGGATACCAGCCCTCCCGCTCCCACTGCAGGTGGAAGCGCTTCTCCTCGACGACGTGCGGGTTGCCGGGCGGCCTGGTTCGCAACTTCGCCACACGCGCGCCCGGGTATCGCATGTTCCAGGTGACGCGGTTGATGCCCGCTGTCCGAGTCCCGGGCAGCGTCGCCACCTCGCGGCCTTGATCGTCGGCAATCGTCACCGTCACATCACCCTTCGGCGGGTCCTTCAGGAAGTAGTTGATGTAGGCGCGCTGCACGCCTGGCGCGCCGCCGGCCACGCTGTGCAGCCGATAGGCGGGCCTGGGCTTGAACAGGTGCATCTCCGATCGGGCCACCTCGTCGGTGAACTGCTGGAGCGGCGTGACGTCGTCCATGATCCAGAACCCGCGCCCGTAGGTGCCGACCACGAGGTCGTTGAACTCCTTCTGCACGACCATGTGGTGCACCGGCGCATGGGGCAGGTTGTTCTGGAGCGGCTGCCAGTTCCGGCCGTCGTTCAAGCTGAGGTAGATGGCGTTCTCGGTCCCGAGAAACAGCATCCCCTTGCGCACCGGGTCCTCGTGCACCCAATGCGCGTAGCTGAAGACCGACTTCGGGATGCCGGCGCCCAGGAAGGTCCACGACTTGCCGTAGTCGCTGGTCTTGTAGACAAACGGGTCGCGGTTGTTCACCTGATGGAAGTCGACGGTGATGTAGGCGGCACCGGCATCGTAGCGCGAGGGTTCGATGTTGCTCACCGTGCCGAGCGGCGGCAGGCTCGGAATCTGTCCCGTCACATTCGTCCAGCTTTTGCCGCCATCGCGAGTGAGCTGCACGAGGCCGTCGTTGGTGCCGGCCCAGATGAGCCCCTTCTCAACCGGGGACTCCGCAATGGCGAACACGACGCTGCCGTACTCCACGGCCAGATTGTCGTAGGTCAGCCCGCCCGATGGCCCCAGCCTCGAGGGGTCGTTGGTTGAAAGGTCCGGGCTGATGACGGCCCAGCTCCGTCCTCCGTCCGTCGTCTTGTGGATGAACTGGCTTCCCACGTAGACCGTGTTGTGGTCGTGCGGTGAGATGGAGATCGGGAAGGTCCAGTTGAAGCGGTACTTGGCCGCACCGGCGTGCGACCCGTAGAGCGATTCCGGCCAGACGTGCGCCGTGATGATGTGACCAGTCCGGTAGTCGACCCGCTCGAGTGACCCGTTGTAACACCCGCCCCAGACAATATTGGGATCGACCGGGTCCGGCACGACGAATCCGCACTCGCAGCCGGCGGTCGACTGCCAGAGCGACTCGCCGCGCCCTCCGGCAGTGCCTGGGCCTTTGTAGGCGTTCCCGTCCTGCATGCCGCCGTACACGTAGTAGGGGATCTGATTGTCCACCGCCACGTGGTACATCTGGGCGTTGGGGAGGCTGATCGACCTCCAGCTCCTGCCGCGATTCAACGAGATCTGGCCGCCGCCGTCGTCGCTGAGCATCAGGCGATTGGGGTCCTTCGGGTCCACCCAGATGTCGTGGACGTCGCCGCTCCAGTCCACCACATCCGAATCGTATCCGCCGTCGAGCGTGCGGCTCATGCTGTTGGCGGCGAAATACACTTCGTCCTCATCTCCCGGGTTCACCGCGATGCGCGACGCATAGTGCGACCGCTCGTTGAGCAGCCTGTTGTAGCTCGTGATCCGCCAGTTCTCGCCCCCGTCGTCCGAGCGCCAGAGGACCCCGCGGTTGGGCGAGCCGGTTTCGATGAGGGCGTAGACGACGCTCGAGTTGCTGTGCGCGATGGCGAGGCCGATCTTCCCCAGTGGCGGGTCGGGAAGCCCGTGTCCGGCCAGCCGACGCCAGGTGTCGCCCCCGTCGGTCGACTTCCAGATCCCGCCGTTCGGCCCGCCCGATTCGCGGCCCCAGGTGTGGATGACGAGCGGCCACATGCCGGCGAACAGGATGCGCGGATTGTTCGGATCCATCGCGATCTCGAAACACCCGGTGTTGTCGTCGACGAACAGGACGTGCTCCCAGGTCCTGCCGCCGTCTTTCGTGCGGAAGACGCCGCGCTCCTTCTGCGGGCCGTAGCTGTGGCCCATGGCCGCGACCAGCACCACGTCGGGATTACGGGGGTCGATGGCCACGCGGCCGATTCGGCCGGCGCTTTCGAGGCCCATGTGCGTCCACGTCCGGCCGGCGTCGGTCGAGCGGTAGACGCCGTTGCCGATCGAGACGTTGCTGCGGATGAACGCCTCGCCCGTCCCGGCCCACACCACGTTGGGATCGGAGGGCGCGATGGCCAGCGCCCCGATCGACTGCGCGGGCTGCGCGTCGAAGATCGGGTCCCAGGTTGTTCCGCCATCGCTCGACTTGAAGATGCCGCCAGACGAGGCGCCGACGTAGTAGGTGAGGGGATCGCCCGGCACGCCGGCCACCGCTGCTGTCCGGTTTCCGGACGGGCCGATGTAGCGATACCGCAGCGCACCGAACGGGTCCGGCGCCACCGATTGCCCGGTCGTTGACACGCCGCCAGACACCAGCCACAAGACTGCGACGAACGCGAGCGTCCTTGCGCGCGCGACGTGTGAGCGGAACTGCGTGCATGCCATGGCTGTCCTCCAGATCGTTGGGATGTGATTCCGAGTGCGTGGCGACTATATCGAGTTTCCCGGGTCATGGGTAGACAGCGGTCTCGGCGTTCCTGGCCTGGCTCGCGGTGGAGCGACGGGTCAGCGGGTCGACGCAGAATCAGGCGTTGGGCGCGCTGTTGTTCCTGTACCAGGCCGTACTCGCGATCGAGATCGCGGCGATTCCGCCCGTGGTGCGCGCGCGTACGCCTGAACGGTTGCCCGTGGTGCTCAGTCGGGAGGAGATCGGCGCGATCCTGAAGCAAGTCACCGGCACGGAGCGACTGATCGTCATGGTGCTGTACGGGTCGGGGGTCAGGCTGGAGGAGTGTCTCGATCTTCGGGTCAAGGACCTCGATTTTGATCGGCACCAGATCATCGTACGGCAGGGCAAGGGCCGGAAGGATCGGGCGACGATGCTGCCGACGGCGGCGAGGGAGGGGTTGACCCGGCACTTGGCTGACGTGCGACGGCTGCATGAGCGCGATCTGGCGCGCGGGTTCGGGCGCGTCGTCTTGCCGTTCGCGTTGGATCGCAAATTCCCCGACGCGGCGACCGAGTGGCGATGGCAGTTTGTGTTTCCGGCGGCAAGAATGTGTCGCGCGCCACGATTCGGGCCGCCGTCCCGGTATCATTTGCATGAATCTGTGGTGCAGAAGGCGGTCGCAGAAGCCGCGCGGCTCGCGAGCATCACGAAACGCGTGAGCCCACATGCGATGAGACACAGCTTCGCGACGCACTTGCTCGAAGACGGCTACGACATTCGCACGGTGCAGGAACTGCTTGGTCATCGGGACGTCAAGACTACGATGACGTATCTCCACGTGATGAACCGTGGCGCGCTGGGCGTGAAGAGTCCGATGGATCGGCTGTGAGTGGATACGCGCGAGCTTCGCGCGTATCCAACGGCGCGCCAATCGCCCTGCCCGCCTGGAAGCCCGTGCCGATGAAGGGGATTCGTGGCAACGGCCCTCCTTGTTCAGGTCTGGATGCGCGCCAGAGTCAGCGCGTATCCGTCAAGATCAGCGACTTGGCGGGAGGTTTCCACGATTGCCCTCGCGCGTATCCAAGCCCGGCGGCGAGCCGGATTCCTGCTGGAATTGCGTTCTATTGTGTGAATTACGATAATGAGCGGCGGCGCGACGCGGCCGTGGATACGCGCGGCTTCGCGGCCCACTAATAGTTA
>Ga0315273_10005307_pt1 | contig 15923 bp, 18 predicted proteins | sample YL17G02_0_MG_FD_205753 | JGI IMG/M metagenome (GOLD analysis project Ga0315273, IMG submission 205753) | Sediment microbial communities from Yellowstone Lake, YNP, Wyoming, USA - YL17G02_0 | ecosystem: Environmental > Aquatic > Freshwater > Lake > Sediment | place: USA: Wyoming | collected...
GAGGATTTCGATTAACTGGATGAAATGTGAATTCAACTTACTTATTCACGACGAAGTTTTAATTAAGACTGCAAATGAAAATGGGGTTTTTCGAAATCCTCTGAAGTATACTCAGTGCTGTTCTGTGAAGTTTGTGGAACGTCACTGGAACAAGCAGAACCGGTCAAGGTAGAACGGCGACAGGTCCACGTTGCCGAGTTCAAGATAATCGTTACTGAACACCAAGCCGAGCACAAACAGTGCCCGCACTGTGGGCAGATCAACCGGGGACATTTTCCGGATGATGTGCAGTATCCCGTCCAGTATGGCCGGAACCTGAAAGCACTCATGGTGTATCTTTGCATCTACCAACTCATTCCCTATGATCGGATTCGTGAAGCGATTGGGGATATATTCGGATGTTTCATCAGTACCGGGACACTGGTGAATGCAGTTCGGCAGTGTTCCCAGAATCTTGCAGGAGTGGAAGAGCAGATACGGAAACTCCTGACAGGAGCACAGGTACTCCACGTTGATGAGACCGGGTTGCGGGTTACCGGAGTCCGACAATGGCTTCATGTCGCCAGTACGGAACTCCTCACCTAGTATGGTCACCATCGGAAACGCGGTTCACAGGCTACCGATGCCATGCAGATCCTCCCAAAGTTCCGGGGTACCATGATCCATGATTTCTGGGCACCGTATTTCCGGTATTCCATTCATCATGCTCTCTGCAATGCCCACCTTCTCCGTGAATTAACCATAATCTCGGAAAATTATGGTCAGAACTGGAGTTCGCAACTTCAGGATCTCATTCGGGAGATCAAGCGGGTAGTGGATGGAGCGCGTGAGCATTCGGGCTCGCTCTGTCCTTCAGTGAAATCGGAGTTTCTCGACAGATATTCCCAGATCCTTGATCTCGGGATGACGGAAAACCCTTTGCCGGAGTTCTCTAATCCATCCGGAAAACGCGGCCGCAGGAAACAATCAAAAGCCAGGAATCTCCTGGACCGCTGTTTGAAGTTCCAGAACGAGATCCTCTCATTCATGCTCGATTTCTCTATCCCGTTCTCCAACAATCAGGCAGAACGGGATCTCAGAATGGCCAAACTCCAGCAAAAAATTTCCGGGACGTTCAGGAGTGATGATGGTGCTGTCTCATTCTGCAGGATCCGGGGATTTATCTCAACCGTGAAGAAGAATGAACTGCCGGTCCTGGCTGCTCTTGTGGGCGCTTTCGCAAATACACCATTCACCCCTTCATCTGCTCATCGAACGGGCTGAATAGTTACAAAAAAAGAACCTGCCTTTCTTTCAGGTAATAGAACTACATCGTTGAATATTGTTGGTTGAACGATACAACAGCAGTGCGATTTATCTCGAACACCTTATTCCGGCTTACTGCACTGACATTCCCATTTTTCTCTCTATAAATAATTTCCGTTTCAATCACATTTAGTGGGATATAACTCCAACCGGGTTCCCCATAAATCAGTGTATAGTTCATTTTTTGGTAATTCGTATGTTTCCATATCATTGCATTGAGCGACGCACCGGTAACTGCCACCGCATTATAATAGGAAATATAACCACGGTCATATTGAGGGGATGATGTTATGTTTGTAGGGCGTGGCGGGGGGGAAAGCTGCTTCTTAACTGCAATATATGCCCAGTATATTGATGCAGTCTGCCAATTTCCTTTAACAGGCAGACTATCCGTGAATGATCTCGTATTAAAGTAAATATAATCGTATTTTATCAGTTCATCTGAATTTCCTCTGATATAGTTATCAATTTTCTCCTCGCTGTCACCCGAGATTACCCAATTATAGTAGAGTCCCTGGTTTATGAAGAGTCCAACAAAAATGATGCAGATGGCGAGGAGTTTGATGTTGCGATAATCTTTCAATAACAGGATAATGCAGACCATGAACAGTGCAATACCAATGTCACAAAGATAAAAGGCCCGTGGGGGTAAATACTGATAACCTTTTATAATATAGGGAGCCCAGAAAACCAGAATCATTAAAATTGCAATGAAAAAAAGTTTGATATTGGGGCTCTTGCTGGTTGTTGTTGAATTCAGATGTCTAATAATTATTAATAGAAGACCGATATTGATAATAATCAGAACACCGATCAGCAAAAAACTCATTTGCATAAAACCAGACGCTGAAGATATAATGGATCTTAATAAAACATCACCGGTGATAATCGGATAAGTAAAAGCGTTGATGACTGTTTCTAATCCGTAAGTACCAAATCCCCGATCATTTGATACCCATCCATACCCGAACCACTTTGTATACCTGATGGTCAAATAGAGGGTTAATGGTATTGCAAAGTACAATGATTTTTTCCAGTCATTTCCTCTCAGATAATCATACAGAAAAAGAAAAGCCGGCACACATATTCCCACTTCGTAGGTAAGCAGGGATAAGAAATATGCAACTGCGGATAATATCAGGAAATATTTTTTTTCTTTGTTCAGGTACAGGTATATTGCCAATATCGGCATTAAAAAGCCGAGTCCTGTAGACATTATAGGCCATGCATAGGCCTGATCTTTATTAAAAAGGACACAGAAAAAGATCGCACCAAGGAAAGGGTACAACATATTTTCATACCCGAAATCCTGAAAAATTCGCTTAAAGATAAAGTAGATGAGAATTAACGTAATTGTCGTCGATATGAATGCGATCAGGTGAAATACAAGAGGATCGTTAGCGATTTGTTGCTGAAATCCAAAAACGGCAAAATTGATCGGCCTTTGAGAATTTAACAGGCTGCGAGCAATGGGAGGATAATAGGGTGCCGGATAGAGTATATTTGGAAAATCGTCAGCATAATACTTCAGATTAAAAATGAATATATTATTGCAGATAAAATTTGCAAGTATCAGAATGCCGAGGGAGACCCGGTCAGGAACGGAATTAATCAAATCAATAAAAAAATTGCGCCGCTTGTTATCAAACATCAGTGCCTTCAGGTTATTCGTATAATAAAATTAAGTTTTCCCTGCAGTACTACCACCCGTCAGTATATCTACCTTTTTCATTCATATTTCCCCATCATCAGATTTTTTTAACAGGCCGATATAGCCCGGGTACTATTGCTGGAAAATTGTCAATGAACTGAAACATTCATTAACCAAAAAAAGAAGAAATGCCGGTTCCGGATGGCAGAATAAAAATGCGCTTCTTGACGGGACAGGGACCCGTCGAGTCATACTCCCGGTCCGTACGAAAATATTGTTACCTTAGTAGAGGCTGTTGCATAACTCGAAAAAAACAACCCATTTGTACAATTTGTGATGGAGAAACTGCAGTCTGACAGAAATGCAGGGATATTTCTGACCTCAACTGATACAAAAGTACAGTTGAAAATAGTCATGCAACAGCCTCAGTATCGTATTAAAACCGTTTTTTTAAGCAACTGATGAAAAGATGTGACTGCCAAAAAACGTAATCTGGATATTCTTTGAAAACAATGAAGGTACAGAACTATGGCATTTTCAGGAATTCATCGTCTGTTATCGAATCCTCGGATCTTCAGTTGCATGAGATCTGTTATTAGCGGGACAAAAACTTTTGAAATCTTTATCAATACCTATATCCGGCCAAAACCCGGTGATAAAATCCTGGATATTGGTTGCGGTACTGCAGATATTCTCGAATATCTTCCTCCCGATGATTATTGGGGATTTGATATGAGTGAAGAATACATCACGTCTGCCAGCACGCGTTTCTCCAAAAAAGGAAAATTTTTCTGTAAAAAAGTGAGCAGGGATGCGATACCGGGAAAAGATATTTTTGATATCATTTTGGCCTGTGGGGTATTTCACCATCTCACTGATGATGAAGCATCTGAAATGTTTGAACTGGCGCATACTCTGTTAAAACCCGGTGGGCGGTTCATTACACTGGATGGAGTATATGTACAGGGCCAGTCATATCTCGTTCGCCTGATTTTATCAAACGATCGTGGAAAATTCGTAAGGACACAAGAACAGTACCAGACGATCGCCCAAAATTATTTTACTGATGTCACGGTTTCTATTCGTTCTGATTTGGGAAGGATTCCCTACACCTACATCATCATGGAGTGTAAAAAATAAGTTCCGTTTCATAGCGATAGTATGAACAACAGCAGTTACCCAGACGCTATAAAAAGAAGAATACCAGTCCGGATACAATAATGCATATCCCCAGAATTTTTTGCGGGGTAAAGGATTCATGAAGGAAAATACGGGAAAAAATGGTGATCGCAATCAGATTGCCTGAAATAAACAGGGGGAAAAAAAACTTCAGGGGTATGCCCTGAAGAATATAAACCGATAAAAAAGTCACAATGAACAGAAAACCGTAACCGGGAATTGTATACCTGTTGAGATATGGATGAAGTACCGGCGGGATCCACCCTGGCACGCACCGGGAACCAGCCCCGACTTTCAGGAACAGTTGACCAATCGCAGATAATAAAATTGACAGTACCGCAAGGATGACTGAAACGCTGTTCATGGTGATTCCTCGTGATTATGAAAGAGCATGAAAATGCCTATTGTTACGAGAATTAGGCCAATCAAATTTGCTACGGTGACATCTTCATTAAAGAGAACTGCAGAGGAAAAAAGTACGATGAAATTGGTAAGACTTATACAAGGATATGCAACTGATAACGGAAAATGACGAAGTGCCTGCTGCCACACAATAACCTGAAGCACGAGGAAGATGAGTGCTGATATATAAAATATATTAGTAAAAATTCCGATAAAAGTAAGGTTAGTAATGGAAAGAGCTGCATATTTTCCTAAAATCCCCGCAAGAGATTGAAAAAAAACAGACATGATGATAAAAAAAAAATTAAAACCTTTTTTTACCTTAAACATAAATTTCCTCTATAATATAAGGTTTCGCATAGGAAATTTCTGCCAATATTCTAACAAGATATTCCCCAACTATCGCCAAGGATATAAGAATTATTCCGCATAAAAATGAAATCATAACCATCAATGAAGTCCATCCAGCTAAACCATATGCCGGATCCAAAATCTTTTGGACGATTATGAAAAAACCTAAAATAAAACTTATGATACTCACAATCCCACCAAAAACTCCTACAAACGTAAGGGGAACTGTTGAATAATTAAGGATTAAATTTAGAGTAATTGAGATATATTTTGACAAAGTATAATTTGAATCTCCAATTTTTCGTGCTTTATGTTCAACATCAACATTGAAGATTTTATTTATTGGCACAATTGTGCTTATCATTGCCGGTAAAAAAATATGTGAGATTTTAAGTAATTTGACGTTTGAAATAACATTTGATGAATAAATTACAAAACTAGAAATAAAAATATCATCAGGAATTCCCAGAATTTTATGATTCAAATATTGCGTTCTTCGGCCTAAAAAATTTTCAACTTTATTATGATATTTAACAGGAAATCTTCCATATACTACAAAATATCCTTGTTTAATCTTTTCAATCAATTTGGGAATCTCTTCGGGAGGATGCTGCAGATCATCATCCATAGTTACAACATATTTTCCACATGAATGATTTAATCCACAAAAAATTGCATTGTTCTGGCCAAAATTTTTAATGAGATGAATAATTTTTACTCTTTTATCTTTTGAATGGATCTCCTTAAGAATATTCCAACTATTATCAATACTGCTATCGTCAACAAATATGATCTCATAGTTATTGGTAATTGTCTCAAAAACCTTTGTTATTCGCTCATATAATTCATTTAATGTAAATTCGCTATTGTAGACGGGAATTACTATGGAATAATCTGCAATTTCATTCATTTTTCCAATCCCAAATATAATAAGATGATCTCTCTCCGCAATTAAAAATTAAATCAATAACTGATACACCATGATCAAATGTGCCCCATAATTGCGAATATTCCGGATATCCTGAATAATCCTTGAAATTTAATTCAATTTTTGCTTTTAAGAATTTATCGTTTTTAATATAATTTTTTGCTGAAGGACCTGTTAAATAAGAATCTGCACCAATGATTTGGCAGACACTCAATAATTTATCATCCTTTGTGCCATCTGTACGCATTTCCTTCGAATTAAGAAATTTTGTCTCTATCCCCAGAATTTTTGAAATTCTCTGTATTGAGAAAATATTGAGTTCGGAAAGAGTCTCAAATTTTTTGGAATAAATATCAAATATTTCCGATTTATAGGTGTTATAATAGGGGGCTGATGCGTAACTATGGTGAATGGTCTGTTTATGTTTTTCTCTCCAATCCTGTGAATAATCAATTTTTACGTCATAAATCCGTTGATTAATTCCACCAAGAACAGGGACAGAGATCCACTTCACACCTCCGGGTGTTTTCACTTGATTACGATTTCTCCAGTCCCTTCGAGTATATTGGACATCTTCTAAAAAAACAAATACATCAACATCGTGAATAATATCAAAATATCCTTTCCAAGGCAGATAATTCGATTGAATGATTGCAGCTTTCATTATTTAAACAACCTTGAGTTTTTTCTTTATCATAATCTCTGAAATGAGTGGCAATCATCTGAAAATCAAATTTTAATTTTCGAACTATTATTGTAATACAATTTTGCTGGATTTCCACTATATACACCTTTTTCTTGTGTATCAGAAATAACTACAGATCCTACGCCAATTATCCCATTTTTTAAAATTTTAATATTGTCTTTAATAACCGCATTCAGACCGATAAAATTATATGGTTCAATTATCACATTACCCCCAAGAATCACTCCTGCTGAAAAATAACAGTGATCATGAATTATTGAATTATGGCCAATATAACCACCACCATTGATAATCACATTATTTCCTATTTTTACAAAAGGTTGAATTAATTGATTTTCCTGAATAAAACAATTATCCCCAATCTGGAGATCATCCCAATAATTTGCTTTTGAACTGATATATGATACTAACTGATAACCTTTCTTTTTTGCCTGTCGATATTTGTTTGCCCTGTTCTTATTGACTGCGGAATATCCAATCGCGATAAACATTTTATATTCTGACGGGGGATACTTTTTTTCAATAGTCTCAAATGGAATTACCGGAAGACCGAATAGCGTCTTTTTTGTAACATAGTCTTTATTAACGGTGAAGGCAACGATTTGATAATCGGAATCATGTAAAAAATAATAATACGCTAAATGAGCAAAAGAGGAATTGCCAAAAATAATTACCTTTTTCAAAACTATCCTCATGTAGTATACATCTAGTTGATAAATCAACATTTTGGTAAGTGAATCAGAAAAGTGAAAACAACAAAATACATGAGATAATAGAAAGAAATAGTATGGATAATAAAAAAAACAACTTTAGGTATTTACGAGGTGCAAATGGACAATAATTATCTGGATCAATTTGAACAAGGTTATGATACATCAAATCCGTATTGGACCGACAACGAATTATCTATGAATTGGTATCCAAAAAGGATTATTGAAATTTCCGGTGCATCCGGAGAAGAATCTGTTTTAGATTTAGGTTTGGGTCATGGAAAAACTGCTGAATATTTAGGGGATTTTTTCAAAAATTATGAAGTGATTGAAGGGTCATCAGTTTTTATAGAAAAACATAAAAAAAATCATCCGGAGTCTAAAATTATATTCAACAATTGTTATTTTGAAGATTTTCATAAAAGTAAAAAATGGGATCTTATAATCATGGGTTATATTCTGGAACATGTCGAAGATCCAAACCTGATTTTGAAAAAATACAGGAATTATTTAAATACAAATGGATCCGTTTTTATCGTAGTTCCCAATGCGGAATCACTCCATAGAAGATTTGGATATGAAGCAGGAATATTAAAAGATTATTTTAGACTATCTGAAAGCGATATGGATTTTGGACATAAAAGGTTATTTTCACTCGATCAACTTACGAAATTAGTGAAATCGTGTAATTATAAAATAAAAAGAGTTGAAGGTATATTTTTAAAACCTATTACTACACAACAGATTAAAACGTTAAATTTGTCGTCTGGGATATTAAATGCTATGCTTACTGTCGGGATTAATTATCCTGAATTATGTAATAGTATATTTATGGAAATAAAGAAAACATAACCCAATTAGTCGTTTTACAATCAACAAAAAGTAACCATTACATGATCTGGCATCCGTCAATGCCGATAATCTGGCCGCTAATATAGTCGCTAAACGATGAACTAAGCAGGATTATCACTTTTGCGACATCTTCTGGTGTACCAATCCGGCCAAGTGCTACATTATTAATTAATTGCTGTTTAATATGGTTTTTAACGTCGTGAGTAAGATCTGTATCAATAATTCCTGGTGCCACAGCATTTACACTTATACCAAAACGTCCCAGTTCCTTGGCGGCGGATTTTGTCATACCGATAATAAATGCCTTACTACCGGAATAGACAACCTGTCCATCATTGCCATTAACACCAACTATTGAAGACAGGTTAATGATTTTTCCTGATTTCTTTTTCATCATCATTTTTGCGGCATATTGTGCACATAAAAACGACCCTTTACAGTTAGTTTCCATGACTTCGTCAAATTCTCGAATGGGAGTCATGATGAGAAGGTTATTCTTCATAATCCCCGCATTATTCACGAGGATATCGAGACGACCATATGTTTCTTTGATAGTATGAAACATTCGTTTAACATCTTCTTCTTTTGATATATCTGCCTGAATGGCTATTGCATCGCCGCCGCTCCTTTTTATCAGATCAACAAGATCAGCTGCCCCAGCAGTGCTGGCGCGGTAATTCACAATGACCTGTGCATGATTTGCTGCCGCAAGAAGTGCCGTTGCCCGTCCAATTCCCCTGCTTGCACCCGTAATTAGCATAACTTTGCCGTTGAGCATACTATCACCTCATCAGTTATCTCTCATAATGACCCACCGCACTAACCGGTTGAGGGTCATGATCCCGTCCCATGGCAGGATAAAGTCGTGCATAGTACCAGCGATGACGATTCGATCCACACCCCGCGAAGTGACCTGCCTGGCAAATGCATCCCGTTTTGAGGCATCCGGGATCCCGATCGAGACTGCCTGGATCTTATGGTTCACTAGGGGGATTACCTCATCCACCGTATTGATCTCTTTTGTAAAAATGCATTTTCCCTGTACCGGTTCTTCTAAGCAAATGTCCTGGTCGAGAAGAATAGTCCAGCCCAAGTCTTGGGGAGCCACGCAATTTTTCCCGTCTGAAAGGAGATACCGCGCCCGGGTATTGATAATCTTTGCCGACAGACCTGACGGGATCTCCTGGTTGCGGAGTGTGGATGGCAGCCGCTCAAAAGCATCGCGCAGCCATGAAGCAATTACATCTACTGAATACCGGCTCTTCTCCAGAAAAAGTACGTGTGGTGAAGAACAGGCCATCTGGTTAAAGACAGCCACATCTTTTACGAAGAGATCCAATGATTTTCTAAGACCCTCTGATTCGATGTACTCCCGGTCGAACACGGCAAAAGAATATTTAGGGCCAAAAATAATGGTTTCGCAGTGATCTTGGCTGGGCAACCGTGAGATCGCGCGGATAGCGTCGCTACCCCCAAAGATAATACGGCAGTCCGCAGCTAGGGAAAACTTCTCACTTAGATTCGCGGATTTGCCATCAAACGTCACGATTGCAACCGCATCAAGGATACTTTTTCCTGAGTAGGTTTTGCCTTCAAAATCCACTGAAATTGCCTGTAGTTCACGGAGGATGGAAAGGATCAGCGGGACATATTCTGGGGGCATCTTGACCAAGCTGCCGTTCTTTGAAAGAACAGCCTGGATGATTGAAAAGAATCCCAGCGTCGGCATGTTTGCCGCGATCCATTGGCATACAATTCCCCGGGGCTGCGCCATCATCAGGACGTTTGCCTCGCTTTTATAAAACCCGTCCAGATACCGTTTGTCGGAATAATTGACCCGGCAGATCCGATCAAGGTTCTCGCGTCGCAGCCACAGCGAGATGTAACTGACCCCAGGCAGGATATTAATCTTCGGGTTCTGCAGTACATTTTTTCCCAGCGCATCAAGGATTTTGAGGATAGCATTAAGCGGGATCGCAGCAAGGGCATCCCTCCGCGTATTGACACTTCGGACAATTTCATCAAAATCCTCATACGTTCGCTCCTCAAACTTTCCGTCCATGAGGTAACAGGTGATCATCCGCTCGACTCCCTGAATGTATCCCCGCATCCGCGCAACTCCGCTCTTTCTACCCGGGACACAAACCGGAAATACCTTCCTTTGCGGCCGCATGGACAATCATCCGCACCAGCCAGCACTCCGAGATCCTCGGTAAGAACTGCCTGATCGTAATAACTGTCGGCAAGGATGCTCATGACCTCGATCAACCCGGTTTTTCCTACATCGCAGGGCTCAAGGGTGAACGGATCCCTGATAATCACCTGGGAAAAGACGGGCACATGTTTGTTGCCATGTTCGCAGTCGACAAAAATGATGCCGGCCTGTTCTGCCATGCCGTAAAAGTCCAGAATTTTTTTTGGCTGCGTACCGAATACTGCCGCTACCTTTTCCGTGAAAGTTTCTTTTGAAACGGCAAGATCCCGCATTTTTTTCCAGCCGCCACCATGAAACAGCGTCAGATCCTTAAAGAAAAATTGGATATTCTCCTTTTTAAGCTGCTCATAAAAAACAGTCCAGAGGATATACGTGAATCCAAAGGCATATACTTCTTCATCAGGATCCAAGAGAGCAATTTCTTTGATGACCGGCATATTCAGGAGAAGTTGGCCGTTTTCTTCCTTGAGAAGGTAATACATTTTTTTGGCATAGATACTCAACCCACGGACGCCGGCAGTTCGTGCAGAAAAGGCCATTGCAGGGCTGTTGATCTCTTCATGATCAATGACAAGGAATATTTTCCGGTTTTTCCCTAGGTAATCGGAAAGGATGGATTTGAGGGCCTTTATCTGGTTTAACGTGGTGACTTTGTCAAGCGGGATCCTGCTCTGTATGCCGCCGGTTGTACCACTGGACTGGAGGACTTTAACAATCTCCTGCTGCGGGCAGGTCCTGAGATCGAAGAGTTTGAACATCTGCACCGGGATATACGGAACATCTTCCAGTTTTTGTATGGTATCGGTGTTGATGCCCTGTTTGGTAAAATAATTATCAATCTGTCGGTTGTTGCGCCGGGCGGTTTTCAGCTGTTCTTTTATGATGGGCAAAAGGATCTCACATTTCTCCCTATCCTCTTGTGAGTAGGGGTCCTGCGCAAGGATTGAATCGCGGGTCAGGTGCGCGTGAGGTACACCAGGATCAGAACACAGCATTAATGAACAGCCCCACTGTTTTTCACACGCTCCGCCTGGATATATGCAGCAAGTGCTGTTTTGTCCACTTTGTCTGATGCATTGAGCGGAAATTCCCGTACAAAATAGACCGCAGTCGGAACCTTGTATGAAGGCAGTTGTTGTGTGCACCGCGTCAGGATCGTTTCTCTGAGAGTTGACTCAAGGATCGCGTCCGGCTGGACAAACGCAACTACTGCTTCTCCCATAATCTCATCAGGCAATCCCAAGACTACGCATCCTAAAACACCATCAAGGGAACAGATAAACTCCTCAATCTCGTTGGGAGAGATCCGGTATCCCCCGGATTTGATGATGTTCTTTGCCCGCCCGAGGATATAGATATATCCCTCGTCATCGATAGTGGCGAGATCCCCCGTATACAGCCTGCCGTTTTTTAAAACTTCTGCTGTTCCATCGGGATCCCCATAGTATCCCATCATGATATTGTCGCCGCGTGCAGTGATCTCGCCGATTTCTCCGGGTCGGACCGGTTTACCGTTCTCATTAAGAACTTCAAGCAAGACGCCCGGAATTCCCTTCCCGACAGAACCAAGCTTTGTGAGTACTTTATCCGGAGGAAGATACGAGAGCCGGGCCGTGGCTTCGGTTGCTCCGTACATCACAAAAAACTTTTTTTCTGTAAATGTCTCCGCAACCAAGCGGATGTATTTATTTGGCAGCTGCCCGCCGGCCTGCATCATATACCGGAGTGTCGGGAGTTTCTCTTTTAAAAACGGGGTCTTGCTTATCAGGATCTGGTACGTGCTGGGGACACCGGCAAATCCGGTGCAGGAGAAGGTATTGATATCCCGAATGACTCCCCCAAGGAAAATATTGTTGGAGAGCACGACGCTCCCGCCGGCCATGATGTGGGTGTGCAGCAGGGATGCCCCGTAGCAGTAAAAGAATGGGAGCGTGGCACAGATACGATCCCGGGAGGTCAGATTGAGATACTGCACAATCGACCTGGTATTGGCGCATAAGTTCCTGTGCGTGAGCATGACGCCTTTTTTTGCGCCGGTGCTCCCGGAGGTGAAGATCACTACCGTGACATCGTTGTCCTCTACATGACGGCTTTCACACCTTTTTCCTTGCGGAAGTGCTTGAAAAAGATCTTCGGTAAAAACGTTCCTGTTATTCGGGATCTTTGACCGGTATTTTTTCTGGACAAATGATACCTGGATATGGCATTCGCGAAAGATCGTTGCCAGCTGTTCATCTGAAATCCGCGTCTCTGCAAGCAGGACCGTGTTCCCGCTCTTTATGATCGCAAGGTAGGCAATTACAAAAAAAGGGGTGTTTTCTGAGAGGAGGAGGCACTCTTTCCCCAATCCAATGGAAGTAGTAAGGTACGCCGCGAGATTGTCAACCTGGGACATCAGATCCCGGTACGTGAGAGTGCCCTCGCGATAGAGGATACACTCTTTTGAGGGATCCTGAATACGTTCAAACAGAAAATTGACGAAATTCATAACCGGTTACTTGAGATATCTGTGGAGAATCTCCTTTACTTTCCCGTAATTTTCCATCGCAATGATATCATCCATCTCGATCTCGATACCAAAAGTCTCTTCAAACATGGCCACCAGCTGGAGATGTTTTAAGGAGTCCCACTGCACGCAGGAGTTGTAGGCAAGCGTATCGGTGACTTCCTGGGCTGGTATTCCGAGAACTTCGCAAAAAGTATTCTTTATGATATTCTTATCGAATGATGCCATCTCATATCTCCCGAACAATTATGCAAAATGCCAGTGCAAACTCATAACTATGCGATAAACTTATTTTGATACATAAGTTATCTGTTTTATCAATATTAATCCTGACGTAGGGCACTCCATAATCATCGTTGAGGATCTCGATTGAGGGATAAAAAATATCGGTGATGTTGATACTATAGAGTGCTTTTATCACTGCTTCCTTGCCGGCAAACCGCGAAGCGAGATGGGGTGCCGGTGCTTCCTTGGATAGACAATAATCGAGTTCGTTCTGCGTAAAATTTTTTTTTAAAAAAGCAAAAAATGCCCGGTCATTGAGGTTTTCAAACCGCTGGACTTCTACGAGATCTGTACCGATACCAAATTGTGTCATATTTCCTTATTAAGATACTGTAATAGAGTCTTGACAACAAATTCAAGTTCTCCTTCCCTCATCCCCGCATACATCGGCAGCCTCAGCAATCTCCCACTCATCTCTTCCGTCACCGGTAGATCCTCTTTTCGGTAACCCAGCCACAGTCCAACCGGAGATGAATGCAAGGGAACATAATGAAACACTGCATAAATCCCCTCACCCTTTAAGTGATTCATAGTACGATCCCGTGTCTGCTCATCAGGGAAGAGCACATAGAACAGATGAGCATTGTGTTCCGCATAATCCGGAACAACCGGTAACCGGATCTTTCCTGCGTCTTCAAAGGGTTTCAGTGCGGAATAATATGCATTCCAGACATTCATCCGCATATTCTGGATCTCATCCAGTTTTTCCAGTTGTGCATAAAGGAATGCGGCCAACAAATCGCTGGGGAGGTAACTGGAGCCGATATCCACCCAGGTGTATTTATCAACTTCCCCGCGGTGGAATTTGCTCCTGTTGGTGCCCTTTTCCCGGATTATCTCTGCACGCTCGACGATCTTTTTGTCATCTGAATTGATAAGGAGCGCTCCTCCTTCGCCGCAGACATAATTCTTGGTCTCGTGGAAACTGTAGCACCCAAAATCCCCGATTGTCCCGAGATATTTTCCTTTGTACTTTGCATTCACTCCCTGCGCGGCATCTTCCACAACCTTCAGGTCGTGCTCCTGTGCAAGTTCCATTATCTCATCCATGGCACAGGAAACACCCCCATAGTGAACCGGATAAATAGCACGGGTCCGCGAAGTGATCTTTTTCCGAATTTCATCAGGATCGATGTTCAGCGTATCTTCACAAATATCAGCAAATACGGGCTTTGCTCCTGCCAGCAGAACCGGATTGACAGTCGAGGAGAATGTATAAGAAGGGACGATCACCTCGTCCCCGGGTTTGAGTTTCAGCAGGTAGGTAGCAAGCTCAAGTGCAGTTGTGCAGGACGTTGTCATGAGTGCCTTCCGGGCCTCAAATTCTGACTGGAAAAAATCCTGCACCAGTTTCGTATATTTCCCATCGCCACTGATATGCCCGCCTTCATTGAATGAGTTAAGAACATCTTCCATGTACCGGAGTTCGTTGCCGGTAACGTAGGGGTGGTTAAACGGGATCAGCATTATTTCTCACTTTTCTGGTTGGTAGTGTTATGTAAAAGATGTTCTTGTTTGCGTGCAGAGTGGGAAACAAAGGTTTCCGGTATCATTCCTTTTTCCTTCAGGACTATTACAGGTCGCAACGTCATGTCGCCGGTACCATTTATTGACGGGTGAAGTATCATATCCCAAACTACCGGAGGGAGCACTGATCTGGATGACATCAAACATGAATGGATCATTTAGATGTATGCCGATGACCGGTTAATCACATTTCAGCTTTTCCAGATTGTCTTCAATCTGCATTATTATAGTATCCGTCTTATCCTTCCCGTAACACCGAACCGTTCATATTCATCCACCTTTTTCAGTATTGCTCCTTTCATGAAATTACGGCTCCTTGACTGCGACACAAAGCAGACTGCTACCAAACTGGAAATTGAATGAACGAAGGAGTGGCACCTCCAGACTGAAAATGAGATAGAAGAGGGCATTGAGGATCCGGTTCGGCTGTAATTCATTCATTGCCTGCTGCTGAAAGATTTTTTCTGATTCTTTGGGGTTCATCTTTCCCTTTAGGAATAATATTTTTCGTGAAAGAAGCAGGATAGGAAAGAGCAATGTCATGAAATAACTCATTTTAATAACCTTAAATCCTGCGGATTCCAGTTTTTCCTGCAAATCCTGCGCTGAATATCTTCGTTTGTGTTCCGAAAAGACATCCATTTCAGACCATAACCGCATATCTGCCGGGACAGTAATAAAAAGAAACCCTCCCTGCTTGAGGGCAGCATAGGTATTTCTCAGGATCAGGACATCATCATTGATGTGTTCAAGAACATCAAAAGCGCAGACAGCATCGAATTCATCCAAAAAAATTCTGTCCGCGAGATTGTACTGGTAATAGGCACATCCCGAATTCCTGACTTTACAAAATTGTAATGCCTCGAAGAACAGGTCTGCGCATTCCATATGAAAACCAAGTTGTTTCAGGTGGCGCGAGACAAATCCTGTCCCGCTCCCCACCTCAAGAATACGGGGTTGTGATGATACATATTGCGTGATGGTGTTTCCGATGATATTATTCCGAACCCGGAACCAGAAATTTTTTTCTTCTGATTTGTAAAGAAGATCGAATCCGGTATCCGGGAAATATCGTTCCCCGCTGGTGGCAGTTCCGGTGAACTGAATAATTCCATCTTTCTCGCAATAGACATGCCCGCCATTCCGGCAGACACATTTTCCCTCATTACACGTGATAGGTGATTTGCATACAGGACAACACAACATTTCCATCTCATTCTTTTGGTTTAAACCTTATATCTTCTCGCAAATTTTGTAGTTTTCCATAACAATATCCAGTCCTGCGTATCAGGAGTTCCGGACTGGC
>Ga0315273_10005310_pt1 | contig 15920 bp, 16 predicted proteins | sample YL17G02_0_MG_FD_205753 | JGI IMG/M metagenome (GOLD analysis project Ga0315273, IMG submission 205753) | Sediment microbial communities from Yellowstone Lake, YNP, Wyoming, USA - YL17G02_0 | ecosystem: Environmental > Aquatic > Freshwater > Lake > Sediment | place: USA: Wyoming | collected...
GCCGGGTTGGTTTGACAACGATCGGAACAGGAGGATAAGGTTCGCTCGTCGCATCTTCCTGGATGCGGTCGGGTTTGGGTCCTGAAATCCTCTGGGATCAGAGCGTTCTCATCATGACTCTCTGTCTCCTGCTGGTCCGCCACGGCGAGACGCTGTGGAATCGCGAGCGACGTTTCCAGGGCTTTGCGGACATCCCGCTGAGCTCGAAAGGTGAACAGCAGGCAAGAGCGCTTGCAGAAACCCTGAAAAGCGTGTCCCTTGCCGGCGTGTACTGCTCCGACCTGATGCGGGCGAGAGCCACCGCGGAGTTCATCGCCCGGGAGCATGGCGTCCCGGTTCTGGCCGACGGTCGTCTTCGCGAGGTGAACCAGGGATCTCTCGAAGGAAAGAGCCTCGAGGACCTGGTTCGGGTATACCCGGCGTTGTTGGAGAGGTGGATGGCCGAGCCCGCAGACGTCGAGATACCGGAAGGAGAGTCGCTCCGAGCTGTCCAAACTCGTGCCTGGGAGGCGGTCCGGGAGATTCTGGACAGGCATCCGGATGGTGCGGTTGCCGTCGTCGGACACAACCTGTGCCTCCTGGCTGTCATCTGCAAGGTCATCGGTCTGGACCTCAACAACTTCAGGAGGCTCCGAATCGAAAACGGTTCCATCTCCGAGATCCTCTTCACGGCGCACGGGCCTGTGCTCGTGCGTATGAACGACACGAGGCACTTGGTGGAGATCCTAAGCTGAAGGGGACATCCTGAGAGCTGCAGATGGTGGCGTTTTTCGTGAACGGTCTGCCGGGGAGTGCAGGGGGCTCATCCGGAGGGAGGACGCTGCAGAGCGATCATCATAGAGCCTGCCACCACGAGAAGAGCACCCGTATAGGCGAGCCTGGTAATCTGCTCCGGAGGGACCACCTCGGGGAACAGAGCCGAGCCCATCCTGCCCATGACCAGGGTCGCAAGGGGCGTGAGGGAGATCACTGCGCTGACCCGGGAGGCGTCCCAGTGGGCCAGGGCTTCGGAGAAGGCCCCGTAGGCAATGAGGGTGTTGAGGGCGCAGAAGGCCAGCAGCCCAAGGCGCAGGTTTCCGAGTTCCAGAATCTTGGCCGGAGCGGCTGCGGGAAGAAGGAGCAGTGTGCTGCCGCAGTAGACGAAGATGAGCACGCCTCCTGAAGACAGGACGTTCAGAAGCTGTTTCTGCGCGAGCGCGTAGACCGCCCACGTGAAGGCTGCAAGAACGATGAAGGCCACGCCGAGCGCGTATTCGCCGAGGTTGAATAACACCTCGCCCAGCTTGTTGTGAAGGAAGAGGACCATGCCGGAGGCCATGATGAAGAGGCCGGACCACTGGATCCTGCTGAAACGCTCCTTGAAAAAAAAGAGGGAGCCCAGCATGGCCATTGCCGGTGCAAGCTGGATGAGGACCTGAGCAGCACCCGGCGAAATGCGGGAAAGGCCGAGGATGTAGAGCACGTAATTGCTGCCCAGGCCCAACACCACGAGAAGGAGCAGGAGATAATCCGTTCCCCCATGGCCTCTGAGCCTCGGGAGTTGTCTGCGGGCTGCCAAATAGGCTCCGAGGACGATTGCCGCTACAAGGAAGCGATACCAGGTGAGGGTGAAGCCGTCCATTTCCTGAAGCGTGATCTTCAGGGCGATGGGCAGGACGCCCCACATGCACACGGTAATGATGGAGAGGCCAAGACCCAGATGCCAGCGTCCGGACGGCCGATGCAGTGCCATGAGTGCTTGGATGTCTCCAAAGGTGTCTCAGAGAGAAGCGATCAGTATAGATGAGGGAAGGATCCGGTTCAAACGGGAATCAATGATTGGGGTTTCCGGGCAAGTGCGAATTGAGGGGAAGAGGATCATGGGGAAGAACGAAGGGGTCGGCAGGTAGAAGCGGGAGGGGGAGGTTTTTGTCCTGGATGAGATCCCGTTTCAGACTCACCTGGAGGAGACCTCGAACAGGCTGGGGATGCGAAGGGCGGAAGAAAGGTCCAAAGAGTTCCGGCGCATGGTCGACTCTGCTTTTCGAATCGCCAGGCCCAAGGCTCTCTATCGGATCTCAAGGATTGGATCCAGAGGCGAAGACGCCGTAGTCATCGATGACCAGACCTTCAGGAGCCGTGTTCTTGCCGTGAACCTCCAGAGCGTCTACCGCGTCTTCCCCTTTGCGGTAACCTCCGGAAGAGAACTCGAGGAATGGTCAAATTCGTTAGGAGGAGCGTGAGGCACAGGCTAAGGGCTTTTCTTTTGGATCCGGACCCGGGGCAGCCATCCAGGGGTGATTTCGTAGACTTCTAGAGGAGGGGTGCTCCCTTCATGTCCAGTTCGAACTTCTGCTCGGTGATCCTCTGACCCCACTGCTCGATCCGGTGTTCCTCGCGCAGGCCGAACCCGCTGTCCTCGTAAAGCGCCCTTGCGGCGTTCAGTCCCTGGAACGTCCAGAGATAGACCCGGTTGTGGCCGACCCGCCTGCAGAATGAAATCGCCTCCTGGACGAGCCTCCTGCCAAATCCAAAGCCGTGGAATCCCGGGTTCACGATGAGCCACCTCAGCCGTGCGCCGTCGGTGCGTGCCCGGCGGCCATCGATGGCTGCGCTCCCTGCGAACCGGCCGTCAGCGAAAGCAACCCAGAAACCGTCCCGTTCCGGCTGGAACTCTCGGATGAAAACGGCCATTTCGCTGGCAACCTGGATCTCAAAGGAGGCGTCGAACTTCCAGTTCTCGTGATAGTAAACGGCATGAAGTTCCGTGATCTTGCCGATCACTCCGGGTTGGTATCCGGTCAACTTCAGTGGGCTCCCAGGAGACGTGGTCATGGCTGGGATCTTTGGCCGAGGGTGGAGGGAAACCGGAGTCGAACCTCGCAACCTTGTGACCGGTCATCCTAGGGAATCCAGAGCATGGGGTCAACAGGAAGCCCTGGCCCGAACCGATGCAATATCGATCCCGGTAGTGATAGAATCAGAAGAAATCTGAACAGAAAGGAATCGACAAGATGCGGAAGATCGGGGTCTCGCTCGCTACTGCCGGGTTCTTATTCGGACTCTCAGCAGTCGCAGATGCCTTTGATTTTCGCTGCGGGACCGAATTGATCGGAATCGGAGACACGAAACCCGAAGTGATCGCCGAATGCGGAGACCCAACCCACGTGGAAAGGCTGCATACGAGCGTGCTCCTGGAACGCGGGGGTGTTCTCTGGCCCATCGCAGTCGACGAGGAATGGATCTACAATCTCGGCCCGCAGGAGTTCATCCGAATCCTGCGGTTTCGAGACGGTCGTGTCATCGACATCCAGCACGGCGGCTACGGCTGGCAAGAGAAACACCCTTCCGCAGTTCCAAGGGCTCCGATTCCGGAAGACGGAAAGGATCACTCCCCGTGATACTTGAACGAAACGTTCAGTCTTGACCGATAGGCAGTGACTTTCCCGTCCTCCACGGTAACATCCAGCTTCACGACCTCGGCAATCCGCAAGTCCTTGAGGCTCTTGCTGGCGGTTTCGATGGCGTTCTTCGCAGCATCATCCCAGGATTTCTTGCTCGTTCCAACGAGCTCGATGATCTTGTAGACGCTCCCCTTTTCCATGCCTTGACCCTCCTTCTAGGTTTGGGTTTGGACCGAGACCGACGCGAAAAGATCGTTTTGTTCCTGTTCCAACCATCGGGGTCTCCTCAATAGGTCAACCCCTGCCCGTGGCACTCTTTCCATATAGGATGACGGACCGATCGAATTGGATCCTTCCTCCAAGCGCTTGGGTCAAAAACAAGGGGTAGGCCAGCCCAGGAGCCGGTCAAGATAACAGCCGGTCGAAAGACATCCTTTCCAGCACGAGCGAGAGGTCGAAGACCTGGTTGACCATCCATTTGAGGTATGCGTTCACAGCCCTCTTCGTCGCGCGCACCGCAAAGGCATTCCCGGCGGCAAGCTGCCTTGCTTTGTCCTGGACAGCCCTTGCGAGATCCTCGTGGGGGACCACATGGTTAACGAGCCCGATTTTCAGTGCCTGCTGTGCATCGAGCATCTCCCCGGTCATGAGCAGTTCCTTTGCCCTGTTCACGCCGACGAGCAGAGGCCAGATCGCAACCCCACCATCCCCGGCTACCAGGCCAACCTTGACATGGGTGTCGCCCAGTCGGGCCCGTTCAGACGCGATGACGATATCACAGAACAAGGCAAGGGTCACGCCAAGGCCCGCAGCAGGCCCATTCACACCGGCAATGATGGGCTTGTCCGTCTCCAGGATGGCCACGATGAGCCTGCGGGCATCCTTGAAGATCCGGTCTGCCAGCTTGTGCGGATCCTCTGCGGAGAAACCTCCCTTGAGATCCGCACCGGAACAGAATCCTCTGCCGGCGCCGGTGAGGGTCATGACGTCGACCTCGTCGTCCCCGCAGAAGTCCGAGAACATCTCCGCGAGCTCTTCGTGCATCTCCGCCGTGACCGAATTGAGGCTCTCCGGCCTGTTCAGAGTTGCAGCGAGAATCCTTTCCGCCTTTTCAAATCGAATACACTTGTATCGGCTGTAATCTACCATCTCAGTCCCTCTTCCCTTCCAGAGGTGATTGCCGGATTTCAAGAAACTTTTCCATCAAACGAGACAGAATGCGCCGAGCAGTCATGTAGACCCGCCCGAGACGCCTTCACGGGCCAGGGTACCGATTTCGTCAACCAGCCTCGTTCCCATGTCCTCGACATTCCTCACTTGGGCTTTCATTCGTTCAAAGGTCTCCTGAGCCAGTTCGTCGTTGAACTTTTTTCGTGTCCTCAGGACTCTGCGGTCTGCGCTACGGCTCGTGCGGGAGGCAAGCCACAGAGAAGCGAGGATCTCGAGGACCACGAAGGTCAGGAGGCAGACGAGTCCTTCCGGTTTGAAGAGAGAGAGAAGGACGTTCAGGATGAACAGCAAGGTCCCCCGCATGTCCGGATTGTCAAAGAGGCTTTCAACGTTTTCCGGCCCGGCAAGGGCAAGGATCAAGAGGATCGCAGGAATGGCAAGCCAGAAACGATGGCTGGCCCTCCTCATCGATCCTGTCCACCCTTCCCAGGGGAGGGAAATGCTTTGGACGAGTCCGGAGAACCTCTCGGCTCCCTGGACAAGGATCGACTTCATGTCCGCGTGCAGATCGTTTTCGAGATCCTCGAGCTCCCGGGCTGCTTGGGGGAGAGCGAAGCGGTGCAGGAGAGTGGCAATGCTGTCCAGAGGAATCGTGAGCTCATCGCGGAGTCTGCTCAAGCGGTCGTCGTCCGGAGCGAGGGGTGACTCCCATCCGGATCTATCTTCTGTCGCAGCAAAGGAGATGGCAGGCTGTTTCCACAAGCCGCGGAGAAGGGAAACAGGGGCCACGTCTTCCTGCCTGGAGAGAATGCTCCGCCGGAGGAAGGCGGAGGTCCGTTGGGTAAAGAACTGCTCAAGGGTCAGAGAGCATCTGTGCTCCAGGGTCGGAAGGCGGTCTTGGAGATGCTGCATAAGAGATTCCAGTTCAGGCCGGAGGAGCGCGAGCCGGAGAACAAAGGAGCGGAGTTCTTTCCAGAGCCCTTCGAGCTCGACTTCCACATTCGCTGCCTTGATCGCGAGGATCTCTTTTCCGTCTCGTCGCCGGAAGAGGGCTTCCCGGAACTTGAGGAAATCGTGCCGCAGCCGTGGAGGAGCCTGAGGGTTCTGAGCTTCCCTGGCTGCAAAGTGGTAAATCCGGGGCGCGTGAATCCCGGCATCCTTGAGTTTTAGGGAGAAGTCCCCGATGAGTCTGGCCGCCTCCGGAAGGGACTCCTCATTGCTGGAGGATACCTTGTCCAGCTTGTTCAGGACAAAGATGAAGTTGTCCTGGTGCTTCTCGCAGTCTCTCAGGACTTCATGGAATCGGAGATCAGCATATTTTTCAGGGGAGGTTACCCAGACGACGAGATCAAGGTGAGTGAGAAAGGCGGAAACCTGTTCGAGATGCCCGGTGAGGATGCTGTCGAAATCCGGGAAATCGTAGGCGATCAGATGGCGAATCCGGCTGTTCCGGTGGGTCTGGTGAGGCTCATTGAGAAGGTGGGATGGGAAGTCAGCGTGAAGAGAGATCTCATCATGACGATAGACGACGATCCGGTCCGTATGGGGCCTGCGGTCGGAAACCGATGAGATGGGCTCTTCTGCCAGGGCATTGATCAGGGTGGACTTCCCGACTCCGGTTCCGCCCAGAAGCCCAACATGAAGGAGAGGCTGAGTGGCAGCCGAGAGCCTCTGGCCAATGGAGTCGAGGCCGGCCAGGTAGGATTCCCTCTTTTCCCTCGAAAGAAGGTAGCGGGAACTCTCGACCCTTCTACGGAGATCTTCGATTTCACCGGCCAGATTTTTTCTGTCGGAAACCATGATCCTCCGGACCTCAAATCCGCAGGTTTTTGACCCGGTGCCGCATGTCCGCAACGTGCTTCTTCATGAGCTCGAGATTCTCTCTGGACAGGCTTGTGTCATCGAGAACGCCCTGGTACCGGTCGTGCTGCATCCTGAGAACGCTGCTCAATTGCCCCTTGTATCGTCTGTCAAGTTCCTGCCCTATCCTCTTCAGCTCCTGATACGCGAAGAGCTCTGCCGTGCCCTTGCTGATGAAAGGCATGATGAAGGAATCGAGGACCGCCTCGAACAGGGTCAATCCTCCGCCGACGACCGATTCCACGGTCACCAGAAATAGACCCCAGAGGAGGGTGGTGGAGTAGATGCCCCATTCCTTGGACTTGGAGATGCCCCTGGCCATCTCCGTGAACTTGGCCTCCAGCCAGGCTTCCAGGTCCGTCTGTTTGCTAAAGAAGCTTGATTCGATTTCTTCGGTAGTCAGGAGGAGATCCTTCTTGAGGAGAACCTTCCGAAGGTGTTCTCGACCCAGGCCGGTGATCTCCTCGTGGATCCTCCGATTGTAGGCGTGGACGGCGGCGTGCAGGGGTTGAAGATCCATCTTTCGGTAGACCCTGCCGAGTGTTCTGCGCCTCTTTTCGCTGTCTGGGGGTTGTCGGTATCCGAGAAGGGTGAGGGGAAAAGTGAGAATGCGGGCAATGAAGGTACGGGGCTTCCGCAGCAGATCGTAACGGCGGAAGATCCGCATGATCTCGGTCTGGAGGTGCTCTTTGCGCGCGCTGTCCATGGCAGAGGAGGATTTCTCGATCAGATCCTTCTCGACCTGCGAGTGGGCGCTGAGGAATCTCTCGGCCAGTTGGTCGGCATGGTCCCTTTCGGCGTCAAAAAGGGAAAGGAGCCGTTGCGCCTTCGCCATGAGCCGGTCTTCCAGGGCAACGATTTCCAGCTTTCGGATCGCTCCCTGCGGCAAAGGGGGAGCCCTGTCAAGCAAGGTTCTCCTCAGGCGTTTGAGGTCTGGTTCCTCGGCAAGCGCTTCTTCCGGCGAAGCCCCTTCTTTCCAGGGAACGGCAAAGAACCTCTCCTTTGGCGGAGGAGAGGGAGTCTCCTGGCACACCCGTTCCTCAAGTTCCTCAAAGGCCGCCCTGGACTCCATCTTGTTCATGACGATGAAAATGGATTTCCCCTCTGCCAGGGCCTGGCGGAATATCTGGAAGGGGATGTCGTCACCATATTTTTCTTGGCTCGTGATCAGGCAGATCGCATCGGAGACGATGTAGATGTCCTCAGCGATTCCCCGGTTGATCCTGGTGACGCTGTCCACGTCCGGCGTGTCGATTAAGAAGAGCTCCCGCCACTCAGGATCCTGATGATAGAAGACCTGAATTGTCTGCGGGTCCCCGCTCGCTCCGGTGCGCTCACCTCCCACGGTCAAACTGTGTTTGGCATACTCGGGCAGAAGGACTCCTTCCTGAAACCAGTGGGCCTGCCTTTCGTGGCAGTACAGGATAGGACCTTGGGTTTTAGGTCTCTCAACCCCGGTCTTGCTCAGATGGTGACAGAGGAGTGCGTTGAAGATCGTGGATTTCCCTGTCCCGGTACCGCCCTCCAGGCAGATCAGCAGCGGCAGCTCTGGGTTTTGCTGTTTGGTCTGGAGGATCTGTGCCTCTTTGCGGAAAAACTCCAGCTGGATCGCAACGTCCGCAGAATCCCCGACCAGACCCAGGTAGGGAGAGCGTAGGGCGAGGTCGAGGAAATCAGCGAGCGGATTGCTCTCCTGGTTCGCCATCTGAACTGCGGCCCGGCTCTTTCAGGTGAAGGGTAGGCGACCTGCTGGTTCAAAATGGTTTTATCCTACAGGGTACCGGAGTCCACTTCAACTGAGCGATTGGGCTCGCCGGGAACTGTCTCCGCAGGGGATCAAAACGTGGGGGTCGTGCAACGAAGATAGGCCCAGCGGGGATTGCGTTCGTCTGCCCGCTGTTCGATCACGCGGGCATTCCCTTACGTTCTTTGATGCGTCTCAGGAGAGCCGGCAGGAAGGCCTGGATGTCGTCCACGATCCCGTAATGGGCCACCCGGAAAATCGGTGCGTCCGGATCCCGATTGACGGCAACGATGCATTGGGAGTCCTGCATGCCTGCCAGATGCTGGATGGCACCGGAGATGCCGAAAGCGAGGTAGAGCCGTGGAGAGACCGTTTGACCTGTCATGCCGATCTGGTGATCGATCGAAAGCCAGTCTCGATCGCAAACTGGGCGGGATGCGCCCAGGGCGGCTCCACCCAGGAGGGATACCAGTTCACGCAGCAGGGTGAGGGCCTTTTCGTCCCCAATGCCGCGACCGGCTGCCACGACCACGGCCGCCGTTGAGAGGCCTGTTTCTGCCTTCCTGCTCAAGCGCAGTTCGAGCGTTCGGGTACGAAGTTGCCCAAGATCGGCGGGCATTGTACAGACCGTGCCTGGATGCACAGGTCTCTCCTCATCCCGGGGCCTTCCTTGCCGAATGACCGTTGCCAGGACCCTCTGGTTTGTAACAGGCTTCCACCGCTCTGTGCGTTTTCCATACAGGCCCTCCCTTGTGAAGGAGATCTCCTGGCCTTCGAAATGCAATTCAATGAGGCCGGAAAGGTATGGAGCGCCCAGTGAGAAAGACAGGGACGGCGCGAGATCCAGTCCCAAGCTTGAATGCGGGAGGAGCAGGATCCATGGACCCTGCTCCTCGAGCCAATGGGTCAAGGCTGCGGCGTAGGCTTCAGCGTTGTAAAGTGCGAGGGAGGGGTGATCGAGAACAAAAACGTCCAGCCCGGTGACGGAGGCGAGTTCCTCTGCGAGGCGAGACACCGTGCATCCCAGGATAACCCAGGTACTCGATGTGCAGCCCGCCTCTTTCTCCCATTGACGGGCGAGCGAGGCGAGACCGCATGTCTCCGGCGACAGCCTTCCGTCGAGGTGTTCTGCGAGAAGGAGAATCCTTCGGTTCAACCCAGAGGCTCCCTAAAGAAGCTGTCTTCTTTCCAGGACATCCAAGAGTCCGGCTGCCTCTTCCTCGGGTGTACCGGAGAGGAAGACGGTTGATCGGATGCTCTCGGGTAAACCCACCTGAACCATCTCGAGAAGCCTTGGAATCTCCATACCTTCTGCCTTCCGGATGACTTCGACGCTCTGGCGCTTGGCACGCAACTTGTTTGAGAGACTGGGGTAGCGTGGCTGGCGGGTGCTCGACTGCACGGCGAGAAGCGCGGGCAGAGGGAGGAGAAGGATTTCACTGAATCCATGTTCCCTTTCCCTTTCCGCAGCGACCGTCGAGCGCGCGATGTCCAGCTCGAACCGGAGGACGGCTGTGGCGTAAATCATACCGAGGAGGCATGCCAGGAAAGGCCCGGTCTGGCACCTCTGGTCGTCCTCGGCCATCATCCCCGTCAGAATCAGATCGAAACGCTGATCCCTGGCCCACGAGGCAATCTCTGCAGCGATCCCGAAGGCATCTCTTGCAGTTGCAGACTCGTCCAGCAGGTGCACTCCACGGTTTGCCCCCATCCCGAGGGCCCTGCGGATCGTTGACTGAACCCGTGCGGGACCTACTGACACAGCCGTGACGGATGACCCCGGCAAGATTTCCTGAAGGCAGAGTGCCTCCTCCAGTGCATACTCATCGTAGAGGTTCATCCGGAAGGAGAGGCCAGTTTCCGTGTAGCCCGGTGGATCATGTTGAAACGCGAAGCGGCTCTCGGGCGTCGGTACCTCCTTGACGCAAACGAGGATCTTCATGGGCAGGCAACAGGGCATCATGGAAAGAGGAAAACATCTGATGGACGACCCAGCGACCGCCATTCTACAGGGGCCCCTGGGTCTCTGTCAATGAAAGCGAACATCTGTTCTAAAAATCCTTGACAAAGGAGTCTGCCTCTTGCATATAGGGGGTGCAATGGAGACCTGAGCTGAACACATCAGGAAGGGAGAGCGAACATGGACTTTGCCATTTCCGAAAAGATGCAAGTCGTTCTCGAGATGATCCGGGAGTTCATGCTGAAAGAGCTGTTTCCCCTGGAGCCTCTCTTCGTGAAGAAGTCCTTCCGAGAGATGCTTCCCGAATTGAAAAAGCGGAGGCAGATGGTCAAACAGATGGAGCTCTGGGCACCGCAAGCCCCGAAGGAAATCGGAGGAATGGGACTTTCCCTCACTGAACATGCGATGGTCAGTGAAGAACTGGGCAGGAGTCCCCTGGGGCACTACGTTTTTGGCTGTCAGGCGCCGGATGCTGGCAACATCGAGATCCTCCACGCCTTCGGAACGCCGGAACAGAAAGAGCGGTACTTGTTGCCTCTCGTACGAGGAGACATCCGGAGCTGTTTCTCGATGACCGAGCCGGATTGCCCCGGATCCAATCCGGTCGAGATGGAATGTACGGCTGTTCGAGAAGGCGACGATTACGTGATCAATGGTCACAAGTGGTTCACCAGCTCCGCGGAAGGGGCTGCCTTTGCTATCGTTATGGCCGTGACGAATCCGGAGCACCCACCTCACCTTCGGGCCAGCCAGATCATCGTACCCACGGACACGACTGGGTTCGAACTCGTGCGCAACATTCCGGTGATGGGACACGTCGGCGACGATTATGCCAGCCATGGAGAAATCATCTACAGGTCGTGTCGTGTTCCCCAGAGGAATCGGCTGGGAAAAGAGGGTCAAGGTTTCGTCATCTCCCAGGAGAGGCTTGGCCCTGGCCGGATCCACCACTGCATGCGCTGGGTCGGGATCTGCGAGCGGTCGTTTGATCTCATGTGCAGACGGGCCAGTGAACGGCGCATCTCCGGAGACAAGACCCTGGCCACCCGCCAGATCGTTCAGGGATGGATTTCGGAATGCCGGGCGCGAATTCAGGCTGCGCGACTGATGGTTTTGCACGCTGCCTGGAAGATCGAGAAGGAAGGGCAGTACGCCGCTCGTGAGGAGGTTTCCCTGATCAAGTTCTTTGTCGCGGATGTGATGATGGATGTGATCGACAAGGCGGTCCAGGTGCATGGAGCGCTGGGTGTGACCGATGACACGATCCTTTCCTTCTTCTACCGGAACGAAAGGGCCTCACGCATTTATGATGGGCCTGATGAAGTGCACAAGGCCGTTGTGGCCAGACGGATCCTGCGGAACTATGCCTCCAGCAACGGAGTGCGTTCCTAGGCAAGGGGCAGCGTGTGTCAGAATTCGATCGCTTTCAGAGGGAACAGGCGCCCTCGTGGGAAGACATCTGCAGAGCCCTTTACCGGAAGAATCGCAACAAGATCCGGATCAAGAAGGAAGAGGTTGCGGTCCGGAATCTGCAGAGGGTTCTGCAGGCTGCATTGACCCTCAGCCGGTCCAAGGGGTTTCACGCCATGACCTTGCGTGACCTCAGCCGCGCCACGGGATTGAGCACAGGTGCCCTGTACTCCTGCTTTGCTTCGAAAAGGGACTTGCATCGGATCCTCTGGGAACAGGGTGTTCTTTTCACTGTCCGTTACCTTCGAGACCGGCTCCGGAATACGGCCAGTCCAGTCGAGCGACTCCGGGAGGCGATCCGGTGCCACATCTATCTGAGCGAGATGTTTTCCTCGTGGTTCTGTTTCCTGTACATGGATGCGAGGAACCTGAGCAGGATGGAGAAAGGGAAGGCCATTCGGAATGAGATGGCCACGGAGCGGATCTTTCATGCGATCTTGATGGATGGAATGCGGAGTGGAGAGTTCGTGATCCAGGATGGGTGCCTGACGGCAGCGGCCATCAAGGCCCTTCTTCAGGACTGGTATCTGAAGCGGTGGAAATACCGGAGGCTCAAGGTGACTCCCGACACCTATGCGGAGTACGTCGCCCAGCTGGTGCTGGCTTCGATCAACGGGATGAGCCGATGAGTGCCCTTGCAGCCAAGACAACCTGTTCTTAGGCAGCTTGAATGTCACGGCCCACCTCGAGCATGGGATGCGAGAAAAACGGTAGAGATTTGGCCAGGTGATCCGTTCTGATCGAGGGGAAACAACAGGAGGGACTGACCATGGGTACGGAGGCGAAGAAAGGAGCCGAGATCCATCCTGAGTTGATTCCGATTCGGGAGGGTGAGGAGCTCGACAAGGACCGGCTGGCCAACTTCCTTCGCGGAAAGCTGGAGGGCGAGGACGAATCCCTGTGGGCTCAGCAGTTTTCCGGAGGGCACGCCAACCTCACCTACCTGCTCCACTATGGACAAACGGAATATGTGCTTCGCCGTCCACCCATGGGTCCGGTGGCTGCCACGGCGCACGACATGGGGAGGGAGTATCGGGTACTTTCGGTCCTGTACAAGGTTTTCCCTCCTGCGCCGAGGGCTTTTCTCTACTGTCAGGATCCCTACGTGATCGGCGCTCCCTTTTTCATCATGGAGAGAAAAAGAGGAACTGTGGTCAGGAATGTTGTTCCCCCTGAATTCGGGTCCGGCCAGGACCCAAAGAAGAACCGCATCTTGAGCGAGGTGATCATCGACGCGCTCGCTGAGCTCCACGGCGTTGACTACCGTTCCGTGGGTCTCCAGGATCTGGGTAAACCGGATGGATTCATGGGGCGGCAGATCCGAGGTTGGACGGGTCGTTACGAGAAATCGATGACCAAAGAGATCCCCATTGTAAAGGATGTTCACGACTGGCTCGTGGACAAGCTGCCCGAAAACCAGGTCGATGCGCTCGTACACAACGACTGGCGTCTGGACAACATGATGCTGGACCCGAAGGATCCTGCGAAGGTCGTCGGCGTCTTTGATTGGGACATGTGCACCCTCGGGGATCCGCTGGCCGACCTCGGGTGCCTACTGTCATTCTGGTTCGAGGAAGGGGAGGCCTTCGGTACGATGACAGCCATGCCGACCCAAGTGCCAGGATTCATGACCCGAAGAGGGGCGATCGAGCGGTATGGAGAGAAGAGTGGCAGGGATATTCGGAAGATGGATTTCTATTACGTTTTCGGGCTTTTCAAGATGGCTGTGGTGGTCCAGCAGATCTATTTCCGTTATGCTCGGGGCCAGACCAAGGATCCGCGCTTCCAGCATTTTGGGATCGGCGCGGAATTGCTTTTTTCTCTGGCATGGAGCGCGGCTCAGGCCTCGCAGGTCTGATCGTAACGGACCCGATCCGTCCTTAGGACGCCGTGGGCGCCCAAGATTCCGAAAAAACCTGTCCCTGCAGACAGGATGAGATGATTGGTAGGACTACGCGTTGGCGGCCTTTTTCTTGTAAGTCAGCACATCGGCTTGGCGAAATCGCCAGAAGCGGCCCTGCTTGGTCGCGCGCAGTCTTCCTCTCCGAGCCAGTTCGATGACGTCGTCTGGGCTGCAATCCAATATATGGGCGACGTCCTTGGACCGAAGCAGCGCCTCAACTTTCTTGGCCATTGAATTTCCCTCCTCAGCGATCCGTCACAGGATGAATGCAGCCATTATTGTTTTCATAACGAAAAACATGAAACTGCAATGTGCATACCAATGTGGAGGTCTTTCATGCCTCGACCCGCACGAGTCGAGTCGGCTGGAGAAATGTCACAAAATCAAATAGTTATGGATACAAACGGGTTTCGGTTGCCAGTGGTAGGAGGTCAGGACCGGAAATGACCGGTTGGAGTTTTGGATATGTCTGGCACATCATGTTCCAGAACGCGGCTTCTTGAGAAAAAATAATTCTAAATCAATAGGATTTGGATTGGATCAAAACGATCCGGTGTGGCACATCATGTTCCGCGTCAACCTGTTTCCTCGCCCACCAGAATCCTTCGTAATCTTGCCCGAGAGATCTGCAGGATCTCAGCTGCCTGGCTTTTGTTTCCGTGGAGAGACTCCAAAAGGGCCTTGGCATACTCCTTCTGCATTTCTCGAAGGTTGAGTTGATTCTTATCTGCCGCAAAGCGCTGGCCTTCCGGTTTTTCGCTGTTTTGGATGAAGACGTGCTCCTCCGTGAGGTAAGGGCCCCGTGCAAGGTGCACGGCCCGCTCGATGATATTCCGCAATTCCCGGATATTGCCCGGCCAGTCATAGCGTATGAGGCGCTTTTCCACGTCCGGGGAGATGCCGAGGATTTTCTTGCCGAACTCAGTGCTGAATACCTGGATGAAGTGCGTGACGAAGAGATGGGTGTCTTCTTTCCGGTCTCTCAACGGCGGCAGCTGAATTCGCATCACGTTCAATCGGTAGTAGAGGTCTTCCCGGAAGAGGCTCTTGTGAACGATGTCTTCCAGATTTCGATTCGTAGCTGCGATGATGCGGACATTCAGCTTCCTGGTATGAGGGCTTCCGACCCTTTGAAACTCCTTCTCCTGCAGAAACCGCAAGATCTTCGCCTGCGCCTCCAGATGAAGGTCGCCGATTTCGTCCAGAAGAAGCGTGCCCTCGTCTGCAAGTTCGAACCTTCCGGGTTTTCCGCTTGCGGAAGCACCGGTAAATGCGCCTTTTTCGTATCCGAAGAGCTCGCTCTCCACGAGGTCCCTGGGAAGAGCGCTGCAGTTCACGGTAACGAGAGGCTTATTCCGCCTGGGGCTGTGATAGTGGATGTACCTTGCTAGGAACTCCTTGCCTGTTCCACTTTCCCCAGTGATCAGGATGGTGAGCTGATCGTTCCCGGCTGCGCTCCGGGCCAGAGAGTAACACTTCTGAATGACGGGGTTCTTCCCGACGATATGTCGAGACAGAAAATGACTCTGTTGGTCATTTCGGATTTGCTGCACCTCCTTTTCCAGACGAAGATGGCTCACCAAGTTCTCCACCACGATCGTGACTTTGAGCAGATTCAATGGCTTTGTGAGAAAATCCCGGGCCCCCAACTTCAGTGCCTCGACTGCGATCTCAATGGTTCCGTATCCCGAGATCATGACGATGGGCGCCCGGAGGTTCAGAGCCTGGATTTTCTTCAAGACTTCGAGGCCGTTGACATCGGGCAGACTGAGGTCGAGCAGAATGAGATCCGGAGTGAACTGATGGAGTCTCTCCAGCGCTTCCTCGCCCTTTCGAGAGACAACGACTCGATGTCCTTGATCGGTCAGAAGTCTTTCGATGGCGTTACAGGTCAGGTCATCATCGTCGATAACATGAATGAGCAGTTCCATGCCATCCTTTCCGGTCCGCGCGTTGCTTGGCTCTGGCCTCCGGCGGGAGTAGGGCTCAGCTTCTTGCCGAGCCGGCAGGAAACGAGGGAATTCGCAGGGTGAAATGCGTACCCTTGCCCGGTTTGCTTTCAAGTTGGATCTTTCCGTGGTTCTGCTCGACAAGGGAGTGGACGAGGGTAAGCCCCAGACCTTGCCGGCCGGGTTTCGTCGTGAAGAAAGGGTCGAACACCTTCTTCAGGTCTTCCTCTGGAATGCCGCAGCCAGTGTCCTCCACATGGACTTCAATCCAATAGCGTTGCTCGTCCTCTTCCCCATCGGTCGCAACCCGGTTGCACCGAAAGGTGAGATCTCCGTTCTGCGACATTGCCTCAAGTGCATTCGCAAAGAGATGGAGTAGCACCTGCTGGATCTGGGCAGGATCGCCAAAAGCTTGAGGAATATCCCTTTCGCACTGCGTATGAACCCCGATCCCGGACTCCTTTGCCCGAGTGCAGATCCC
>Ga0315273_10005311_pt1 | contig 15919 bp, 12 predicted proteins | sample YL17G02_0_MG_FD_205753 | JGI IMG/M metagenome (GOLD analysis project Ga0315273, IMG submission 205753) | Sediment microbial communities from Yellowstone Lake, YNP, Wyoming, USA - YL17G02_0 | ecosystem: Environmental > Aquatic > Freshwater > Lake > Sediment | place: USA: Wyoming | collected...
CTCGATGCGCTGCTTACGGAGGCGCGATGCTGACGAGCGACAACGTCGTGCCCCATTCGGGGAAGGGGATGTGGACGTTGATTGCGAAGGTTGCCTTGAGCGTGGCGCTCATGGTGCTCTTGTTCTCGCGCATTCCGCTCCACGAAGTCCTGGCCGCGATCCGCGGCGCCCGCATGGAATGGCTGCTTGCGGCGTTTGGACTTCTGATCATGAGCAACCTGATCGGCGCATTTCAGTGGGAGCGCTTGCTGCGCGCGGTCGATGTCCGGATTCCGTTCTGGAAGGTGTGCGCCTACTACCATGTCGGACTGTTCTTCAACAATTTTCTGCCCTCGAACATTGGCGGCGACATTGCACGGGTGCTCGACGCCTCGCGCCACGGACCCAACCGGGCGTCGGTAGTTTCGACCGTCATCATGGACCGGCTGATCGGCACAGTAGCGCTCGCCGGCATGGCACTCGTGACCACGCTGCCCGCGATCAACCGCTTCCATCTCTCGCTCGTCTACTTCGCGCTGGTCGCATTCTTCGCCCTGAGCGTGGTGCTGGTATGGGCGATCTTCCACCCCGGACTGCTGCCGGCGGTCGAGCGCGTGCTCGCCCGCATCGGATTCCAGGCGCTCAAGCCACATCTCGACGAGCTCGCAGAGCGCATTCGACATTTTCGTGACAAGCGCGGTTTGTTCGCGCGTTTGCTGATCGTGGCGTTCGTCGTGCAGATGTCACGAATCGGTGTGCACGCGCTCGTGGCGCGGTCGCTCCATCTCGACATCCCGTTCACGTACTTCCTGCTTTTCGTTCCGATGCTCGCGGTGATAGTCTCGCTGCCCATCTCGCTGAATGGCATCGGGGTGCGCGAGGGAGCGGGTGTGGTCCTGTTCGGGCTCGTAGGAGTGGGACGGGCCCAGGCCTTCTCGCTCCAATTCACGACGTATCTCGTGGCGGTGGCGGTGAGCCTGCTCGGCGGAGTGATCTTCCTTTTGCGCATCCCGCGCCGCAGAGCCGCGCGTCTTCCGTTTCGGAGGTCTACCTGATGGATCCGGCGCGTCGCGCCACCTATGGGCTCGCACTCCTCGTCTTCCTGATCTCCGCAACGGTCTATCTGATCACGCTGACACCGACGGTGCCGTTCTGGGACGCCGGCGAGTTCATCGCTGTCTCCACCATTCTCGGCATTCCGCACCCGCCCGGCACTCCGCTGTACGTGCTGCTCGGGCGCATTGCGACGCTCGTCCCGTGGCGTTCGATTGCCGAGCGCGTGAACGCCCTGTCGGCGATTCCCGGGGCACTCGCGATCGTGCTCACCTACCTCACCACGCTCAAGTTCATCCGCCTCGCGATGAGCGGCGCGAGTGCGTCGACCGCACCGGCGGCGGGAGCGAAGACCGTGCCCGGGGGTGCGGCCAAGGCGGCGGACTCAGGCGACAGCGACGGGTGGGCGACGCGTCCGGGGTTCGGTTGGCAGGAGTGGGTCGCTCACATCGGCGCTTTCTGCGGCGCGCTGATGCTCGCGTTCTCGGACTCGTTCTGGGAGAACTCGATCGAAGCCGAGGTCTATGCGTTGATGAGCTTTGCGCAGGTGCTCGTGTTGTGGCTGGGGTTGCGCTGGTGGGAAGAGCACGAACGCCGCCCAACCTCGGGACCGCTGCTGCTCGCTGTTTACGTAATGTGGCTGTCGGTCGGGCTCCACCTCGGCGTCGGCATCATGGGTGTGCCGCTGTTGTTGCTGGTGTGGTTGGTCGATCGCAAAGCGGCGGTGGTGTTCTTGATGCCGCTGCTCACCGTGCTGCTGGTTACGGTGGGGCTCGAGCGCATGGCGGGCGGCGTGCTGCTGCTGTCGGGTGTCGTGTACCTGGTCTACGCGCATCAGAAGAAATTGCCCGCGATCGTCGCGTACGGATCGGTGGCGACGATGCTCTATCCGCTCTCGGCGGCGTTCGGCGACCGGGCGATCGACGCACCGACGGCATTCGTCGGACTCGCTGCGCTGCTGGTGCCGCTCGTGTTGCTGGCGAAAAAGGCACGCGAGGGCAGAATCATGGCGCTCGCACTATTTCTAATGGTGGCCGGGTACTCCACCCACCTCTATCTGCCGATTCGCGCCGCGCAGCACCCGGCCGTCAACGAGGGTGCTCCCGACAGTTGGGACAAACTGCGCGACCTCCTCGAACGCAAACAGTACGGCGAGATGAACATGTTCCAGCGGCGCGCGCCGTTGTCCGCCCAGCTCAACAAGGAGTTCTGGCGTTACTTCAGCCGGCAGTGGCCGCTGTTCCCGACCGAACGGCTGTGGGGCGTGATGCTGCCGCTCGCGCTCGGTATTGCCGGAGCGGTCTGGCTCGCGCGGCGCAACCGAAGATCGTTCCTCTACTCGGGCGCATTCTTTGGTCTCACGACCGCGGGCATGATCGTGTTCCTCAATTTCACGGATCACGAAGTGCGCGACCGCGACTATTTCTTCCAAAGCGGCTATCACGCCTACGCGATCTGGATCGGACTCGGTGCCGCGTGGCTCATCATGTGGGTGCGCGACTCGTTCAAGCCGGGAATGATGCAGCGGGTGGCGTGGCAATTCACCGCGTTGCTGATGATCGTAATGCCGTTCCTGTTGATGAAGAATCTATGGTTCACGCACGACCGCCGCGGCAACTCGGTCGCGCAGGACTACGCGTACAACATGCTCGCGCCGCTTGCGCCCAATTCGTTCGTGTTCACGAACGGCGACAACGACACGTTCCCATTGTGGTATATCCAGCAGGTCGAGAATGTCCGCAAGGATGTGCGCGTCGTGAACCTGAGCCTGCTCAACACCGACTGGTACATTCGCCAGTTGCGTGACGAATATCCCAAGGTGCCGATCGCGCTCGACGACGAGACGGTTTCCATGCTCGGTGCCGGCGCGATCCGCGATTCGTCCGGCAACATCATCTACACCAGCCATTTCATGGTCGATCACATCATGCGCCAGAACCGCAATCCCGACGGCACCTGGAAGAGTCAGCCGTACTTCGCCGTCACGGTTCCCGAGCACATGGGCCTCGACAAGAACTTCACGCTCGAAGGTCTTGTCTATCGCGTGAATCCCGACACGAATGCCGTGCAGGTCGATGAGCCCGTCACCCGTAAGGCGTTGTACGACGTATTCAGGTACAAGGGCTTGTTCGAGAAGGACGGGAGCTGGGACCAATCGGTCTACAAGGACGAGAACGCCTCGACGCTGTCGCGCAACTATGCCGCCGCGCATCTGCAACTCGCGTTCTATTACCGCCGCAAGGGTGAGATCGCGAAGGGAATCGCGGAGATGGAGCGCGTCCAGCGCATGTTCCCCGACTACACGGACCTCATGGTGCCACTTGGCAGCTTCTATATGGACAACGGCGACACGGTCAAGGCGCTCGCGCTCTTCAAGAAGATCACCGATCGCAATCCGGGCGACGCCGAGGCGCGCTACTACTATGGCGTGGTCCTCTCGTACCGTGGCGACATTCCGGGCGCATTGCAGCAGCTCGACCAGGTGATTCGGATCGATCCGAGCTACAGCATGGCCTACTATGCCGCCTACTTCACGTTATGGGAGTCGGGGCAGCGCGAGCGGGCGCTCACCTACGTCGAACGCTGGGTTCAGGCGAACCCCGGCGATGCGCAGGCTCAGCAGTTGCTCGTTCGGCAGCGGCGCGAGCTCGGACTTGGGGTACCGCCGGCCACCATGCGTCCCCCGCTGCCCCAGCTGCCATAGCCTCGCCGGTTCGGACAAACCACACGCAGCGGCCAGAGGATGCGGCCGGCTGGAAAGGAATCGCCATGGCGCAATCGCATGCGCTGGTCACCGGAGCCGCCGGGTTCATCGGCTCGAGCCTCACGGAACGTCTGCTCGAGATGGACGTGCGGGTCACGGGCGTCGACATGTTCACCGACTACTACGACCCCGCGCTCAAGCGCCGCAATCTCCTGCGCGCGATCAAGCATCCCGGCTTCACGCTGCTCGAGCTCGATCTCGGTGAGGACGACCTCACCGTGCTCCCGAACGTGGACGTCGTCTACCACCAGGCGGCGCAGCCGGGCGTGCGCGCGTCGTGGGGCGCGGAGTTCGCGGTCTACACACATCACAACGTGCTCGCCACACAGCGGCTGCTCGAGCGCTACCGCAGCACGCCGCCCGAGCGCTTCGTATACGCATCGTCGTCGTCGGTATACGGGGATGCCGAGAAGTACCCGACCGATGAAGACCTGCTGCCGCGGCCGTTCTCGCCCTACGGTGTCACGAAGCTCGCGGCCGAGCATCTCGTGCTGCTCTACGGACGCAACTTCGGCGTGCCGGTCGCTGCGCTCCGCTACTTTACGGTCTACGGTCCGCGCCAGCGTCCCGACATGGCATTCCACCGATTCTGCCGCGCCATGTTGCGCGGCGAACCGATCGCAGTGTACGGCGACGGGAAGCAGTCGCGCGATTTCACGTTCATCGCAGATGCCGTCGAAGCGAACGTGCGCGCGTGGAAGCGCGCTCCCACGCGGGGCGTGTACAACGTCGGCGGAGGTTCGCAAGTCGAGGTGCTCGAGGCCATCGCGATTCTCGAGCAGGCACTCGGGGTCAAGGCGAACATCGACTTCCAGCCGCTGCCGCCCGGGGATCCGCGCCGCACGCGCGCCGATGCGTCGCGGATCCAGGCGGACTTCGGATTCACCCCCAGCACGCCGATCGAGCACGGCCTCGCCGCGGAGGCCGAGTGGGCGCGGGAGGTCTACGCGGTCCGGGCATGACGGCGACCTTCGCTATTGCCAGGACCCGGGTGGCGCACGCGCGATGCGCGTGCCAGGTGCCGGGATCATGACCACTCCCTCGATTTCCGTGGTCGTTCCGGCGCTCAACGAGGTCGAAAGCCTGCCCGAGTTGCACCGAGAGTTGGTCCTGGCACTTGAGCAGCACAACCACACCTGGGAGATCCTCTACGTCGACGACGGCTCGCGCGACGGGACCGATCGCGTCATCGAACAACTCGCCAAGACCGATCCGCGTGTCGGCGGGATCATCCTGCGCCGAAACTTCGGCAAGTCGGCCGCACTCGCGACCGGCTTTCGCCACGCAACCGGTGAATGGATTCTCACGCTCGATGCAGATCTGCAGGACGATCCCTCGGAACTGCCGAAGCTCGTGGCCGCGCTCGAGAGCGGCTACGACCTCGTGTCGGGATGGAAGCATAATCGCCAGGATCCACTCACCAAGACGCTGCCGTCGCGCCTGTTCAATGCCGTCACTTCCTCGGTCGCGGGGATCCGGCTCCACGATTTCAATTGTGGGTTCAAGCTCTATCGCCGCGACGTGGTGGAGTCGATCGAGCTCTATGGCGAGCTCCACCGCTTCATGCCGGCGCTCGCGAACTGGCGTGGATTTCGCGTGGGCGAGGTCGCCGTGCATCATCGCGCGCGGCGCTTCGGCAAGAGCAAATTCGGCCCGTCGCGCTTCATCAACGGTTTCCTCGATCTGCTCGCCGCGGCGTTCATTTCGACCTCGGCACTCAAGCCGCTCCACGTATTCGGCCGGATCGGCATTCTATCGCTCGTGCTCGGCTGCCTGCCGGGATTCTTTTTCGTTGCGCAGTACCTGAATCACGAGCCACTGCGAGTTCGCCCACTCATGCTGCTCGGCGTGGGGCTGGTACTGGTCGGCATCCAGTTCGTGCTGATGGGCCTGATCGGCGAGATGATCGCCCACATGGGCGCCCGGGTGGACTATCCGGTCCGCCGCCGCTTCAACCGCGACAGGCCATGATGCGAGCCTTCATTCTCGCGGGCGGGCAGGGTGTGCGGCTCAAGCCGCGTTTCGGCGATCTCCCGAAGCCGCTGGCACCGCTCGGCGGTGCGCCGTTCCTCGCACGCCAGCTCGAGTGGCTCGCCGCATATGGCATCCACGAGGCGGTGCTGCTGGTCGGCTACGGCGCCGACCAGGTGCGCGCCACACTTGGCGATGGAGGGGCATACGGCGTGGCACTCGACTATTCGATCGAGGAAGAGCCGCTCGGCACCGGCGGCGCGCTGATGCGCGCAGCGCCCTGGGTCGACGGACCGATGCTGGTGGTCAACGGCGACACGCTGCCCGAGTGCGACCCGTGGGCGCTCGAGCGCGACCGCTGGGAGCACGGTGCGCTCGGCGCGGTCGGGCTGTTCCGCGTCGAGGATGCACGCGCGCGTGGCCGGGTCGAGCTCGGCGCGGATGGCCGCATCGCGGCGTTCGTCGAGAAGGACGAGGCGTTCTCGGGCCCGGCGTGGGTCAACGGCGGCGTCTACGCGTTCGATCCCGCGTTGTGGCGGCGGTTGCCGGCGGGGATTTCATCGCTCGAACGGGACACGCTGCCGGGACTCGCGGCCGGGCGGTTTCTGGTCGGGCATCGCTGCGAGGGTCGTTTCTTCGACATCGGCACGCCCGAGGACTGGGAACGTGCCGAGCGCGAGTTCGCCGGTTGAGCGTCGCCCGCTACTTCCGCGCGCGCGCGCCGCTGCGCCTCTCGTTCTGCGGAGGCGGCACCGACGTTTCGCCGTATCCCGAAGAGCACGGCGGCTGCGTGCTGTCGGCCACGATCAATCAGTACGCGTACGCCTCACTGCGCCCGCGCCGCGACTCGCGTCTCACGCTCGCAAGCCTCGACTACGACATGCTTGTGAAATACGACCATCCCCGCCGCATGCGGCTCGACGGCAACCTCGACCTGATCAAGGCCGCTGTGAAATCGCTCAAGGTGAAACGCGGCGCCGACCTGTGGTTCCACTCCGACGCGCCACCTGGCTCGGGGCTCGGCTCGTCCTCGACGCTGTGTGTTGCGCTGATCGGCGTGCTCAGCGAATGGCTGCAGAAGCCGCTGTCCGGATACGACGCGGCCGAGCTCGCTTATCAGGTGGAGCGCGTCGATCTCGGACTCGCCGGGGGCCAGCAGGACCAGTACGCTGCAACGTTTGGCGGATTCAACTTCATCGAGTTCAACGCTGATTCGACGGTCGTGAATCCGCTGCGCATCCGCCCCGAGGTCGTGCTCGAGCTCGAAGCGCGCATGCTGCTGTGCTACATGGGCCAGACGCGCCAATCGGCAAACATCATCGAGAAGCAGGTCGCGAACTATCGCAGCGGCCGCGACGAGACGGTGCAGGCACTGCACCAGCTCAAGCGCCAGACGCTCGACATGAAGAAAGCGCTGCTGCTCGGCGACATCGATGGCTTCGGCGAGTTGCTGCACGAGGCGTGGGAGCACAAGAAGCAGCTCGAACCCAGCATCTCGACCGGTCACATCGACAAGATGTATCAACTCGGGCGCAAGGAAGGTGCGATCGGGGGCAAGATGCCGGGGGCGGGCGGAGGCGGCTACTTCCTGTTCCTCACGCGTTACGATCGCCAGCATCGCGTGGCGGCCGCGCTCAAGCGTCGCGGCGGGCAGGTCGTCCCGTTCCAGTTCGAGCCGCGCGGGCTCCTGAGCTGGTCCGCGCCACGCGGCCGGTGACGGAGCGGCGCATGTCCGCCGCGCGAACGCGCATCGCCGTGGTCGGTCCCCTCGCACCGTGGCGTGGCGGGCTCGCGCAGTACCTGGCGCTGCTGGGTGAGGCGCTGGTGCCTCATGCGGATGTGATGGGCGTGACCTTCACGCGCCAGTACCCAGACTTCCTGTTCCCGGGGAAGAGCCAGCTTGATCCGACCGCACCGGCGCCGGGTTTTCGCACCAAGGCGATGCTCGACTCGATCGGGCCATTGAGCTGGCGGCGGGTCGCAGCTCACCTCGAGCGGTTCGCGCCGGGCGTGGTGATCCTCAAATGGTGGATGCCGTTTTTCGGACCTGCGTTTGCCTCTGCGGTCGGCCCGCTGCGCACACGCGGCACGCGCGTGATCCTCGTATGCGACAACCTCGTGCCGCACGAGAAGCGACCGCTCGACGATGCATTTACGCAGTGGATGCTGCGCAACTCTGACGGCTATCTCGTAATGTCGGACGGCGTCGAGCGCGACCTCGACCGGCTCAAGCCGGGTGCGCCGCGCCGGCGCGTCGCACATCCGCTCTATGCCCAGTTCGACCGCGGCCACTACGACCGCGCGAGCGCGCGCGCCAAACTGGGGCTCGATCCCGACGCCGAGGTCGTGCTGTTCTTCGGCTACGTGCGCCGCTACAAGGGTCTGGACACGCTGCTCCATGCGTGGCCGTCGGTGCGGGTACAGCGGCCGCACGCCACGCTCATCGTGGCGGGTGAGTTCTACGAAGATGCCGCACCCTATCGCGTGCTCGCCGAGCACGCGGGCGGACTGCCGCACGTACGGCTGCTCGAGCGCTATCTATCAGACGACGAAGTGGAAGCGTCGTTCAAGGCGAGTGACGTGGTCGTGCTGCCGTATCGCTCGGCGACGCAAAGCGGCGTGACCCAAGTTGCCTATGCGCTGGGTGTGCCGGTGATCACGACCGATGTCGGCGGGCTTGCCGAGACGGTGACACCCGAGACGGGGCTGATCGTGCCACCCGAGAATCCGGCCGCGATCGCGGCCGCGATCGTGCGCTTCTTCACCGAGGACCTCGGCCCGTCGCTGCGCGCCGGTGTAGCGCGAGTGCAACACGAGCGGTCGTGGGACGTGCTCGCGGCCGCCACGCTCGATCTGGCTGACGAACTCGCTCCGGCCCGCGGATGGCGAGGTGCGTTGCGATGAAGATCGTCTCGTTTACGCCGCGCTCTCAGGTCGCGCGCGCCGGACGCGCGCTCGCGCTCGCGGCGTTGCTCGCGTACGCGTTTACGGGCGGTGGGCGCCTGGTCGGCTCCGACGAGGTCTCGATGTTCGAGCTGTCGCTCGCGCTGGTGCGTGGCAGCGTCGCCGTGCCGCCAGGCGCAACGCTCGCAGGACCCGACGGCCGCCATTACACGAAGAACGCCGCAACGCAGGCGGTGCTGGCGCTGCCGCTGGTCCTGGCCGGCGAAACCGCTGCGCGCGCGGTGCCGCTCTCGCCGCCCCGGCGCACGCTCGCGGCGCGGTTCGTCACATCGTTCTTCAACGCGTTCGTCGCCGCCATCCTGCTCGGTGTCTTCTACGTCGCCGCGCGCCGCCTCGGCGTTTCCTCCCGTGTCGCGTTGTGGACCGCAGTCCTGCTCGGGTTCTCCACGCCGCTCTGGGTCTATTCCAAGAGTTTCATGGCGGAGCCGCTCCAGGCGCTCGGACTGTTGCTGGCACTCGCGGGCTGTGCGGGGGTGGGCGACGATCCCGGCCGCGCCGGGTCCGGCCCACGACCCGCGTCCGCATGGTCCGAGCGCGCGGCGGCGCTCGGGGTGTTCCTCGCGGTGTCGGTCAAGCTCAGCATGCTGCCGTTGGGGCTCGTGTGCATGGTCACGCTCGTGGGCCGGCCGGCGCGCGCCTGGCTTGCTCCGACCGTGGGTCTCGTGCTCGCGCTGGCGGGACACGCGCTCTACAACCAGGCACGCTTCGGAACGCTGTTCGAGACCGGATACGGTGTCCAGGTGACCGCCGCCGCTTACACCACGCCGTTCCTGGCGGGTATCTACGGACTCGTGATCTCGTCGGGCAAGGGCGTGTTGTGGTTTGCGCCCGTGTTGTGGATTGCGCTGCCGGTCTGGCTCACGCGGGCCGGCGCCACGCAGTTGCTGCAACCGCCCCGCGACGCCGATGTTGCTGTGCGCCGCACAGCGTTTTCGCGTTTCGCGCGTCTCGACGCCGAAGCACGGGTGCGCTGGGGTGCGGCACTCGCGGGGCTTGCAGCACTGTGGCTGTACGGGCGTTTCCAGCACTGGGCGGGCGACGGCTCGTTCGGCCCTCGCTACCTGGTGCCGGTGCTGCCGCTCGCGTTCCTGGTCGTCGCGCTCACGATCGAGCGCGGCTCGCGCGCGATCCGGCGCTGGGCGATCGTGCTCGGCGTGCTCGGAGGCCTGGTCCAGGTCGGGGGCGTGGCGATCTACTTTGGCGCCCAGATGCGCGAGGCGGGCGACTATCCATACACGCTGCCGCTCGATCACCCACGCTCGATGAGCGATAGCCATTTCAATCCACGCTTCTCGCCGATCGCGGGTCATTGGCGGCTCCTGCTGCGCAATGTCGGCGAACATGTGCGGGGTGCCGCACCGCGGATCGGCGCGGGCCGCGCGACCGCGGTCGCGGCCGAAGTTGCGGCGGGAACGGACGCCGCGCCGAGCTCCGGTGCGAAGCCACGCGACGCGGCCCTGAACGTGGTCGGCGATGCGGCGGCCTCAGCGCGCCTCGGGATCGATTCCGGTGATCAGGAGGCGCTGCTCCATGCGATCGACTTCTGGTGGCTCTATCTGATCTACGCGGGATTTCCGGCGGCCCCGGTGTGGGGCGTCGCACTCGCATTGTTCGTCGCCACCGTGCTCGCGGCACGGCGCGCATGGCGACTCGCACATCGCGAGGGGAAGTGGTGAGGCGCCCGACGACGACCACGCGCCGGTTTGCGCTCGGCGCGCTGGCCACACGCTGCGCGCCGCAGTCGCACGAGCCGGTGCGCGCGTGAAATCGCTTACCGTGATCGTGCTCAACTGGAACGGGCTCGCCGACACGCGCGCATTGCTGCCGACGCTCGAGCGCTCGCGGATGCCCTTGGGCTGGCGGTTGCGCGTCATGGTGGTGGACAACGGCTCGACCGACGGATCGCCCGCGGCGATTTCGGGCGAGTTCCCAAACGTGGAGTTCGTGGTGCTCGCCGAGAACCGGCGCTTCGCGGGCGGCAACAACGAAGGCTTGCGCAGAGCGATGGCGCGCATGGACGATGCAATCATGCTGCTCAACAACGACACCGAGGCCGATCCCGGCATGCTCGAGCACCTGATCCTGGCACTCGAGCAGGAGCCTCGGGCGGGCGCGGTCGCGCCGCTCATCTACTTCGGCGCGCCGAGCCGAACCATCTGGTACGCCGGTGGTCGCTGCATTCCTGCGCTCGGCCACGCCTCACACCGGGGTCTGCGCACGCTCGACGACGGCCGCTACCGTTCGCTCGAGGAGACCGGCTATCTCACCGGTTGCGCGCTGCTCGCGTGGCGCTCGGTGTGGGAGCGGACGGGACTGCTGGACGAGCGCTACTTCATCTACGCGGAAGACTGCGATTGGTGCCTGCGCGCGCGTGCCGCCGGCTTTCGACTGCTGTTCGTGCCGACCGCACGGCTGTGGCACAAGGTCTCGGCCAGTTCCGGTACGGGGAGTCCGTGGAAGATCTACCAGCGGCTGCGTGCCAACCTCACGATGTTCGCGCGGCACGCGCGGGGACCAGCGCGACTGACGTGGCTGCCTGCGTTTGCCGCACAGCAACTGGTGCTCGCCGTGTGGCTCGCCGTGCGCGGTCAACTCGCCGCGGCGCTCGCGGTGCCGCGAGCGTTCATCGACGCGGCGCGTGGTGTCGATCCGGCCGGGGTGTCGCGGTGAGAGGCGAGATGACCGCGCTACGCCCGGGGCGCCCGGAGCGCGCGCCGCACGAAACCCCCCTGTTCCTTTACGAAGTGCTGGATGCGGCCGTTCCGGGCGCGCGGGTACTCGATGCGGGCTGCGGACCCGGCTCGTGGGACTACGCGCGGCGGAGCGACCTCGTCCTCACGGGTTTCGACGTGAAATTTCCGCCCGGCCCGCCGCCGCGCACCGCGCGCGTCGGTGTGTTCCGCGGTGATCTCGCTCGGCTGCCGCTCAGGAGCGGCAGCTTCGATCTCACCGTGTGTCACTACGTGCTCGAGCACGTCACCGAGCTCGAAGCGTGCTGCGACGAGCTCGCGCGGGTCACGCGGGAGGGCGGCGCGCTCTATCTGTCAGTGCCGCGCGCGGCGGCGTTCGACGACCGGCTCTACCGCTTCGCCGGTTACTTCGCGAAGTACGCGCTTGGCAAGTTCTCGAAGCGCATCGAGCATCAGCAGCGCTTCGATCTGCAGAAACTCATGGATCTGTTCTATGCCCGCGGCTTCGAACTGACCGCCTACGCGCGCGTGCCGGCCGGGTTTTCGTGGATGAACGACGCACGTGTGAGACCGCTGCAGCGACCCTTCACAGCGTTCGTCGCGTGGCTCCACCACACCCTCGGCATCGATCTCGGCAAGGACGCCAACTTCGTGATGAACCTGCGCAAGACCCGCTCGAGAGGCCTGCGCCACGTGACGCACGTGTGCCGCGCGTGCGGCGAGCACACGGTGATCGAGCCGCAGTCCCCGTGGCCGGCCGAATGGATCTGCCCGTGGTGCGGGAAGGCGAATCCGCTCGGGGCGCCGCGCGGCGGTGAAGTTCCCGATGCGTGAGCAGCTGAAACGTCTCGGCGCCGAGTCGTTGGTCTACGGCCTCGGCCAGGTCGGCGGGCGCGCGGTGCAGCTCATGCTGGTGCCGGTGCTCACGCGTGCGCTGGCGCCGGAAGCATTCGGCATCTCGGAGCTGGTGGTCGGTTACTCGCAGACCGCGCTGCTCGTGCTGGTCATGGGCATGGATGGCGCGCTCGCCCGGTTCTTCTATCAGGAACCCGATGCCGAGTCGCGGATCCGCATGGTGTCCTCGTCGCTAGCGTTCCGTCTCGTGACGAGCGTGTCGGCGGCGATGCTGATCGCGCTGTTTGCCGGTCCGCTCGCCACGCATCTAATGAGCAGCGAGGTGTACAGCAAGTATCTGGTGATCGGCGCCGCGACGCTGCCGTTCACGCTGCTGGTGATGTTCGGCAACGACGTGCTGCGCGTGACGTTCCAGCCGTGGAAGTTCATCGGCCTCAATATCCTGCAGACCGTGCTCACCACTGCGATCGCGCTGTGGTTCGTGCTCGTCCAGCACGCGGGGGTGGTGGGCGTGCTGTACGGACGACTGATCGGCGACATCGTCTCGTGCGTGGTCGCACTCGTGCTCATCCGCCACACGCTGGCACCGCGTTTCCGCCGCGCCGCGCTGCGCCGCATGCTGTCGTACGGGTTGCCGGCGATTCCCGGCATGGTCGCATTCGGCCTGATCGCCGGACTCGACCGCTTCTTCATGCAACGCACTCGCACACTGGAGGAGGTCGCGGTGTACGCGGTCGCGCTCAAGTTTTTCGCGATCGTCACCATCGCGGCGTCGGCGTTTCAGATGGCGTATGGCCCGTTCGCATTTGCGCGAGCTCAAACGCCTGAAGCACCGCGGCTGTTCGCGCGCGTGTTCGCGGCATACATGGCGGCGAGCTCATTGGGTGCGCTGCTGGTGAGCCTGTTCGCGTCCGATGCGCTGCGCGTGCTCGTGCCAGCGTCCTATGCCGGTGCTGTGGGATCGGTGCTGTGGCTGGCCTTTGCGGCTGTGGCGCTCGGAGCCTACACTGTCACATCGCTTGGCATCGGACTCGCCCTGAAGACACCGCTGATCGGTATTTGCGCGGGCATCGCACTCGTGGTCACCCTGTGCGCGCACCTGGTCCTCACACCGCGATTCGGCGGACCCGGCGCGGGCGCGGCGACGTTCCTCGGATATGCGACGGCGGCGTTCGTCACGTATCGCGTGGCGCAGGCCGTGTACCCGCTGCCGTTCCGCGGCGGACGCGCGGTCGTGCTGTTCGGCCTGGCGATCGCTCTGGCGCTGGTCGTGCAGCGATTCGCGCCAGCCGGCGCGCCGGGCGTGGGATTCAGGGCCTTGGCAGTCGCGGCATACGTCGTTGCCGTGCTGGTGCTTGATGTGCTGAGGAACGGGGGCGCCATCGCGCCGCAATGGACTCCGGCTGCGGATCTGCGCGGTCGCGAAATGGGAGGCTGAACGATATGTGCGGAATCGCAGGACTCGTGATGGAGGAGGCCCGCGTCGACCTCGGCCGATTGCGGCGCATGTCTGAGTTGCTCCGTCACCGTGGACCCGACGACGAGGGTACGGTGCTGCTCGACCCCTCGAACGGCTGTGCGCTGCCGCTCGCCGGGCCGCATACGCCCGAAGCGGTGCTCGCCAGCGGACTGCCGTATGCACCGGGCAAGGGCAAGGGCCAGCCGGCGCACGCGCACTTCTCGGTCGGGCTCATGAACCGGCGGCTTGCGATCGTCGATCTCTCGCCGGCCGGCCACGGACCGATGTCCGATCCGGCATGCGACGTGTGGATCACGTACAGCGGCGAAGTCTACAACCATGTCGAATTGCGTCAGCGGCTCGGGCAGCTCGGCCACACATTCCAGAGTGTGACCGACACCGAGGTCGTGCTCGAAGCGTGGAAGGAGTGGGGGCCCGAGTGCCTCCAGCACTTCAACGGCATGTTCGCGTTCGCGATCTGGGACAGTCGCACGCACGAACTGTTCTGTGCGCGCGATCGGTTCGGCGTGAAGCCGCTCTACTACCAGTGGGACGGCCGCAACTTCGCGTTCGCATCGGAGCCCAAGGCGCTCGTGCTCACGCAGGACGCAGCGATCCGCCCGCGGCTCGAAGCGGTGCATGATCTGCTGGCGCTGGACTGGGTTGACCACGCGGCTCACACGTTCTTCGAAGGCGTGTGGCAACTGCCCGCGGGACACTACTTCCACAAGACACGCGACGCGGTGCGGCTGCGGAGCTGGTGGAGCCTCGATCCACGCAACCGCGTCCACGGCACGCCGGTCGAGCTTGCGGCGGAGTTCGCCGCCCTGTTCACCGACGCGGTGAAGCTGCGACTGCGCGCCGACGTCGAGGTCGGCGCGTGCCTGTCGGGCGGGCTCGACTCGAGCGCGGTGGTCGCGACCGCAGCGCCGCTCGCGTCGAGCCCGTTGCACACCTTCACGTGCGCCTACGACGAGGGTCCGGCCTACGACGAGCGCGCCTATGTCCGTGCGGTGTGTGAGTCGAGCGGTGCCCAGTCCCATGTCGTGGTGCCGGTGGGCGACGACTTCTGGCCGGTGTTTGACCGGCTCGCGTACGTTCAGGACGAGCCAACTGCAGGGCCGGGACTCTACTCGCAGTGGAAGGTGATGGAACTCGCCCACCACACCGGGATGAAGGTGCTGCTCGACGGCCAGGGTGGTGACGAGACGCTCGCCGGCTACTATCGCTACCTGCCGATCCGCATGCGCGATCTGCTCGCGAGCGCGGACTTCGGTGGGTTCGCCGCGCTGCTCGGCCCGGTGTCGGAGCGGCTCGGACTCTCGACAACGCTGGCGCTCACGCTCGAGCCATGGCTGCCCAAGGCGATGATTGCCCCGCTGCGCCGCCAGTTTGGCCAGGGCAAGGATCGCGTGCTCGGTCCGCTGTTGCGCTCGGCACATCTTGCGCACACGCCCCGTCCGAGCGCCGACAACGGATTCCCGACCGCACTGTCGCGCCAGCTCGCGTTTGATACCCTGCAGCGGCTGCTGCCGTCGCTGCTGCGCTACGAGGACCGCAACAGCATGGCGTTTTCGATCGAAACGCGCCTGCCATTCCTCGACTATCGGCTCGTCGAGTTCGCATTCGCGCTGCCGGACAGTGAGAAACTCGACGGCGTGCGCACCAAAGCCATCGAGCGCCGTGCGTTCGCCGACCGCATACCGAAGCGCGTGCTCGAGCGCACCGACAAGATGGGCTTCGAGACGCCATCCGACGTATGGCTGCGCGGACGCTACGCGAGCGAAGTGCGCCGCCGACTGTTGCTCACCGGGCCGCTCCACGAGTGGGTCGACGTCCCGGAGATGCGCACGCAACTCGAGGAGTATCTCCAGGGCCGGCGCGCGATCGGGCTCCAGGTGTGGCGCTGGCTTTCGCTCGAGGCGTGGACGCGCGAGTTCGTGGCGCGGGACCCACGCCGCCCGGAGCGCCCGCTCCGCGTGGCGCCGCCGAATGCGCGGCATCACGTCGCCAGGGCGCCGCACTACCGGAAGTCGGTGGCGGGCGTACTCGCCGCGGTTCCCGCGGCGCCGCCCGCGACGCAGCGGACGGGCGCGGCGACTCCCGCGGTGGGCGGTGCGACGGCGGCCGGTACCGTGAAGGCCGGAGCGTAGGCCGCTCCGGTGGATCTCGTCGTCCTGTCGG
>Ga0315273_10005312_pt1 | contig 15919 bp, 13 predicted proteins | sample YL17G02_0_MG_FD_205753 | JGI IMG/M metagenome (GOLD analysis project Ga0315273, IMG submission 205753) | Sediment microbial communities from Yellowstone Lake, YNP, Wyoming, USA - YL17G02_0 | ecosystem: Environmental > Aquatic > Freshwater > Lake > Sediment | place: USA: Wyoming | collected...
CATCCAGGCGGCCGAATCGGCCAAGATTGCGGCGGAGGCCAACAAGACCCTGGCCATCTCCACTTTTAACCGGTACAAAACCCTTCTCGAACGCCGGTCGGTCAGCCCGCAAGAGTTCGAAGAAGTCCAGGCCCGGCATCAGGCCAGAATCGCGGAAGCGGACCGGGCCGAAGAAACCCATCGGGCGCTTTTCGCCAAGAAGGAACAGGTGCTGGCCAAAATCGAGCAGGCCAAAGCCGAGGTCAATCAGGCCCAGCTTTCCGTCGGATCCGCCCAGATCGCCTCGCCGATCGACGGCCTGGTGACCGCCAAGCAAGCGGAAGTTGGGGTTCTGGCCACGCCGGGATTGCCGCTGGTCACGGTAGAAGATGACACTCAATACCGCCTGGAAGCGGTCGTGGAGGAATCGCAGATCGGAAAGATCCGTTTCGGCGCTACGGTCCGGGTACTCATCGATGCCTTGGGGCCGATGGAATGGCTGGGAAGGGTAGTGGAGATCGGGCCGGCCGCCGACCCGGCCAGCCGAAGCTCAATCGTGAAGGTGGACCTGCCGCAGAAGGGCGACCGAGCCCGGGGCCGGCAAATCCTCCGGTCGGGCTTTTTTGGTAAGGCTCTCTTTTCCATTGGTCAGAGACAAGCCCTGACCGTTCCTGAGAAGGCGGTCATGCTCCGCGGTCAACTCCGGGAGATTTATGTATTGGACCCAGAGAATATCGCCCGCCTGCGGTTGATTAAGACCGGGAAACAACACGGCCAGCGGGTGGAAATTTTGGCCGGGCTTCGGGAGGGAGAACGGATCGTCGTGGAAGGCGTCGAGGCGGTGAGCGATGGAAGCCGGCTGGAGTGATTGGTGATTGGGGTCACATCTTCATTGGTCACTTTTCTTTTGACAGAAACTGGCTTATCGTTAGGATATCCTCATGGCGCGTCCTCTTCGGGTGGATTATCCAAATACTTTTTATCATGTGCTATCTCGGGGAAATGAGCGGCGGGATATTTTTTTGATGAGGGGGATCAGCGACATTTCCTAGAATGGTTGGGACGAATGCCGGAACGGTTCGCTCTGGAAGTCCACGCCTTGTAGCGAAGGTCCGGGAAATGGCGGGGTTACTTCACTTCTTCAATCTTCACTACATTCTCGTACTGGGAAAAAAGCGAGATTCTCCAGCCGTATTTCTTGATCTTGACCGTCTTCCCCTTCAACCGAATCGCCTCGTTCTGGACGGTCCCGGAATTGAACTTGAATCGGTACCAGGCGTCGTAGTTGACGAAGGGACGGGATTCGGTGGCGATCATGTATCTCTGGTCCACCTTGGTCATCTGGGCGTCGGTGATCCCCGTCTGGACTGTATCCGCCACGAAGTAGCTGTATAACATGAGGAGAATACAGGCTGCAATTCCGATCAGAACCAGTCTTACCTTCGTCCGTTTAAAAAAATTCACTCTATTGCCTCCTATCCATCCCCGCGCTTCTAACCGCGGCTCATTGAATCCGCCTGATAACCAGGAAACAGGAAAGCAGATTCCGAGGGGGGTATTCCGGGCTTCAAAATTCGACTCTTACCAAGCAATCTCTTAGAATCTACCTCAAAACTTATCGCAAAGACAGAAAGGTGTCAATTCGCTATTGGTAGCGCTGCACATCCAAATCATCGAGTCGTTCCGGCAAAAGACCGGTTGCTTCCTTAGGATACCAAAGGATAGCGAATGGCGGGGAGGATTTCAAGACAGATGACTTGCCTGGCGAGGGACGCCCTTTTCCCTCTCTCCGCGTTCTCTGCGGCCTCGAGCGAAGCGGGCGAGAGAAAAGCCTTTGCCTTTCTAGAGCCAGCAGGGTATGCACTCAATCATAAGCATAATTTCGAGAGCTTACAGAGAGGTTTTTATAATTTCCTAAACACTGAAAAAATGATATATTTCCTATTTGATCCCGGGCGCGGGTCGCGAAACTACCTACCGATCCTTCGGAGAAGATATCATGCATCGGATGCTTCCACCCATACCGGTCAGGCTGTTGCGTCTTTTTTTCCTGATGGCCCTAATTTGGCAACTTGGCGCTCCTGCCCTCAGCCAGGCTCAGCCTCAGAGAGACCTGGGCGCAAAGAACGTCCTGGTCCTGTACAGTGAGGACAAGGCGCACCCGGCTCACGAGTTGACCTACCGTGGGATCCGTGCGGTCTTTCAGTCGAATAAGCTCTTCGCTGTCCAGTTGTACTCCGAGTACCTGGATCTTTCCCGGTTCAGTGGACCCGGCCATACTCGTGCACTGACCGATTACTTGGGCCGTAAGTATGCCGGCTTAAAGATCGACGCCATCATTACCATCTACCCGGCGGCCATAGACATGCTTCTGGGTGAAGCAAGCGCCGGGTTCCCGGGGGTGCCCATTGTTGCCTGTGAAATCGAACGGAACACTGCCGAGGACCTGGAGCGCTCCCCGTCGCGCCGCTTGATTACCGGCCTCATCGTAGGAGACAACATCGCCGGCCTACTGGATAGCGCCTTTCGGGTGAGGCCCGGCACGAAGCGCGTCGCCTTGGTGGCGGGGACATCGCGCAACGACGTCGCTACTGAGAGGATCTTCCGCAAGGGTCTCGAGCCCTACGCGGAAAAGATCGATCTGATCGACCTGACAAAGCTGACGATGCAGGAGACTCTGGCCCGGGTTGGCTCTCTCCCCCCGGACACCATCGTCCTTTACGCGAGCATCTTCACGGATGGAGCAGGCCAGAGCTTTGTCCCCCGCGAGGCACTATCACTCATTTCCCGAGCGGCCAATGTACCGGTGTTTGGCCTCTATGATCCGTTCTTGGGCTATGGCATCGTCGGAGGGCGGTTGGTGAGCTTTGAGCAGCAGGGGAGAGAGGCAGCGGCACTTGCGCTTCGTATCATGGAAGGGGAGTCACCGGCATCGATCCCCTTCGGCGGAGAGCAGGCATACGTCAGTGCTTACGACTGGCGTGAGATCAAGCGCTGGGGTCTGAACGAATCCGCCCTGCCCGCGGACGCGATCATCCTGAACAAGCCGGTTTCGGCCTGGGAGAGGTACAAGCTTTACATCCTCGGGGTCGTGGCCTTTTGCCTGGCGGAAACTGCTCTGATCATTTTCCTCATTGTCCAGAGGCGCCGGAAGAAGGTGGCCGAGGAAGAGCTGCGGCAAAAAAAAGAGGAGCTGGATCAATTCTTTAACGTCAGTCTAGACCTATTCTGTATCGCGAACACCGACGGTTATTTCGTGCGCCTGAACCCGGCCTGGGAAAGGATACTGGGTTACACGCGCGAAGAACTCATGGCCAAGCGATTCCTTGACTTTGTCCATCCCGACGATTTGGACCGCACTCAGGATCGTGTTTTCACTCTGTCATCGCAGCAGAAAGTAAACTTTTTTGAAACCCGCTACCGCAGCAAAGACGGCACGTATCGCTGGTTGGAGTGGCGTTCAGCCCCAGCTGGGAACCTGATCTATGCGGCCGCACGGGATATCACCGAGAACAAGCAGGCGGAGGAGGCCCTGCAAAATTCAGAAGAGAAGTTCCGGCAATTCTTTAATAATACCCTTGACTACTGCTATATCATTTCAACGGAGGGGAATATTCTTCACATAAATGAAGCGGCCCTTAAAACCCTTGGGTACAAGCTAGGGGAACTCGTCGGCCAGCCCCTGGCGAGGATCTATGCACCTGAGTCCCTGGCCAAGGTGGAAGACCTCTTTACCCAGTGGAAAGAGAACGGGCAGATCCGAGACGAGGAAATGGTGATCGTCACCAGGAAGGGCGAGAGACGCGTCGTTATTCTCAACGTCAGCGCTGTGAAGGATAAAGACGGAACGATCCTGCATTCGACATCGGTGCAAACGGATATCACCGAGCGCAAGCGGGCCGAGGAAGCTCTGCGGGAGAGCGAGGAAGCGGCGCAAGAAACGGCCAGGGGAGAATCTGTGCTGGCGGAGATCGGGCGGATTATCAGCTCAACGCTAAACGTCAACGAGATCTATGAACGGTTCGCTGCGGAGGCCAAAAAGATAATCCCTTTTGACCGGATTCTGATCAATATGATTGACAGTGAAAAAGGCACCGTTAAGAACGTTTACATGGCAGGAGGAGAGATTCAAGACAGGGAGGTGGGAAAGGTCTACCCTATCGAAGGCTCGGGGAATGCCGAGATGCTTCGTACGAAGTCAACCTTTCTCCTCCAGACGGAAGACTTTAACGAGTATGCAGACCGTTTCCCGATGCTCCAGTCTACTTATCAGGCAGGGTTTCGATCGATCATGAATGTCCCGTTATTCTCGGAAGGAAAGATCATCGGCGGGCTGCTTTTGAGGTCGCGAAAACCCTATTTGTATAAGGATAAGAATGTGAAGGTTGCGGAGAGAATTGGCAGCCAGATTGCCGGCGCAATCGCCAATGCGCAATTGTTTATGGAGCGCAAGCGGGCGGCGGAGGAGTTGAAGAAGCACCAGGAACACCTGGAGGAGAAGATCCGGGAGCGCACGGCGGAACTGGAAATGGCGATGAAACAGGCCGAGGCCGCCAATCAGGCCAAGAGCACATTCCTGGCCAACATGAGCCATGAGCTGCGCACGCCGCTGAACAGCATTCTCGGTATTGCCCAGCTCATGGAACGCAATCCGGAGTTCCCGCAAAAAGACAAAGAGTTGCTGAAAATCCTGAGCAGCAGCGGGAGGCATCTATTTGAACTGATTGATGATGTGCTGGAGATGTCCAAAATCGAGGCCGGCCAGACAACCCTGGTCCGTACAGCCTTCGATCTTCATCGGTTCCTGGAAGACTTAATAGAAATAATGCGTCCGCGGGCCGAGGAGAAAAATCTGGAGCTGGTCCTGGAGCGCGATCCTGTTCTGCCGAAATATATTCAAACCGATGGGCGCAAACTCCGTCAGATTCTGAGCAATCTGCTCGGTAACGCCATTAAGTTCACCGATACAGGCCGGGTTACCTTACGGATCAAGTTGAACGAGGGTTTGAGCACGGCCTCCGGGGTTCAGCCGGGTTCAGCGGCCGGTCTTGCGTTTGAAGTGGAGGATACCGGAATCGGCGTTGCCCCAGAGGATTGGGAAAAGATATTTGAGCCCTTTGTACAGCTGAACCCCGTTAAAACCTCAGACGGAGGGGCAGGGCTAGGGTTGACCATCAGCCGGAAATTTGCCGCTCTGCTTGGGGGTGAAATTACCGTCGGCAGCCAGGTCGGCAGGGGGACCACGTTCAAGCTGGATATTGAGGTTCAGCCGGGCGAAGACACCGATATCCTGCCCCGGGTGGTCGCCCGTCAGGTGGTGGGACTTGTGCCGGGCCAGCCCGATTATCGCTTTTTGGTCGTGGACGACAGTTACGAAAGCCGACTGTTGTTCCGCCAGCTGTTGGAGCCGGTGGGGTTTCGGGTTCTGGAAGCGGCGAGCGGGCAGGAGGCGGTCGAATTATGCCGGAAGGATCAGCCGGACTTGATCTGGATGGATATTCGGATGCCGGGGATGAACGGATTTGAGGCTGCCGGGAAGATCCGGGAGGCGGAAAGCGGGAGATGGAGTCAAGATGGCAGGGAATTGCATACCCCCATCATTGCCTTTACCGCAGGGGTGATGGAAAATAAAGTATCATCCCCTCTTGCCGGGGTATTTGACGATTGGGTGTACAAACCTTTCCGGGAGGGGGAAATATTCGACAAGATCGAGAGACACTTGGGAGTACGGTTCCTTTACCGGGAATCCGCTTCAGCGGCAGGAAGGGAAGATAACCTCCAGGATCGGGCCGCATTCCCCCCGGACGACCTTGCCCATTTACCGGGAGATTGGCTCGAAGAATTTTTCCGGGCGCTGAAAATGGGGTGGTCCAAAGGGCTTCTCTTGCTGATCGACCGGATTCGGCCGGAGCATGCCGATGCGGCCCGGGTTTTGGGAGAGTTGGTTCGCATTCACCAGTTTGATAAGCTCATCGCCCTGATCCAGGAAGCGTTGAAGGAGAAGGCGAATGGATAACCTCCGACCGAAAAGAGGAAGGGGCAGCCTCCTGGTTGTGGATGACGACCTGCCCGCCCGGCAGACCTTGGATGCTCTTCTGAGCGGCGAGGGATATGAAGTCCGATGCGCGCCGAATGGGCAAATGGCGTTGATGTTCGCCGGAGAAGATCCGCCCGAATTGATTCTGCTCGACATTCGGCTGCCGGACATGGATGGCTTTCAGGTTTGCCAACATCTTAAAGAAGCTTCCAAAACGGGTAACATCCCGGTGATCTTCATCAGCGGCCTGGATGAAGTGGTGGACAAGGTCAAAGGTTTTGCGGTCGGGGGGGTGGACTATGTCACCAAGCCTTTTCAGAGCGAGGAGTTGTTGGCCCGGGTGGAGACGCATCTGACCCTCAGACGCCTGCAAAGGCAGATCGAGGCCCAAAATGCGCAGCTTCAGCAGGAGATCATAAGATCCAACCAAGCAGAGGAGAAGATAAAACGGGCAGCTCAGGAATGGAGAACAACGTTTGATTCCATCAAAGATCCGGTTTCGATTCATGATAAGGATTTCCGGATTGTCAGAGCGAACAAGGCCTTTGCTGCTGCCCTCGGGATGAAGATCGGAGAGGTTCTTGGTAAGAAATGCTACGAAATCATCCATGCCACAGAAGCGCCCTGGCCCAATTGTCCTCACCGGCAAGCCCTGGAGTCTGGGAAACCCGTGACCGAGGAATTTTTCGAACCCCGCCTGGGAAGATATTTGCAGGTTTCTGCTTCGCCAATCTCCAATGACCAAAATGAGGTGATCGGGTCCGTCCATATTGCCAAAGATATTACTGAGCGCAAGCGGGCCGAGGAGGCGCTGCGGCAGGCACACGACGAACTCGAAGAGCGAGTTAAGGAACGAACGGCGGACTTGGCAAGCGCCAAAGAGCAGTTGCAGGAGAAGCTCCGGGAGATCGAGGGGCTGAAGCAGCAGCTGGAGAAGGAAAACATCCAACTGCGGGAGGAGATCAAGCTTCAGTATTTACATGAGGAGATCGTCGGCCGAAGCGAGATCATGAGGAAAGTCCTCGCCCGGGTCGAGCAGGTGGCGCGGACAGACTCCACCGTCCTCATCCAGGGGGAAACGGGCACCGGAAAGGAGCTTCTGGCCCGGGCTATCCACCGGCTGAGCGTGCGGAAAGACCAGCCCCTGGTGATCGTCAATTGCGCGGCCCTGCCGCCCACGCTGATCGAGAGCGAGCTTTTCGGGAGGGAACGGGGGGCCTATACCGGTGCCCTGACCCGGATGGCAGGTCGATTCGAAGCCGCCGACGGGGCCACCCTGTTTTTGGACGAGATCGGAGAACTCCCCCAGGACATCCAGTCCAAACTGCTCCGGGTCCTGGAGGAAGGCCGGTTCGAGCGGCTGGGGTCCCCAAAGACCCTGCAAGTGAACGTCCGCATCATCGCGGCCACCAATCGGGACCTTGCCCAGGATGTAAAAGAAGGCAGATTCAGAAAAGACCTTTACTACCGGCTCAATGTTTTCCCCATCTCTGTTCCGCCGCTCCATGAACGTCCGGAGGATATTCCCCTGCTCGTGTGGACTTTTGTCCGGCAGTTCGAAAAGAAGATGGGGAAGCGGGTCGATACCCTTTCGCGCAAAAGCATGGAAGCCCTGCAGCGCCAGCCGTGGCCGGGAAACGCGAGGGAGCTCCGGAATGTCATCGAGCACGCCATGATCGTGAGCACCGGAAGAACCTTGACGGTGAACTTGCCCAAGCCTGGATCCTTGGAACCACCCGAGGCCCGTAAACTCGAAGATACGGAGCGCGGCCATATTCTGGGCGTGCTGGAAAAGACGGGCTGGCGCATAACGGGGGAGGGCGGAGCCGCCGAAATCCTGGGCCTCAAGAGAACCACCCTGCAATCAAAGATGAAGAAACTGGGAATCAAGCGGCCCGCCAGATGATGCCGAGATAAAGGCAATTTGCCGAAATATCGGCAAATACCTCTTTTCCCCTTATCTTCCTTACACCCCATCTCTCCGAGAAAAAGCTTTTATTCCAAACAGCTTACCCTACAAGCAAACCATTTTTTCGGGGCTGGCACAAATTTCGCTAACTACTGCCCATCCAGAGACTCCCTCTCCCCTTGCGGGAGAGGGGCGGGGTGCGGGGGAATGGAAATGGAACGCTCTCCTATTTCCAGTCATTATTACCCCCACCCCTACTCTCCCCCATCTGAGACTGTGTCGTAATTGGGGAAAAAAGCCGTCATTCCGGCGAAAGCCGGAATCCAGTTGCAGCTTTATTGAATAATTCCACATTCCTGGATGCCCGCCTTCGCGGGCCCTGTACCGTACTGGTGCAGGGCGGGCATGACGAATTATGACACAGTCTCTCTGGGGAGAGGGGAAAATTAGTCCCTAACAAATGAAGTTGTGCGCAAGGTGGTAACAAAATTTTATTTCGGTCCTGGTCGTCGTAAGGGCAATTCATGAATTGCCCCTACATGGCTCAATCCTTTCAAAGTGGCGTTCATGCCACAAAGAATCGGCAACCCTTCAGCCAAGATGGGAAAGGGGGGAACAAATGGTCAGAACGAGCATAAGGATGATAATCCCTTCCCGAAAGCGGGATGAAGTGATGGAAATCCTCAGTTCCATGGCAGAACGGGCCAGGTTTGAGCCGGGTTGTATCAGCTGCCGCTTAAACTGTCTTCATGCCACTTTCGATTTTCGGATTTATAAGCAGGGAAACAAGTGACAAATGATAGTTTGACCCCGTGAGGGAAAAATGCAGACAAGGATTAGATGCAATGGCGGAGAGATGATTGGGGAACAGATAGGAAAAGGGCTTCCAGACCTTGATGGACCGCCGAATGTAAAAATTCTGGAGCCTAAAATCATAACACCTCTGTCATTGCAAGACCCCTCCGAGACAAGCCTACGGTTCCAGTGGTCCAAAAGGCTTCTCAGGCTGAACGACCGGGTTCACCTGGAGCATGCCCATGCGGCCCGGGTCTTGGGAGAGTTGGTTCGCATTCACCAATTTGATAAGCTCATCGCCCTGATCCAAGAAGCGTTGAAGGAGAAGGCGAATGGATAACCTCCGAGCGAAAGGGGGAGGGGGCAGCCTCCTGGTTGTGGATGACGACCTGCCCACCCGGCAGATCTTGGATGCCCTTCTCACCGGCAGGGGATATGAAGTCCGAAGCGCGCCAAATGGGCACATGGCGTTGATGTTCGCCAGAGAAGATCCCCCCGAATTGATGCTGCTCGACATTCGGCTGCCGGACATGGATGGATTTCAGGTTTGCCAACATCTTAAAGAAGATCCCAAAACGGGTAACATCCCGGTGATCTTCATCAGCGGCCTGGATGAAGTGGTGGACAAGGTCAAAGGTTTTGCGGTCGGGGGGGTGGATTATGTCACCAAGCCTTTTCAGAACGAGGAGTTGTTGGCCCGGGTGGAGACGCATCTGACCCTCAGACGCCTGCAGGAACAAACCGGGGCCCAAAACGTACAGCTTCAGGAGGAAATCGCCAAATCCAAGCGGGCGGAAGAGACCCTGCGAAAGGCACACGATGAACTCGAGGAACGGGTAAAGGAACGAACGGCGGACTTGGCAAGCGCCAAAGAGCTGTTGCAGGCGAGGCTCCGGGAGATCGAGGGGCTGAAGCAGCAGCTGGAGAAGGAGAACGTCTACCTCCGGGAGGAGATCAAGCTTCATTACGTTCACGAGGAGATCATCGGCCAGAGTGATGCCCTCAAGTATGTTTTTTCTCGAGTGGAACAGGTCGCCCCGACGGATTCTGCGGTTCTCATTCTCGGTGAAACGGGAACGGGAAAGGGCCTGATTGCCCGGGCCATTCACCACCTGAGTGGGCGCGGGGAGCGCCCCCTGGTGAATGTCGATTGTGCCTCTCTCCCCCCGAACCTGATCGAAAGTGAGCTCTTCGGCCGGGAGAAGGGTGCCTTTACGGGGGCCTCCAACAGGCAGATCGGCCGTTTCGAGCTGGCCCATGGGGGAACGATCGTGCTCGACGAGATTGGCGAATTGCCCCTGGAATTGCAGGCCAAGCTGCTCAGGGCGATCCAGGACGGAGAGTTCGAACGGTTGGGGAGTCCCCGGACCATCAAGGTGGATGTGCGGATTGTCGCCTCGACAAGGCGGGATTTAAAGGAGGAGGTCCGAAAGGGGAGGTTTCGTGAGGATCTCTTCTACCGGCTCCATGTTTTTCCCATTACCATACCGCCCCTTCGACAGCGACTGGAGGATATTGCTCTGCTGGTCAATCATTTCGTCAGCAAATTCGGGCGCAAGATGAGGAAGGACATCAAGACGATTCCCAAGCAAACCCTGGCGGCGCTCCAGGCGTATTCTTGGCCCGGAAATGTGAGGGAGTTGGAGCATGTGATCGAACGGGCGGTCATCATCACAGAGGGCTCAACGCTTCATTTGGCGGAAAAACTGGAAGCCTCAGGACTTCCCGGTCCTGGCGAGCAAACCATTGAAAGCTTGGATGAGGCCCAGCGAAAGCACATCCTATGGGCTCTCGAGAAGACTGGCTGGAGAGTTGAGGGGAAACAGGGGGCTGCACACCTTTTAGGGATCAACCCGAGCACACTGCGCGGCCGCATGCGCAAGCTGGGCATCTCTTCCCATCAGCAGTCCGGTCAAAACCATAACCCGTCTGGGTGACCCGTTTTATTTGACGGCCCCGTCTTATTCGACTGATTATTTCTTTAAATGATAATTTTGCTTTCCACCCTTTCCGCCCTTCAACGGCCCAAAAATTTAATATCATCAAAGCTTTATTCGTATTTAACCGTCCTGGTTCACCTTTGGCACGGGGTTTGAGTATGTAAGGGGTATTCCTTGAAAGATCAGGAAATGGTTGTTAGGGAAAACGATGAGCCAAAGGCCTACTCTGTCGGGGCTTGGATCAATCGACAGAAATAAAACAAGGTGAAAGGAGAAAAGAAATGAAAAAGGGGATTTTACTGGGATTGGCTTTGGTGTTAATGGTTTTGGGAACTGCGATGGAAAGTCGTGCACAGGGCTCCGCTCCTGTTTTGGAAAAGGTCTGGGTCTCCCCGCAGGTGAATCATGGGGATCTGTTGAAGATTTACATTAAAGGTTCAGACCCGGATGGGGACATTAGATTTATCCAGGTTGCCGCAGGACGGAAAGGAGGCCACCTTGGCGCGATGATCCGACTGAAAAAAGAGGACCGGAAGGATCTAAACGGGTATCTTTTTTGGGACACGGGCCAGGCAGCTTATAGGAATGCAAGCGGATCGGTAGAAGTCACGCTTCAAGACTGGAAGGGAAATGAAAGCGAAACGATAACCGTTCCCGTGAGAATTCTTTCCAGGGATGCAAAGGTTCAATCCGCTCCGGGAGAATTTAAGGATAAGTCAATTGGCCCGATCATGATCGATGCATCGGAATTACAAGTCACTCCTTAACGAAGCGTCCCTGAATCTTCAGGGTTAGGCCTTTGGCAAAGGTAGGCAAGGCTGCAACCCGATTTCCTGAGATGGGCGGCAGCCTTGCTTCTTGAATAGGATATTAGGCTTAGCTTCAAGCTGTCCCGCGGAAGGAATAGACCATGATAATTCTTGAGATCAGAACAACCGTTCTTCCCCAGAAGCAGATGGAATTCCTTCAAAGTTATTTAACCGCCATTCCCAGGGTGCGAAAACTAGCGGGCTGCATCCGTTGTAACCTGTTCCGGGATATGGAAGATGGGAACTCGTTCATGCTGATCGGCGAGTGGCAAACCCAGGAAGCCTTGGACAGACATATTGGGTCCGACCAATTCGGGATCCTGATGGCTGCCGCGGACGTATTGTGTGAGCAAAAGGACGTGGAAGTGAACACCGTTGCCCACACGAGCGGAATGGAAAGCATTAAGCGATCCCGGCAGAAGGGCGCGTAGACGCCACTCCGAGGCGAAAAACTCTACGCCGACAAAACGACCCGCTCAAAACAATCAAGGTTGCAAATGCCGGGGAGAGGAGCTGCGGGGCGTCAAGAACAGAGCGGGAAGTAGGGAATCGCATCGTTTCATGCAGGAAAAACCCGGAGAAAGGAGAAGGAAATGAAGGGAAGAAAATGGACAACCCTGGTTGTTGTATTGGTGTTGCTGTTTTCGGTTGGCTGCGCCACCGGCGCAGGGACCAACGCGAAGCGGCCGACGAATTACGGAACCGAATTCGAAATAAATAATAGGCTCAGAACTATAACGCCATGAGCGCAATCAAGGAACCTTCGCCACCCTTGGGCCTAAGCCTCAAGAAAACCACCCTGCAATCAAAAAGATGAAGAAACTGGGAATCAACCGACCCGCCAGATGATGCCGAGATAAGGGCGTTTTGCCGATATATCGGCAGACAACCATTTTCTTCTTACCTTCCTTACACCCAATCCCTCCGCGGAAAAGTTATTAATCAAAACAACTTACCCCACAAAGCAACAACGTCTTAAGCCATGGCACGCATTTCGCTAGGTCTCCAATATATTCCGGGAAGAAACGGCTGTCCCATGAGCTCAATCCTTTAGAAGTGGCGTTCATGCCCCGAAAAAATCGGCACAATCCTTCAGCCAAGATGGGAAAGTGGAGGAGCAGATGGTTCGAGCGACTATAAGGATGATGATCCCCTCCCGAAAGCGGGTTGAAGTGCTAGAAATCCTGAGTTCCATAGCAGAACGGGCCAGGTTTGAGACGGGTTGTATCAGCTGCCGCGTTTACCAGGGGGTGGAGGTGGAAAACCTGATCATGCTCGAAGAGGTCTGGAGGGACGAAGAGGACCTGGAACGCCACCTCCAATCAGAGGATTACCGCAAAGTGCTCCTGGTCGTCGAAATGGCCGTTGAGCCCCCGGAGATTCGGTTTGACGCCATCTCGCACTCGACCGGTTTTGAGACTATCGAAAAGGCGAGAAAGTCCCCCCAAAATGGGGAAATGAGTTGACTTACGGTGGCTTTCGAGGGGAGGAAAGATATGAGTGAGACACAGCCCAAACTGGCGGATGCTTTGGCCATGGAGCGAACCCGCATGGCAGCGGATCGTACCCTCATGGGTTGGATCCGGACTGCTCTTTCCATGATCAGCTTCGGGTTTACCATCTTTAAGTTTCTGGAATATGCCCAGGAGCAAGGCATGAAGCCCTTAATGCGGACCCATGGTGGACCTCGGGAGGTGGGACTTACGCTGATCGGCATCGGGATCTTTGCACTGATCATTGCCTGCGTTCAACATTGGCAATTTTTTAAGAAATTGAGCGCGGATCAGGCCTATAAACCCTGGGACCTGGCTTTCATCGTGGCCATCCTGATCGGGCTTCTTGGTTCGACCATGTTTGTGAGCATGGTCTTCAGGGCCGGCCCCTTGGGTTGATCGACAGGCAGGGTGGAGCATGGAAATCCTGGAGACATTCATCGGGAGTTTTATTTTTGCCTTGATCTTCCTTTTCGGCAACAAGCTGGAGGGTCCCCTCGGGTTTTCGCGCCGGCGGGTGCTGTCTGCCGCCGCAGGGATCTCCATAGCCTATGTGTTTATCCGCATGCTTCCCGAACTGGAAGAAGCGGGAAGAACCTTTGTTGAAGCGACGGCCCATCGCAGCCTTCCAACCCCGGAACTGCGGGTTTATGTATCCGCCTTGTTCGGTTTTGTCCTTTTTTACGGCCTCGAGCATCTGGTCAAATGGTCGCGTGTGACGGGGCGAAGAAATTCACCGGACTACGGAGGCTCCGACCCGGTATTCCTCCTGCACATCGGCGGGTTTGCCCTTTACGGGTGGTTGGTGAGCTACCTGATGGTCCGAAGCATCAGCGAAAAGCCGATCCCTATCGTGCTATACACCCTGGCCATGGGACTCCACTTTCTAGCCGTGGACCATGCCCTCGGCGAGGAGCACGGAGATCTTTATGCCCGCCCGGGAAAACAGATCATTGCGGCAGCAGTTTTAGCAGGCTGGCTGTGCGGAGTTTTGGCGGAGTTTCCCAAGCCGGTCGTAATCACCCTGCTAGGGTTGGTTTCGGGGGGAGTGGTCATGAACAGTATGATCATGGAGCTGCCTTCGGAAAAAGACGGGAGGTTTGGGTACTTCTGCGCGGGTGCGGGGGCCTACGCGATGCTCCTGCTCTTGATCAGGTAAAGGGGCGAGTGACGAGTGGCGAGTGGCGAGGGCCGGGGGAAATAAGCGGTGATCGGTAATCAGTGAACAGTAATCAGAGATCAGTGAGCAGTGATCAGTAATCAGTGGTCAGTGAATCAAAGGAGAAACCAATAATCAGAGATGAGAACATAGAAAAGACAATATTCAGTCGGCCAAAATGAAGCGGGCACAAACATTTAACACTGATAACTGATAACCGATTACTGATAACTGTTCAGAACAGGAGGCGAAGAACCTATGGAAGAGATGTTGTCACGCTTTTGGGAGAATCTTATGGACCGGGTGGGCGGGCCAATGACCTTTCGACTCATCCTTCAACCAATCATGGCCACTTTCTTCGCCGTTCGTTCCGGGTTGAAAGATGCGAAAGAAGGCAAGCCTGCCTATTTCTGGGCGCTGTTCACCGATTCCGTTAATCGACGAGACATGTTGCGGGATGGCTGGAAATCGGTGGGCAAGGTCTTTGTCATCGCGATCATCATCGACCTGGTTTATCAGTGGATTGTCTTTCGATGGTTTTACCCGGTGGAGGCGCTTCTGGTTGCCGCCATCCTGGCTTTTATACCGTATCTGGTGATCCGGGGTCCCGTGAATCGCATTGCGCGGCGCAGATGAATCGGCGCCGCAAATGATTCCCTGCCGGGCATAAGCAGGAAGGGAAATCGTAAGCTTGGGGATTTCAATATGGATGAAATCGTAAAAAGTCACCGGAACGATGGTTTCGATGTAGGGACGTCCTGCGGACGCCCATGTCCGGGCGAGCGAAGCTCGCCCCTGCAATACCAGGCGCGCAAATCCGATGGTAGGGGCAACCCGCCGGGTTGCCCGATCTCGGGCGGCTCGGCGAGCCGCCCCTACCTTCCGCTGATTCAGGGAGTCTTTGGATGAGTGATCCGTCCTTTTTGAACCTTGATGATTTTTCGCTGACGAAGGGGGGCCCCTTTTTCCGGCTGTTGGTTCGCACGCGCCTCATGAGGGAGGATCTTTCCCCGGTGACGCGCCGGGCCGTTTTTTTCTCTCTTTTGGCTTGGCTTCCCCTGCTCGTGCTTTCAGCGATTGAGGGCGCGGCCTTTGGGCAGGCCGTCAAGATTCCTTTCCTCTACGATTTTCCGGTCTCGGTCCGCCTTCTCTTCGCCATCCCGCTTTTGATCGTGGCGGAAGGGGTGATCGATGTGAGAATCATGGAAGCGGTGCGGCATTTTGTCCGATCCGGGCTGGTGAAAGAGAAGAATTTCCCGGAATTCCGATCCACGGTCCGACAGACTCTGAGAATGCGGGATTCCTTTCTGGCCGAGGGAATCATTCTGGCCGTTGTTCTCTTCAGCACGGCTTTCCTGAGATTGGAATTTTCCGGCTCGTCGACCTGGCAAATCCTTGTTTCTCCCTCCGGGGTGACGCGAACGATGGCCGGCTGGTGGCATGTTTTTATAAGCCTGCCGATTTTCCAGTTCCTCATGGCGCGGTGGCTCTGGAGGTATTTGATCTGGTGCTGGCTTCTGTGGCGCATCTCCGGGCTTGACCTCCAACTCATCCCAATCCATCCGGACCTGGCAGCCGGATTGGGATTTCTGGGCGCAGCCCAGGCAAAGTTCGGGATCATCGTTTTGGCATTCTCGGTAATTCTTTCTTCCCATTGGGGGGAGGAAATTCTTTTTGGGGGGGCCTCTCTTGCCCATTACAAGATGACGATTCTGGCCTATGTCGTTTTGGTTCTTTTCGTTTTATTGGGCCCCCTTCTTATCTTCTCCTTCAGGCTTTTTGAGGTCCAAAGACGGGG
>Ga0315273_10005313_pt1:5000-15918 | contig 15918 bp, 5 predicted proteins | sample YL17G02_0_MG_FD_205753 | JGI IMG/M metagenome (GOLD analysis project Ga0315273, IMG submission 205753) | Sediment microbial communities from Yellowstone Lake, YNP, Wyoming, USA - YL17G02_0 | ecosystem: Environmental > Aquatic > Freshwater > Lake > Sediment | place: USA: Wyoming...
CGCCGAGGGAGAACGTCGCCCATCGGTTGAAGTTGTGGGCCCACGTGAGGCTCAGATCGAGCCCTGTCGTCAAGGCGTTACGGCCAAGAGCGCCGCGACCCGAATTGCTGTAGGTGAACAGGTGCGGGAACGCCCAGTTCCCGCCCCTGAATGCGCCCGGATCCGCAAAAAACGCATCCGGTATGCCCTTCACGAAGCAATAGCCACCAGCAAGCGCACAGCCCGTCTGCGTGTACCAGTAGTAGACCGGATTGTTGCCGGGTAATTCGCTCGAACCTACGTAAAACGCGTTCGGATGCCCAAGCAACGGCGTCCTCGGCGTGCCGGCTGCAACGTTCAAGGCGGCGCCGAACGTCAATCCGTTGTCCATCGCGTACGAACCGAACATCTTCAACGCGAACGGTACGTCGTTGTTGAGCGGTCCAGATTTGAACTGACCGGCGATAAGAGGAGAATTCGGGAAGTCAAACAACGAGGTGATGTTCGGATCCGACTGACCGTTGTCGTTTCGGAAGAGGCCCTCGTAGTTGCCGCGCAATCTGGCGAACCGCATGTTGCCGAAGAAGAGCCAGTGATTGCCGAATCGCTTATTGAGAACCATCTCGAGGGCGTAGTACTTGCGGAGCGCCGATGGAAACCCGGCGGGGGTGTTTCCACCAGGGTTGCCTAGGACGTAATTGCCGAAGCCAGCGCCAACGGTGTCTCCGTTCGGATTGGCAACGCAGAGTTGTGAGACTGGGTCGTAAGTACACAAGGTCGTGTCGTATTCGAACGGAAGATGGTCAATGGTGACGCCCGGAGGTCCTCCAGTGTAGTACTGAATGTAGTAGTTCTCGGTCGCCTCAACGCTGTTGAACTGGACGTCTTCGAGGCTTCGTCCCTGCTCGCGGTAGATCCCCCGAATCTCATAAGACACGTCGCGTCCGAGCTCCTGCTGCCACCCCAAAACGTACTCGTCGACGTACGGGAGCTTGGTTCCGTCCGCGACAGAGGTCTGACCGCCAGTGGACCTGCCCCCAACGGTCTGATTGGCGGTCACAGGGCTGCCAGTTGAGAGATTCCAGTTGCTCCATCTTGCCCCACCGAGTCCAGCCTCGTTTGAGAGAGCGCGAATCGCGAGGTCGTTAGGAACTCGCTCGTAGTAGCGGGCCGCGTTGAGATAGGCCTTGCTGCGGCCGTCGCCCGAGGTGTCCCACGTCAGGCCGATACGCGGTGCAAACGCCCAAGCGAACTTGTACTCCCCGGCGACCGCGGTGGATCCAATCGTTCCGGCGGGGGTGTGCGATCCGTCATCGTAGTACTGCTGCAAGGTGTATTCGCCGGTACCTGCGATCTTCTGTTGGCTGGCGCGGAGGCCAGCCTTCAGGGTCCAGTTCTCGGCGAACGTGATCGTATCCTGAAGGAAAACAGCGTAGTCGTCCGTTGTCGTCGGGTCGGGATTCGGACTGAAACGGCCGCGAGACGTGTTCCAAGTCAGGGCGCCAGTCGAGGCGCTCTGTCGCAGTAGGCCGACGACACCGCCTCGCGTGTCGAGGAGATCGTAGCAGGGTGTCGTCGTCGAGCCGTTGTTCGCGCAAGCGTTCGCCAACGCGTGGCTCGAATTTCCGCAAAAATCCCCGGGATTGCAGTCCGCATCGATCGAGCACGAAGCCGGGCTGCAAGTATCGCCCGGATCGCAATCCGCATCGGTCAAGCACAAGACCGGGTCGTCATTTACATCGACAGTCGTTTCGCAGGCTTTCGTGACGTTGCACGCGTCCGTCACGTGGTGAGTGAACTTCACTGGGACGTTGTCCCCCCCGTATTCCTGGGCATCGGAGTATACGATCTGGTCGTACTCCGCTCCGCCCTTGAGTTCATTGTTTCCGAGGACCCACGTCAGGACGAATTTGGCCTGCGCGTTCTTGTCCTCGGAGTTCGAGATGAAGCCGATTCCTCCGTTCGCCCACGTCGCCGCGTTGTCACGGGACTGACCGGGGGCACAAAAGAATGGACTCAAGAAACAGCGAAGCTGCCGTTGATCCGTGTAGCGAGATTTATTGATGGCCGAAGTTTCTTTGAAGTTCCCGTTGTGATAACCGACCAGGGCCTGCATGAAGAACGTCGGCGTGAACACCGCGTCGTACTTCAGCGAGTAATTATTGGCGCCGAACTCGATCGCCGAATCCCCGCCGCCCTGAGGAAAGTCGATATTGCGCAATGAGAACCGCTGCGGGCCCAGGTCGCCAGTAGACGGATCTCCGAAGGCAGTCAGTTCCAGTCGATGGTTCGGGCTCGCGTACCAGGTCAGCTTTGCGGCGTAGTTGTTCGACGTGCGCTTTTGGGTCTGGATTCCCGCAACAGCCGCCGGGTACGTCGAGGTCGGATCGAACGGAACTCGCAACGCCACACCGTTACTGATGTTGGACGGCAGCGGGATGCCCTGAATCGACTGCGACGTTTTCGTCTCGACCGGGTTGTAGGCGAGGAAGTAGAACAGCTTGTCCTTCACGATCGGCCCGCCGATCGAGAGGCCGATGTCGTACTGGGAATTGTCGTTCCAACTTCCCTTCTGCGGATTCACGGCACCGACGAAGAGGCTGGCTTGTCTGAACTCGTTGGTGACGCTGCCCGCGTAGAGTCCGACGGATCCCGACAACTCGTTCGTTCCGCTTTTCACGACGGTATTCACGACACCGCCCGTGGCCTGGCCGTACTCGACGTCGATGCCTCCCGTCTTCACCTGAACTTCTTCGAGGAAGTCGTAGGTCACGCCGGTACCGAGCGAGCCGTAGTTGACATTGTAGGTACCGATTCCGCCGTACCCGGTGCTCGTGATGTTCACGCCGTCGACGATGTAGGAATTCTCGAGGCCTGACGAGCCTGAGATCGAATAGTTGCCGGCTCCGGTGCCACCGCCGCTCGCCACGCCAGGCGCCAGAGTCAGTGTCGCGGCGAGGTTGCGACCGACCGGCAGTTGATCGATGAACTTTTCGACCTTGAAGGTGCCGCCGGTCGTCACCGACTTGGTGTCGACCACAGGGGCTTGCGCCGTGACAGTGACCGTCTCGGTCTGCCCGGCGACGAGCGTGATGTCCACGCGCGACCGGGTGGCGATGCTGACATTGATCTCGTCGAGCACCACGGCAGCCTTGCCCGGCGCCTCAGCCCGCACCTTGTAGATACCCGGGGGCAAGTTCGCCAGGGTGTAGCGACCCTGACCGTCGGTGACCGCCGCCGACGGAGAGCGATTCGCAACGCCCGTCACGGTCGCACCCGCGATCGCATTTCCGGCCTGATCGCGAACCCGTCCCTCGATGATGCCGGTGGTGGATGACTGCGCCCAGGCCGTCACGGACACAAGGAGCGCCGCAGCCCAAAGTGACAGTATCCGAGACCATCTGTTGACCATCACACGTCCTCCTGGATCGGAAAATTTCTGCCCAAGGTGTGAAGCCGGAAAATCAAGATTGACCTTAAAAGGCTTTCAAGAACCGAAACCCCCTGTCCGGGCAATACTAAAGCAGCTTAAGTGCCAGTCAAGCATTGCTTGTCGTGGCTGTTCAAGATGTTTGTTTACAACTATTTAGATCCGGACAATTGTTGTCGCTTTGTGCGTCGCCGCGCCAAGGTGTCCAATACTTTGGAATTGTCCAGTTTATGGAGTTTTCGCGGTTTTCGGACATCACGTTAGAATCTGGCGATGAGCCGCCGATCACCAGCCCTGGTCTCTGCCCTCGTCAGCTTCGCGTTGGCGGCGCCCCCCCCCCCGTCGGCTCCCCCCGTGGAACGCATCGAGGTGCGTCTGGCGCAGTTCGATGTCGTTGTTCGCGACAAGACCGGAGCCATCGTGACCGGTCTTGGTCCCGAGGCATTCGCCGTTTTCGAGGACGGGTCACCAATGGAGATCGTCGCGGTCGATGAGTGGGGACGAGCAACACAGAAGACCGCGCCGGCACCGCCGGAACCCCCGTCGCCTCCGACCGAGCAGTCCCCAGCTGCCCCCCCCGCAACGTCCCTCGCCGAAAGCACTGAGCCCGAGCGCCGGAGCTTCGTCTTGGTTTTCGATGCCGTCGGGCCGTCGACCGCGCTCCGCATGAATCAGGCGAAAAGGGCCGCGGCGAAATTCGTTCAAGCCTACTTGCGGCCGGAAGACTTGGCCGCTGTGTACCAGCTCGACTTGTCGTTGCACGCGGTTTCCGGGGTCACCGCAAACGCCAATGAAATCGCGCGGGGGATCGACAAGATCACATGGATGTCGCCCTCGAGCCTTCAGGATGACATTGCGGAATCGGTGCTTTCCTACAGATCAGCAGGATCCTCCCCGCTCATGAAGCAGCGTCTGTCGAATCTCTCGGTGACCGCCGCGGAGCAGTTGGACTGGCAGCGCGAGCACACCTACGCGTCTCTGAACAACCTTGCCGAGTTGTTTCGCGGGCTCCCCGGACGACGCGTGCTCGTTCTCGCTTCCCCCGGGTTCCCCATGACGACCCCGGGAGACGCAAAGACCGGCGCGGGAGGATTTACATTGAAGTTCCGCGAGCTGATCCGATCGCTCGCCGCGTACGGCGTCACGGTCTATTCGCTCGACATCGGCAATGATCTTGCGGCCGGGGACGCAAGCGAGAAGATCGACTGGCGCATCGCAGTCGGCAAGTTGGGCATGGACGAGAACACGCTATCGGATCTCGGCCTTGAACGATCCATGGGAACGAGTTCGGCCTCGTCACGCCGCGAGTTTCTCGGCGTGATCGCCGCCGAGAGCGGAGGACGGCTGCTCGCGCAGACCGATCTCTCAAAGGCGTTCGCCGCAATTCAGGAAGAATCCACGCGGTTCTACCGGATCTCCTGCCGAGTCCCGGTGACACGCGCCGCGGATCGATATCGCAAGCTGCTCATCAAGGTGAATCTTCCCGGTGCCGTCGTCACCAGCCGGCGCGGTCGATACAGCGACATCACACCGCATGAGGGCTCGTCCTCGGGCGAGGTCGCATTGGTCGAATCCCTTGATCGCTACCGTCCGATCTCCGCCCGCGGCATTGCTCTCGTGCTCCCCGGAATCGACCCCAAGAAGGTCCCCGTCGAGGTCGTCATCGAAGCCCTCGGCCCCATTCAACTCCCGATCAACGCTCAGGGTGGGGCCGCGCTGGACGTTGAGTTCCGTCTCGTCGCGCGCGCCGAGGGAGAGATCGTGGATCGGTACGAGCGATCCTTCACGGCGCGCGTCAAGCCGGACGGCGTCGCCGCAATTCAAAAGGCCTTTCGTGTCGAAGGGCGGTTGTCCCTCGTCCCCGGGATCTACGAGTTCCAGGGCACGGTGCGCCTCGGCGATCCACCCCAATTGGCGTCGTGGTCGTCTACAGTTGCCGTGGTGCCGCCTCCCAAGGGGACCGTGCCGGCGTTCGTGGGAGTGGTCCTCAGCGCGGAGAACGAGTCCGAAGCTCCGCTCTTGAGCCGCCCGCCGATCCCCGAGGGGTCGGATCCGTTGGTTCTCAAACCGGGAGCACGGATCCTCCCGACGACTCGCGCCGACTTTCAGACCGGCGGGAGCCTCCTGGCTCTGTTCTGGCTGCGGGGCGTTCCCGACGCCGGGGACCAACCGCCAGCGCTCGACCTCACGGTCGAAATCGCCGACGGCGAGGGGCATGCGGTGGCGCTACCGACCCAGATTCTGTTTTTCGGGAAGGAGCCGAGCGGAGGCTACCGTGCCGTGGCCCGCTTGGACGCCGCTTCGCTGACTCCTGGAACCTACGCCCTGCGCCTCGCCGCCGGGGTCACGGGGCAGGAGGGGCCGCCCGCTCGACAATCCGTTTCCTTTACGCTTCACGCGAAAGACGCGACGGCGGCTACTTCGGTTTCGGCTGGATCGCCTTGAGGACGTCTTGGGTCTCCGGCGCGAGACGGCCGGCGGGATCGAGCTCGAGACACTTCTTGAACGACACGATGGCGTCGGCGTTCTTGCCGTCCCGCAATTGCAGCTTACCGAGCAGTCCGTAGGCCATCGCGAGATCTGAGTTCGAGGCCTTGCTCTCGGTGACGCGGCGGAACATCGATTCGGCGTGGACGTAGTCTTTCTTGTTGAAGTAGGAGATGCCGACGTTCAGCATCGCGAGCGGATCGTCCGCACCCACTTCCTTGGCCTTGTCGAGAATCGCGGCGGCCTTGTCGGGCTGCCCCGCCTTCGCGTAAAGAGCCGACAACTCCACATACGATTCCGGCCGGCTCGGAGCCACGGTCATCGCCTTCTCGAACGTAGCGATCGCGTCGGCGTCTTTCGCTTGGTCTCGCTGCACGGCGCCGAGACTCAACAGCGCGTCGATTTGTATCTCCAGCGGAATGGCCGTGCCCTCGAGTTCTTTCTTGAACGCAGCCTCCGCCTCCGGGAGGCGCTTGTTTCGCGCGTAGACCTTGCCCATGAGCGTGTTCGGTCCCGGGAAACTGGCATCCAACTCCACGGACTTCATGAGGGCGGCGAGCGCCTCGTCGTCATGCTCGAGCACCGCGTCGCAGTACCCCTTCAAGTAGAACGCCCGCGCGTTGGCCGGGTTGTCCACCGTGAATTTTTCGATCTGCGGGAGGGCCCCCACGCAGTCGCCCTTTTGGACCTGTTGGGCGAGGAGAGCGTACGCCTGGTCGCCGGTCCCAACGGTCTTCTCCCCCGTCGCCGTCGTCACCTCGGTGGCCTTCCCGACGACGAGATCGCATGTGATGTCCATGCCGTCTTCGACCTCGATAACGGTCGGTTTGTCGAGCCGGACACGCCCGTCGAGCTTCCACGTCGGCGTCTTCTCTTTCTTACCGCCGTCGTTGAGGGCGAACGCTTCCGCCTTGATGCTCACCAGAGCGAGCCCGGCCGCGTCCACCTTCACCGCGTAGCGCCCGGGGCGGATGATCCCGAACAGGTAGGAGCCCTTCTTGCCTTTGGTGGCCTGCTCCACACGGGCCCCCTTCTCCACGGGCTCCAAGATCACTTTCACGTTCGGAACCCCGACTCCGCTCTCGTCGAAGACCGCGCCGTACATCTTGGCCTGTTGCGCCAGCGCGCCTGTCGAGGCGAGCACTGTCGCGAAGACAAAGCCCACGATCGGTCCCATCCATCGATTTCTCATAGGTCTCTCCTGGCCCTCCACGACGGCGCGGGGAGGAGGATTCTAGCCCCGACGCGCTAGAATCGCGATCATGCCGCTCACTCGTCGCACGAAGTTCGTGCTCGGCGTCGTTTCCGTGGCGGCCCTGCTGACCGCTGCTGCGGCCACGATGCTGCAACGGATCCCCGCAGGGCGGATCGGCGTTGCGTCGTCGCGAAACATCCCGACGGGTTGGGCGTTTCATACGCCGTTTTCCCCGCTGCCGACGATCGCCGCGCGCGGCGTGCTGGCGTTGAGTGACCTCGCCGTGAAGACGACGGAGGGGAGCACCCTGGGATTCAGGCTCGAACTGCGCTACTCCGTCGCCGGAGCGCTTGCGCCTCAGCTTGCCGTGGACATCCGTCGCGACGGGTTCGATTCTGCTGTCGCCGGCCTGGCGCGTCGGGTCCTGGCGGATGCGGCAGAACGCACCGATGTCGAGTCCCTGCTTTCCGAGCCGGCGCGCGTCGAAGGACCGCTGGCGGCGGCTCTCCGCGGGGCGGGTGTCACGCCCGAATCGCTGTCGTTCCGCAGCGCGATCGGCGACGAACTGATCCGACGACGACGCACCGATGAAGCGAGGGCGCTGGCCCGCGAACCGATCGGGCGTTTGCTTCTGATCGGCTGGGACGGCGCGGATTGGCGCACCGCTCAGCCGCTGATGGCCGCGGGTCGCATGCCGAATCTGGCGCGGCTGGTTCGAGAGGGCGCGTCGGGGAACCTCCGTTCGTACGATCCGATGTTCTCGCCGCTTCTTTGGACGACCGTGGCGACCGGGAAGCCACCGACGGAACACGGGATCGCCGATTTCCTCGTCAAAGATGCGACGACCGGCGAACGGCACCCGATCACGAGCGATTTCAGAAGGGTCAAGGCGCTCTGGAACATTTTCGGCGATTTCGACCGTGTGTCGTCGTGGATCGGGTGGTGGGCGTCGTTCCCCGCCGAAGCGATTCGCGGAACGATCGTCACGGACTACCTGGCGGCGGCGGTCAATCGCTCCGGACCGGAGGCTGCCGCACGGGTCTCGGGGGTCGCCAGTCCGGCCGACGTCTTGGGGGAGCGAACCGACCTCCTCGTCCGCGCATCGCAGATCTCCCAGGAGGAGGTCGCCCGGATCGTTCCGGTGACCGAGGCGGAGTATCGCGCGGCCCTCGTCGACCTCGCGAGACCCACAAGGAAGGACGACAAGACACGCGTCGACGATCCCGTCGGATTCGTCATGCGCGTGCTCGCTCAAGCGCGCACCTATCACAACATCGCGCTTGCCCAGGTCGAGGCCGGGGTCCCGTTCGTCGCCGTGTACTACGAGGCGATCGACATGATGGGCCACGGCTTTCAGCACTTCCTTCCACCCAAGATGTCGTTCGTCTCGGACGCCGATTACCTTCGCGGTCGCGACGCCGTTCCGAATTTCTACGCGTGGCAAGACGAGCGGCTCGGTGAGCTGTTGCGCGCGGCCGGTGCGCAGGCCGTCACGATGGTCCTGTCCGACCACGGATTCCGCGTCGGTGAGGACCGTCCCAACTTCCCCCCGTCCACGAGGGGCCAACCCGAGGAATGGCACCGGGACTGGGGGATCGTGGTGCTCCACGGCCCCGGCATCGACGCGATCCGGCTTCCGCCGTCGAGCATTTTCGATATCGCCCCGACGTTGCTCTATGTCGACGGCCTCCCGCTCGCCGACGACATGCCGGGACGTCTGCTCGCGCGGGCGTTCGAACCCGGGCTGCTCCGGCTTCGCCTTCCAGCGCGGACGAAGTCGTACGAACTCGTGGGAGCTCGACTCGAGCACGCCGCCTCGGTGCAGACCGACCCCGAGGTGATGCGCGAAATGATGGCCAACCTGAAAGCTCTGGGCTACGTCGGAGGAGCCGAGGACGCGCCCCCTCCCGCGGAAGCCTCGGCAAGGGCGAACGAACCGGCCGCGGAAGGCGGCGTGGCCGAGACGCAGTTTTTCTTCCACAGGAACCTCGCCGTGTCGTACATGCGCCAGGGTCGCTATCGCGACGCGGAGTCGGAGCTCTTGCTCGCCAACGAGCGACAGCCCCGGGCCAAGACCTACGCGATGCTCAGCGAGGCGCGCGCTTCCGACGGTCGCATCGCGGAAGCGTCGGCGGCCCTCGAAGAGGGTTGGAATCGAGTTCCAGACGACATGGAGCCGTCGAGCCTCCTATGGATCGTCGAGTTGCAACTCTTGGCCGGCGACAGGAGCGCCGCCGCGGCGATGGCTCAGCTCTGGGCCCCGAAAATGTCGGAAGCCGTGCGTCATGCCGTCGACGGGAGACTCGCGGAGGCCGGTGGAGACACGGCCGCCGCCACAACGCTCTACAGGCAAGCGCTCGCACAGGATCCGCTCTTGGTTCGAATCGCGCTCCGTCTACAGGCGGTCGAATCCTCGGCGGGACGGCCGTTCGCGCTCGAGCCGTTTCTGACCACGACCCTGGCGACCCACCCGGAAGTGGACACGTATTGGGACCTCGCGGGACAGTTCGCGCTCGCTCGGGGCGACGCCTCATCCGCCGTCCTACGCTTCCGGAGGGCGACCGACATCGAGCCCGAGAACGTGGGATTCCTCGGCCACCTCGCATCGGCGTACGCGGCGGCGGGAAGGCCCGGCGAGGCGAGAGACGCGCTGTCGTGGGCCGAACGATTCCCTCCCCGTGAGCCGGAGGGATGGATGGCCGTCGGCGCCGCATGGGACCGCCTTGGCGAAACCGACAAGGCCGTGGCGGCGTTTCGCAGCGCTCGCGATTCCGCTCACGCCGGGCCTAGCGCCGACGTCGGCGCGGCCCTGGCGCTCGCGCGGGCCGGACGGATGGCCGAAGCGCGGGGGGTTCTAGAGGACGCCTTGCGGCGTTATCCCGACAGTTTGGCCCTACGTCAACTCGCGGCGCGTTTGGGTGGTTGAGGGCGGCGCCCCACACTGTTGATTGCAGGTCCCGCCTGGATTCCGCTACAGTACAGGACGTGTTTCGCCGAAGGGTGGGCGCAAGCCCACCTTTTTTATTGATGGGGCCATGAACGACGAGAAGAAGCAGATCCTGGCCGATGTCGAACACATCGCCCGCGAGGTCGCGACGACCCTCGGCCTCGAAATCGTCGAGTTCGTCTTCCATAGCCGGGGACGGCACTCACTGCTTCGCATCGACATTGACCGGTCCGGAATGCCGGGGGTCGGGCTTGCCGACTGCGAGAGCTTCAGCCGTACGCTGGGCGATCGGATCGAGGACCTCACGTTTTTCGACGCCCCCTACGACCTTCAGGTTTCGTCTCCGGGAATCGACCGTCCGATCCGTACCGATGACGACTTGCGTCGCAACGCTGGGCGCCCGGTTTGGATGGAATTTCGAGACGAAAATGGGAAGCTCCGAGAACTTCGCGGCACCCTTTCCGGCCCCCATGGATTGGACGCCGTCACGATCACCGCGGAGCACGGGGAACTCCGGGTGGCGCGCGATCGCATCGTGCTCATGAAACAAGACGTTACGCTCGGTGGACGTAAGCGGAAGAGCCCATGAAACCCGCGTGGTATAGTCTTTCGGTCCCAGCGGAGCATTCGCGAGTCTCGGGTGCACCGGTTGTAGGAAGGGTGCGTCTGGACCCGGATATTTGCGAGGATTGGAATGCCTCTCGCGCGCGCGTGCGTGTCGACGATGGAGGGGTGATCGGCCCATGAGCAACGAGCTTTATCAGACGATCGAGATGATCGGCCGCGAAAAGGGCATCGACCCGGATGTCATCATCCAGGCCGTCGAGGAGGCTTACGCGGCTGCGTCGCGCAAGTACCTCCACAGCAAGGAGGACTTCGG
>Ga0315273_10005314_pt1 | contig 15916 bp, 11 predicted proteins | sample YL17G02_0_MG_FD_205753 | JGI IMG/M metagenome (GOLD analysis project Ga0315273, IMG submission 205753) | Sediment microbial communities from Yellowstone Lake, YNP, Wyoming, USA - YL17G02_0 | ecosystem: Environmental > Aquatic > Freshwater > Lake > Sediment | place: USA: Wyoming | collected...
CTCCGCCGCCGTAGCCTCCGCGACCGCCGCCTCCGCCGCCGTAGCCTCCGCGACCTCCGCCTCCGCCACCGTAGCCTCCGCGGCCGCCGCCTCCGCCGCCGTAGCCTCCGCGACCGCCGCCTCCGCCACCGTAGCCTCCGCGACCGCCGCCTCCGCCACCGTAGCCTCCGCGACCGCCGCTACCGCCACCGTAGCTCCCGCGCTGACCGCTGGTATAACCCGAGTGGGTGCGCTCATGCGCCCCCGGTCCGGGCTGGGGTCCGTCAGCGGCCATCTCCGCGTCCAGCTCCGCTTCATTCAGCGGGGGCGGAAGCCCGTCGGAGCTCTCCTCCGCCCGGGGTTCGGGTGCGGGCGAGGGCGCGGGTGCCGGGCTCGCGGGAGCCTGGCCCAGATCGTCCAGCGCCTCGCGGCGCGAAAGCCGGATCTTGCCGGTGACCGAGTCGACCTCGATCACCTTGACCTTCACCTCGTCCCCTTCCTTCATGAGGTCGGAGGGGTGGTTCACCCGTTCGTGGGCCATTTGCGACACGTGCAGGAGACCGTCGGTGCCGGGCAGGATCTCGACGAAAGCGCCGAAGTCCGTGATCTTGCTGACCTTCCCGGTGTATATCTTGCCCACCTCGGGTCCCTCGGTCATGGTCCGGATCATCTCCACGCCCTTGTTGAGCGCTTCCACGTTCATGGCCACGACCTGGATGCGGCCCGTGTCGTCCAGTATCTCGATCTTGGTGCATCCGGATTCCGCGATCAGCCTCCGGATGGTCTTGCCGCCCGTTCCGATGACTCCGCCGATCTTGTCCGGCGGGACCATGACTATTTCCACGCGGGGTGCGTGGGGGGACAGGGCCGGGCGGGCCGTCGCCAGGACGCCGTTCATGACGTCCAGGATTTGGAGCCGCGCCACGCGAGCCTTGTCCAGGCCGTCCGCGAGCGATTCCGCCGCGACGCCCAGGGTCTTGACGTCGAGCTGGATGGCGGTGACGCCCTGCGTCGTGCCCGCCACCTTGAAGTCCATGTCGCCCATTCCGTCCTCGATCCCCTGGATGTCCGTGATCAGCGCCCGCTTCCCGTCGTCCCGGGTGATGAGCCCGATCGAGATGCCGGCCACCGCTGACTTGATCGGCACGCCCGCGTCCATGAGCGCGAGGGAAGTGCCGCAGACCGTGGCCTACGAGGAGGAGCCGTTGGATTCCAGGATTTCCGAGACCGCCCGGACCACGTAGGTGAACTCCTCCTGCGAGGGGAGCAGTCTCTTGAAGGACATTTCCGCGAGGTTGCCGTGTCCGATCTCGCGCCGGCCCGGTCCGCGGGACGGCCTGACCTCCCCGACGCTGAACGACGGGAAGTTGTAGTGCAGCATGAACCGCTTGAACGAGGTTCCCTCGAGCGCCTCGAGCTTTTGCGCGTCGGCTTCCGTTCCGAGGGTGACTACAACCAGCGCCTGGGTCTGTCCGCGCTGGAAGATCGCGCTCCCGTGGGTGCGGGGCAATACGCCGGTCCGGCAGGCCAGGGGGCGGATCTCGTCGAAACCGCGCCCGTCGGGCCGCACGCCGGTGTCCAGGACGGTGTCGCGCACCGTCTCCCACTCAAGTTCGGCCAGGAGCCGGTCGATCGCGGGTTCCTGGTCGGCGAACTTCTCGAGAAGTGTCTTCTTGGCCTTATCGCGCGCCTCGGCCGTTCCCGCCTCGCGGGCCAGTTTGTCCGGGTTTGCGATCGCCGTCTTCAGACGGCCGGATTCCTTCTTGACCGCGGCAACGAGGTCGGAAGAGGCTGGCGCGGGCGCAGGAACCTCTTCCTTGGGCTTGCCGGCCTTTTCCCGCAGTTCGTTCATGGCGGCCAGCAGGACCTTGGTCTCACGGCGGGCGAAGTCGAACGCGGCCTTGATGTCGGCCTCGGGGAGCTGGTTGGCGTTGCCCTCGACCATGACCACCCGGTCCTCGTTGGCGGCCACGACCATGTCCAGGTCGCTTTTCGCGAGCTGTTCGAAGGTCGGGTTGGCGACGAATTCGCCGTCGATCCGGCCCACGCGGACGGCCGCGACCGGACCCGAGAACGGGGCGGACGAAAGGTGCATGGCCGCTGCGGCGGCGTTGAGCGCCAGCACGTCGGGATCGTTGGCACCGTCGGCGCACAGGACCAGGATGTCCACCTGGATTTCCCGGCGCAGGGTTTCGGGGAACAGCGGCCGCAGGGTGCGGTCGATCAGCCGGCAGGACAGGGTTTCCCTGTCGCGGGGCCGGCCCTCTCTCTTGAAGAATCCGCCGGGGACCTTGCCCCCGGCGTACATACGCTCCCGGTAATCGACCAACATCGGGAAGTAGTCCTTGCCGACGATGTCCTTCTTGGACATCACCACCGCGGCCAGCACGACCGTTTCGCCGAACTGCGCGAGCACCGATCCGCCCGCCTGTCTGGCGATTTCGCCGGTTTCGAAGGACAGGGGTCTTCCCGAGAATGTCATCTGAATCTTATCTGCCATGTGCCTTGCATCTCCTTGTTGCTTCCGTTCCCCTTTTGCGGGATTCGGCCTTGCCGTCCCGGGGGATTAAACGGTTGTTATAAAGGGCTTGCTTTTTTCTTCGTCCCGGTACCTTGGAGGCGCCTAAATTGCGACGCGACTCACCGGATTCGCCCGGTCCTGCCGGACGAAGCGCAACCCTGGTTTATGTTTTGTTACTTGCGCAACCCCAATTTTTCGAGGATGGCCCGGTACCGCTCATAATCGTTCGCCTTCAGGTAGTTGAGCAGTCTCCGGCGCAGGTTTAGTTGCCGCACCAAGCCCCGGCGCGAGGAGTAATCCTTGCTGTGGGTCTTGAAGTGATCGGACAACGACGCGATCCTTTTGGTAAGCAGGGCCACCTGTACTTCAGGAGAGCCCGTGTCCTTGTCGTGCATCCGGTTTTGCGCAATCAGAATCGTTTTTTCGTCTTTGGCAAGCGGCATGTTTCGTCGCTAACTCCTTCTTTCAAGTGATTTGCCCGGTGGAGCCGTCTGCCATTCGGTCTCCCGAGCTTAAAATCGCCGCGCCAGGCGCGACCGGACAAGTATACCGGCACCCGCCGGAGGAGTCAACGTCCCCGGCGGGCGCCGAAGTTGCGAGTTCAAGAAGTTGCGAGTTACGGGTTAAAACCGTGGAATTATCTTGGTATTGTTCCGAAAACTCGAAACCCGCAACTCGCAACTTTTGTAACTAGCCAACTCCCGTCTGCGGGGTCGTTCCCCTCTTCGAGTCGACTCGAACTGTATTCATCTTTCGCGAGACCCGGGACGCGGGACGGCTCTGCCGTTTCTCAACTCGCAACTCGCAACTCGCAACTCGTAACCCGCAACTCGAAACTATTTGTGCCTTCGGGCGAGCCGCCACACCACCATTTGCGCCATGAGCGCCAGCATTCCCCGGCCCATCTGGAGTATTTCCCGCCACCCGTCGGCCATGCGTATCATGGCCATGATCTGGGACGGGCGGAAGTAGAATCGGCGGTTGGCCGATGCCACGCTCCGTTCAAGCATCGGGACGCCCGGAATCGAGACCGTCGCCCGCGGTCCGACCGCCACCCAGTCCTCCCAACGAATGCCCGGCGGGACCCGGTCCTCGGGCCCGAAACGGGCGGCGTATTCCTCGGTGCCGGGGAAGGGCACCATCATGTTGAAGAACGCGAGCACGGGCTTGAGTTCGATGGCGAACTTCACCGTTCTCTCGATGGTTTCCCTCGTCTCTCCCGGGATCCCGAAAACGAAAAAACACTGTGTTTTGAGTCCGGCTTCCTTGGTCTGGGCGACCGCTTCCCGGATTTTGTCGAGGGCGATGTTTTTCCCCGTGCGCTTGAGAATTTCCGGGTCGCCGGACTCGACGCCGAATCCGACCGAGAAACAGCCGGCGCGTTTCATGGAACGCAGGAGTGCCGGCGATATCGAGTCGGCCCGGGCGAAGCAAGACCAGGCCATCCGAACTCCCTTGCTTCCGATAAGGTCGCATATGGCGGCGACCCGGCCGGTATCGATCGTGAACGCGTCGTCGTTGAATATCACCTGGTCCACGCCGAATTTCGCCGCCAGGTGTTCCAGTTCGGCCACCACGTACCCGGGGCTGTGCGCCCTGAAGCCCCGCCCGAGCGCGACGTGGGACGCGCAGAAAATGCAGCCGAACGGGCACCCGCGGCTGGATATGGCGGTCGTCGCCCGGCGCCCGCGCCGGTTATGGGCGTGGGGGACGTACCGGTCGAGACTCACCAGGTCCCGCGCGGGGAAGGGCAGCGAATCCAGGTCGCGGATCAGCGGACGCCGGGGATTCACGATTGTTGAGCCGTCCCTGCCGCGGTACGCGATACCGGGCAGGCCCGCCAGGGCGTCCGGTCCCGCGCCGGCCGCCCGGGTCAGGTCCAGCATGGTTTCCTCCCCCTCGCCTGTCACGGCCACGTCCAGGTCGGGCGCCTGGGCGAGAGTCGCGGCCGGCAGGGCCGAGACGTGTACTCCTCCCGCCACGGTCATGCAGGCGGGGGCGGCCCGCTTGACGAGCGTCGCGATACGGGCGGCATTGGGGAAACTGGGCGTGGCACAGGATATACCGGCCAGCCCGGGGGAGAATGCCGTCAGCCGGGCGGCTAAGCCGGCGGAGGAAAGCCCCTCGGTTTCCGGGTCCTCCAGCCGAACCTCGTGTCCGGCTTTTATTAGCACCGCGGCGATATACCCGAGCCCCAGCGGGAAGTAGCGGCCGGAGGCCGACCGCAAAGGGCCGTAGGTGACGGCATATGGGGCGTTTATTAGGGCCACTCTCATGGTGTACGCATTAAATTATAGAAGGCGGCATTGCCTTTCCAAATACCCCTCCGTTAGAATAAAAAGCACATGGCGCAAGCTCTTTGCAGGCTGGCCGCCAGACTGGCCGGTCTCACCCTGATCGTGGCATCCAGGTCGGAAGGCGTATTGCTCCTGTCAGCGGGCAATCCTTCCCCCCTCATTGTGCCCGGCGCCTACCTGGTCCGGTTGCTCTTTTGGGCCGGTTATCTCAAAACCGGGGACCGCGTACTGTCCGCCGGGGACCTGTCCTCCGCGGTTCGCGCCCGGCTCGCGGCCTCCGGTACCGTCCGGGCCGAGTTTGTCCCGGGCGCCTATGCTCGTTTCCGTTATTCCTTACTGCGGGAAGCGTCCGACTTCGCCCTGATCCGGGCCCGCGCGATCGGAGAGACCGCCTGACTCCCTCCTTGTTGAAGATTGCGACCCGACCCCAGTCGGATTCCCTCGCCATGCTGGCCGACGTCGTGAGCGAGCTGGAACTTGTCGCGGGGCACAGCCTGAGGGAGTTCCGGGAGGGCGTATACGTGCGCCGCGCCGCCGAGCGGCTGGTCCAGCTCGCGGTGGATCTTTCCTTGGAAGTCGCCCTGCGCGCCCTGCATGTCGCAGGGAAGCGCGTGCCGGGCGGATGCCCGGAGATTTTCCGGGATCTGGCAAAAGCCGGACTGCTCGCGGAGCCGATGGCCGAGAAGATGGCCGGCGCCGTCGACCTGCGCCAGAGGATCCTCCTGGGCTGGGGCGGGTTTGATCCCGGGCTGGACCCGGATTCGGAGATGCACTTAAGGCTTCCCTTTCTCGTGGTCCTGCTCCGGGAGTTTGGCCGGCGCATGTAAGATCTGTCCGCCGGCGGCGAGCAAGGCTCGCCGAACGCCAAAGCCGTCAGAGGCTTTGGCGCCGGCGGCGAGCAAGGCTCGCGCGGGGAAAGACGGGCGTGATTCTCCGGACGCTCCGGGCGACGGACTTCAGGGGATACGCGGAGCTGAACGTGGAGCTTGATGGACGGCTTACGGTGCTTGCCGGCGATAACGCGCAGGGGAAGACGAATTTCCTGCGGGCCGTGGAAACGCTCGGCATGGGCGATTCTGCCGCGCTCGCGGCCGGCGAGGCGGTCAGGTTCGGCGCGGAGAAAGCCGCGGTCGAGGGCAAGGTCGAGAAGGGCGGTAGTTCGTACGACGAGCGGCTGCGCGTGGATCTTTCCACCGCCAGCCGCGACGGCGAGCAAGGCTCGCGGGCGATCCGAAGCGGATCGCTCGGCAAATCCGTCAGCGGATTTGGCGCCGGCGGCGAGCATGGCTCGCCGAACGCCAAATCCGTCAGCGGATTTGGCGCCGGCGTCCGGCTCTCCCTGAACGGGAAGACCGTCCCGCGTTCCCGTTGGATCGGCCGCCTGCCGGTTCTGTTCGTGGGTCCGGAGGATCGCGACCAGGTGACCGGCCCGCCTTCGGCCCGTCGCGCGCTTCTGGACGAGCTTCTCGAGCAGTGCGAGCCGGAATACCTGACAGCCCTGCGCGAATACCGCCGGGCGTTGAGACAACGCAACCGCGCCCTCTCCCGCGCTGAGTCGAGCGAGGAGGAGATCGAGATCTGGGAGGAGCCGCTTGCGCGCGCGGGATCCATCCTGCTGGCGCACCGCCTCAAGGCCGTCTCCGCGCTCGGGCCGCGGGCGACCGAGTGGCACCGGGAGCTGGTCGGCGGCGGCGGGGGAGGCGGATTGGGCGACGGCTTGGCCGTCGAATACGTGAGCGAGTTCCCGCTTGCCGCGGCCGGGGCATCGGCGTCCGCGATCGCGAAAGCGCTCGCGGAAGCCCTGGCTTCCGCGCGTGGCCACGAGCGGTTGTTCGGATCGACGCTCGTGGGGCCGCACCGCGACGAGGTGTCGATCTCGTTCGCCGGCCGGCTGCTCAAGGGCGCGGGATCGTCCGGCGAGATCTGGAGCGCGATTCTCTCTCTCGCGTTCGCATCGGCCGAGCATCTGGGAAGAAAGCTGGGAAGCCTGCCGGTTCTCCTGCTGGACGACGTGCTCACGGCCCTTGATGCGACCAGGCGGGAGCGCCTGCTTTCCGTGCTTATGGGCTTCCCCCAGGCCCTGTTGACTACGACGCACCGGCCCCAGGCGCTTAAAGAGGGATCGATCAGGATTTTCACGGTATCGGGACACCACCTTGAGCTCGTCGCGGGGAAGAGCCCTGCGCGCGCGGGGAAAATGCCGGCGGATCCGAATGCGGGAGGAAAAACGGAATGGGAACCGGACCAAGGCCTATTGGCGCCCTGCTGACCTCGGTCGTAGCCGCGCTGGGCCTGGATGATCCGGCGGAGCGCACGCTGTTCGAGCGCTGGGCCGAGATCGCGGGGCCGGAGACGGCGAAAGTCGCCCGGGTGGTCAAGTTCCGGGAGGGTCGGCTCCTGCTGGGGGCGGAGAGCCCGGTCATGAGCTACGAATTGTCCATGCGGCGGGAGGTCCTGCGGGACAGGATTAACGCGTATTTTGCCGCCCGGGGCGGGAAAGCCAGGGTAATGGAGGTGATGGTGAAGCTCAACGGGATTCATGGCCGGTAAAGCGAAGAAGCGCGGACCGGTGAAAACTCCGGCGGCGAAGCCGGAAAAGGCCTCGGCAACGCCGGAGTCCGGATACACCGCCAAGGACATTACGGTCCTGGAGGGGCTGGACGCGGTCCGCAAGCGGCCCGCGATGTACATCGGCAACACGGCCTTCGAGGGCCTGCATCACCTCGTCTACGAGGTGGTGGACAACGCGATCGACGAGGCGCTCGCCGGCTACTGCAAGTTGATCGAGGTCACGATCCACCCGGACGACTCCGTGAGCGTGGAAGACGACGGCCGGGGCATCCCGGTCGAGATGCATCAGCAGATGAAGAAGTCCGCCCTCGAGGTGGTCATGTGCGTCCTGCACGCGGGCGGCAAGTTCGACCGGAAGACCTACCACGTATCAGGCGGATTGCACGGGGTGGGAGTCTCGGTGGTCAACGCCCTCTCCGAGTGGCTTGAGGTAGAGGTCAAGCGGGGCGGGAAGATCCACCGCCAGCGGTACATCCGCGGCGTCCCGCAGGGTCCCGTCAAGGCGTCGGGCGAATCGAAGCGCACGGGGACCACGGTTCACTTCAAGGCCGATGCCAAGATGTTCGAGGTGACCGAGATCTCGTGGGACACGGTGGCGACCCGGCTCCGCGAGCTGGCCTTCCTCAACGCGGGGCTGAAGATCACGTTGCGCGACGAGCGGAAGAAGCCGGCGAAGGAGATCGTGTACCAGTTCGAGGGCGGCGTGTCCGCTTTCGTGAAACACCTGAACACCGGGAAGACTGTCCTGCACGCGAGCCCGATATCGCTGATGAAGGAGCGGGACGGGGTCCAGGTCGATGCCGCGATCCAGTACAACGACAGCTACGGGGAGAACATCCTCGCGTTCGCGAACAACATCAACACGATCGAGGGCGGCACGCACCTGATCGGGTTCCGTGCGGCCCTGACCGGAAGCCTGAACGACTACGCCCAGCAGAGGAACTGGCTGAAGGGCGAGGCCACGCTGTCGGGCGACGACGTGCGCGAGGGCCTGACCGCCGTCGTGAGCGTGCGCCTGCCCGAGCCGCAGTTCGAGGGGCAGACCAAGACCAAGCTCGGGAACAGCGAGATCAAAGGCATCGTGCAGTCGGTCGTGAACGAGCGGTTGAAGGCCTTCCTCGAGGAGAACCCGGGGGTGGCCAAGCGGATCGTGGAGAAGGGCCTCCTGGCCGCCGAGGCGCGGGAGGCCGCTCGCCGCGCCAAGGAGCTGACCCGGCGCAAGGGCGCGCTGGATGCCGGGGGCCTGCCGGGCAAGCTGTCGGACTGCCAGGAGGAGGATCCGGAACGGGCCGAGCTGTTCATCGTCGAGGGCGAGTCCGCCGGCGGCACCGCAAAAAGCGGGCGCAACCGGGCGTTTCAGGCCATCCTGCCCATCAAGGGCAAGATCCTGAACGTCGAGAAGGCGAAGGCCGACAGGATGTTCGCCAACGAGGAGATCCGGTCCATGATCACGGCGATCGGGGTCGGGGTGGGCAACGAGAACATGGACCTGGCCAAGGTCCGGTACCACAAGATCATAATCATGGCCGATGCGGACGTGGACGGGCACCACATCCGCACCCTCCTGCTGACCTTCTTTTACCGCCAGATGAAGAAGCTGCTGGAGGCCGGGTACATCTACATCGCCCAGCCGCCCCTGTACATGGTCAAGCGCGGGAAGACGGAGCGGTACATCCAGGGCGAGGACGAGATGGACGGCTTCCTCGTGGAGGCGGCCGCCGAGGCCGGGGTGCTCGAAGTCCAGCTGGACGGCAAAAAGGTGTCCCTTTCCGGCGAGAAGCTGAACGCGTTCCTGAAGGACCTGTTCGAGTCCGCGCGGATCCTGGACGGGTTCGAGAAGCGCGGCGTGCCGCCGGAGACCGCCTTCGAATACATGCGCTCGAGCCGGGTCCCGCTGTACGAGGTCGAGACCGAAAAGGGCAAGAAGCTCCTGTATTCCGAGGAGGAGTACGAGAAGTACTTGGGGCTGATGAAGGGAGCGGTGAACGGCAACGGCGACGGCAACGCCGATGGGGACCGGAAGAAGGGCGGGAAGAAGGGGCGGACGGGCGTGAAGAAGGGGTCGAACGGCGACGTACACGAGAAGCGGCTCCAGGCCTTCGTGATCTCGCTCACCGAGCTCGGCGACCTGGTGAAGCTCGAGCCGCACCTGAAGAGCCTGGAAAAGGCCGGCCTGCCGCGCAAGACCTTCCTCCTGGCGGAGCCCGACCGGGAGAAGGACAAGGGGAAGGGCAAGCAGGCCGGGAAGTTCGCGTTCACGGAGGATGGCCGTAAAATCGAGGGCGCCGGCCTGCGCGACATCATCAGGGTCATCCGGGAGGCGGGCCAGCATGGCGTCACCATCAAGCGGTTCAAGGGGCTGGGCGAGATGAACGCCGCCGAGTTGTGGGAGACCACGATGAACCCGGAGAAGCGGGTCCTGCTCCAGGTGAAGCTCGAGAATTCGCGGCTGGCGCTGGCCGACGACATCTTCACGATCCTGATGGGCGACGAGGTCGAGCCGCGGCGGGAGTTCATCCAGGCCAACGCCGCGGCGGTGCGCAACCTGGATGTCTGAGGGAGACGGAGGAATGAATCGTGGCTAGGCGGCGCAGGGCGCCGGCGAAGCCGGCGCACAAGGGGGCCGAGGGGGCCCAGCTCGAGCTCCCGGTGACCGCTGGCGGCAAGATGCCGGGCGGCAAAGTCGCCGGCGGGAAGGCGGCGAAGCAGGCCGCCCTCCACGGACCGCCTCCGGGCACGATCCTGGCGAAGAGCGTCGAGATCCGTCCCATCGAGGACGAGATGAAGTCCTCGTACATCGACTACGCGATGAGCGTGATCGTGGGACGGGCCCTGCCCGACGTGCGCGACGGGCTGAAGCCCGTCCAGCGGCGCATCCTGTACGGCATGTACGAGATGAGCCTGACCCACGACCGGCCGCACCGCAAGTGCGCCAAGATCACGGGCGAGGTGATGGGGACCTACCATCCGCACGGCAACCAGGTCATCTACGAGTCCCTCGTCCGCCTCGCGCAGGACTTTTCCACCCGTTATCCGCCGGTGGACGGCCAGGGCAACTTCGGGAGCATGGACGGCGACCCGCCGGCCGCCGAGCGCTACACCGAGGCGCGCCTGGCCGCCGTCGCCGACACGATTCTGGCCGACATCGACGAGGCCACGGTGGACTTCGTGCCGAACTACGACAACTCGAAGGCCGAACCGCTGGTCCTGCCCACCCGCGTGCCGCTCATCCTGGCCAACGGGAGCGCCGGAATCGCGGTCGGGATGGCCACGAACATACCCCCGCACAACCTGACCGAGCTGGTGGACGGCCTCATCTGCCTCCTGGACAACAAGGACGCGACCCTTGGCGAGCTCATGAAGATAGTGCCGGGCCCCGACTTTCCGACGGGGGGGTTCATCCTTGGCCGGGAAGGAATCAAGTCCGCGTATACCACCGGGCGCGGCTCGATCATCATGCAGGCCCGGGTGGTCATCGAGGAGATGAAGGGCGATCGTCAGCGGATAGTCATAAACGAGCTGCCGTACCAGGTGAACAAGGCCCAGCTGATCGAGCACATCGCCGAGCTGGCCAAGGCCAAGACCGTCGAGGGAATCTCGGACCTTAGGGACGAGTCCGACCGGGACGGCGTCCGGGTCGTCATCGAGGTGGGCCGCGGGGAGCTGCCCCAGGTCATACTCAACCGGCTGTACAAACACACGGCCCTGCGCACCTCGTTCGGGGTCATCATGCTCGTGCTGGTCAACGGCCACCCGCGCATCCTGGGCCTGAAGGACATCCTCGCGCTGTTCATCGAACACCGCCGGGAGGTCGTGGTCCGCCGCACCAGGTTCCAGCTCGCCCGGGCCGAGAAGCGGGCCAAAATCGTCGAGGGCCTGAAGCGGGCCATCAGCGCGCTCGAACGGGTGATCCGCCTGATCCGCGGGTCGAAGAACCCCGAAGAGGCCCGGATCGGCCTCATGCGCCTGCTCAAGATCGACTCCGAGCAGGCGACCGCGATCCTGGACATGCGGCTGGCCCAGATCTCGGCGCTCGAGCGGTACAAGCTGGACGCGGAATACGAGGACCTGCTCAAGACCATCGCGCGCTTGAAGGGGATACTGGAGTCCGAGCGGAAGGTCCGCGAGGTGATCCGGAGCGAGCTGGTCGAGCTGAAGACCAAGTTCGGTGACAAGCGCCGGTCCGAGATCGTCGGGGAGGCGCCCGAGGAGCTGAAGATGGAGGACCTGGTGCCCGACGAGGAGGTGGTCATCACCCTCTCGCACGCCGGGTACGTGAAGCGCCAGCCGGTGGAGGCCTACCGGAGCCAGCGCCGCGGGGGCAAGGGTGTGACCGGCGCCGAGACGAAGGAGGAAGATTTCCTGGAGGAGCTCTTTGTCGCCTCGACCCACGCGGACCTCCTGTTCTTCACGAACCTGGGGCGGGTCTTCTGGCTCAAGGCCTACCAGATCCCGGAGGCGGGGAGGTACGCCCGCGGTAAGGCGCTGGCCAACCTGCTGCGGTTCCAGGAGGGGGAACGGGTCTGCGCCTGCATCGCGGTGAAGAAGTTCCGGGAGGGCGCCTCCCTGGTCATGGCCACCCGGGCCGGCAACGTGAAACGCATCGCGCTGACCGAATTCGCGCACCCGGTATCCCGCGGGGTCAAGGCGATCAGCATTCGCAAGGGTGACGAACTGATCGGGGTGACCCAGTCGGACGGGAACCACGATATCGTGCTCGCCACGGCTCAGGGCAAGGCCATCCGGTTCAGGGAAAAGCAGGTGCGGCCGATGGGCCGGTCCGCCGGGGGCGTCCGGGGCATCCGGCTGGCCAAGGGCGATCGCGTGGTTGGGATGATGGCGACCCTGGGCAAGGGTACGGTGCTCTCGGTGGCCGAGAACGGCTATGGCAAAAGGACCCCGCTGGCTCAGTACCGGGTCACGGGCCGGGGCGGCAAGGGAATCGTGAACCTGAAGGTGACCGACCGCACCGGACCCGTGGTGGGCCTCCTGCAGGTGGACGACACGGACGAGGTGATCCTGATCACGGCCAAGGGCATCTTCCTGCGCTCCACGGTCAAGGATGTGCGGGTCATCGGCCGGAACGCGCAGGGCGTGCACCTGATCAGGCTTGAATCCGGCGACAAGCTGGTCGCGGCCGCCCGGCTGGTCAAGGAGGAGGCATGAAGCTTTCGGCGCGTCTCCCGGCCTCGGTCGCGATCCTGGTGCTTGGGCTGGCCGGCTTCGTCTTCTGGATCATGAATGCCGGGGTCGTTCGGGATCTTTCCGAGATCAAGAACCTCAAGTCCCGGCTCTCGGAGCAGGACAGGAAGGAGTTGGACCTGTCCGCCAAGCTCAGGCAGGCCAAAGCGGAGCGCGCCGCCGGGGAGGCGGCCGCCCGGGCGGCCGCGATGCTGGATTCCTTCTACCGCGACAAGAAGACGGAGCTCTGCGATCCGGCGCTCCATGCCGAGCTTTCGGCCGGATCGGACGGGTGGTCCGCGGTTGCCGCGTCACTTATGAAGAACAGCAACCAGCCCCTGGACCAGGTGCTCGTCTGCGATACCCGAGGCCTGGTGGTCGCGGTGGCCCCGCCTAACGACAAGCTTCTCGGCACCGGGGGACTCAAGCCCGAGGATCTTAAGCTGATGCGCACGGCCAAGCGTCCGGACCCGCGGTTCGAGCAGGACATCCTGGCGGGCGGCCAGGCGCGCTCCCTTACGGTCTCGGTGTCCTTCCGGGGCGGCCCGAAGCGCGCCTTCATGGGCGCGGTCCTGATCCATACGGCCTTTGATAACCTGCTCAAGGATGCAGCGGGGCCCGCGTCCGCCGACGGCGATGTCCGGGTCCTGGTCGTGGACCGGCGGGACGATATCGTGTATGCCCCGTCCCCGGAGCTGGTGGGCAAGCCGATCAAGGACACCGAGTTCGCGGCCCTGCTGACCGCTCGCGAGGGCGAAGGGACCGAGGTTGTATACAACCTTTCGCGCTGGCTGGCCGTCAGGCGGACGGCCCCGCTGGGAATGAGGGCAATCGGGATGATATCGCTCGGGGCTCCTTCAGTGGCGGCGATGGGCGGGGACGAGGGGCCCCGGCAAGCCCCGCCGTACTTGTTTGTTGTCCTGGCGATGGTTGTCGTGACCGCGCTGATCCTTCTCCTGGTGGTCATGCCGCTCGGACGGCTCAAGAGCCTGGCCCGGGCGGCGTCCGCGCTCGCGTCCGGTGCGACGGCGGTCGAATTCAAGAAAGCCGGCGCGAAGGACGAGATCGGGGAAACGATGCGGGCCGTCGCGAAACTGGGGGAAATGCTCGCGGAGGAACGCCGGCACCGCGAGGAGACCGGGAACGCCTTCACCCAGGTCCAGCGCGATTTGACGCGAGTCCAGGCCGAGGCGCGGGAGCTCGGCGAGCGCCAGAAGGAACTTGAGGCACGGACCAAAAAGGAGAAGGAGTCGCTGGAGGGCGAGCTCCAGGGCGTGCGCACGGAGCTGGACGGGGCGCGCGCCGAGATCGAAGAGGCAAGGGCCCTGGTCGGGGTTCGCGATACCGCCATATCCGAGCGGGACGCCATCATTAACGAGTTGAACTCCCGGATCCAGCGGATGACGGGCGACCTGGACGGAATAAGGCAGGCCATGGACAAGCAGACCACGGAACTTTCCGAGGCCAGGCACGAGCTCGAACGCCGGGCCGCCGTGCCCATCGCCAGCTTCATCCTGCTGTCGGAAGCCGCGGACGCGCTGGCGGGCGAGCTGTCCGGGCTCCTGGATCACGTGCAGGGATACGTCGGGGACATAATCGAGACCGCCGGCGGGGCGATCTCGGACGAACAGCAGGAGTTCCTGACCACCGTCATCAACAGGTCCGCGCGTTCCCAGCGCTATCTGAGCGACATCAGGGATTTCTCCAACATATCCAAACCCGGGGGGCTGGCCATGGAGCCGGTCGACATGGTTGCGCTCCTTACCGACGTGGTGGGCACCGTCCAGCAGGCCGCCGAGGACAAGGGGGTCGAGTTCGTCGTGGACCTTCCGGCCTCGATCCCGGAGGCCCGGGGGGACGAGATGCGGTTGAGGCAGCTGTTCATGGTTATCCTGCAGACCGCGATGCGTTTCACGCCCGAGGGGGGCAAGGTCAGCCTGCTCACCGGGATGAAGGGGGACATCGCCGGATTCCGGATCGAGGACGGCGCGGACCCGATTCCGTTCTCCTCCGACGAGGTTTTCGGGCATTTCCACACCACCGAGGAGGAGGCGCTCGAATTGCGGGGAAGCGGCCTGCGCTACCCGATACTGCGCGCCATCGCGGAGGCGCACGGCGGCGCTATCGACCTGGCAATCAACGAGCGGGGCGGCAACCTGTTCTTCGTCCGCCTGCCCGTCCGCGCGACCGCGCCGACGGCGGAGATGACCGCGTCGCTTTTCGGGGCGCCCGCGGCGCCGGAGCCGGCGGACGCGCCGGTCCCGGCTGAACCGCCGGCCCCGGAGACGGCGGTCCCGGAGGTTGTCATTGACGCGACGGCGCCGGGACTGGAGGCGGTCATGGGGATCACGGGGGAAATCGGGCCGGAGGACCAGCCCGGGGCCTTGTTGTCGGCGATGCCCATGTCTCCGGAGGAGCCAATTCCCGCGCCGGAGGTGCCGGGAACAGCGCCCGACGCCATGCCCGTGGTGCCGGATCTGTCCGCGCTATCCGACCTGTTCGCCGCTCCCAATCCCGACCTGGCGGCCGTCCCGCCGCCCGGAGAAGAAGTGGATTTGGCGGCGCCGCCAGATGCGCCTTCCGGGGTGTCGTTCCAGGTGCCGTCCCTGGAGACTACCGACTCGATTCTTGCGGCGCCGCCGGAATCCCCGGATCTTTCGGTCACGACCGAACCACCGAGCCTAGACGCGATCGAGACGGCCCTGCCGGAATCCGATGCCAGCGGGGCTGGCGAAACACAACCCTTGGTTTTCCCGGGCGAACCGGAGGCCGGCGAGGAGAAGAAGCCGGAGACGCCGTTTTCCTTCGGCAGTGACGAGATAATCCAGGAATAGGAGTCATACCGTCCCTGACCGGCCTGACGCGGGTGCGTTCGAGATCCTGGATCACGACGCGGACATCGGCCTGGTGGTTTCGGCGGGATCCGTCGAGGGTGTTTTTTCCACCGCGGTTTCGGGGCTCATGGCGTGCCTTATCGCTCCTGCCGAAATCAGGGCCATCGAGACCAGGAGGATTGCGGTGTCGGGCTCCGACCCCGCGGACCTTATGGTGCGCTGGCTCAGGGAATGGCTTCACCTGATCCAGGACGAGGGTTTCCTGGTGAACGCGGTCCGGGATGTCAGGCTTGGTCAATCAACGGTCGCGGGGGAGGGGCTGGGCGAGCGCAGGGATCGGGGACGGCACTTGGTTCTTCGGGAAGTGAAGGGGATCACGTACCATGCCGCGGGAATCGAACGGGACGGCGACCGTTGGCGGGCGCGTGTCATCCTCGATGTTTAATGGTCGATCGCCAAAGCCGGTTCCGGCTTTGGCGCCAGCAGTGGATGATAGAAGCCGTTGGGAAATACATCAACGGTTTCTCGGCACA
>Ga0315273_10005315_pt1 | contig 15915 bp, 10 predicted proteins | sample YL17G02_0_MG_FD_205753 | JGI IMG/M metagenome (GOLD analysis project Ga0315273, IMG submission 205753) | Sediment microbial communities from Yellowstone Lake, YNP, Wyoming, USA - YL17G02_0 | ecosystem: Environmental > Aquatic > Freshwater > Lake > Sediment | place: USA: Wyoming | collected...
GGCGGCTGGACGCCCGTTCGCCGGCGAATTTCGTCACTTCAGGATCAGTGCTAAGTGCCTGCGGGTGAATGAGCGGGGCGTTGCACAGGTCGAGGCAAGAATCGTTCATATTGGCACTGCGGTCCAAACTTGTTGCGATTTTGCTCTAACCGCGCACATCAGTGCAGTGGATCACCAGGGGGAGTTCACCGTCATCGCGCTCGGCGCGTGCCGCCGCGATGGCGTGGACGTCGGTGACCATTTATGAGCGGACGACGCCCAAGAAATAGCGGCGGGAATGGCCCGCCATCTGCCCGCGCGAGCGTAATAGAACGGGCGTACTCATTCACTTGTGTTTCAGCATGGCGCGTTAGGCCGCGACCGCCTCTTTCGCAGTCCAATGCTTCGCAGTGCGCATATCGATCCAATCGCAATGCAGTTCCAGTCGAAGCTCGGCATCGCCTTGTGGTACAAGGAACGGTTCTAACGGCACCGGAATCGGGAAATAGATTCCGCCGTACATCTCTTGCAGGGGGCGATCAAGCTGGATCGCCCCTTCGGCTCTAGTACTGCCATTCACGTTGGCCGCGACGACCTCATCCACGCGGATTTCATATTGAAATGCGGCGCTGACGGTATCCGAGGCAACATATAGAATCTTGTTCCCGGCCCAGACGACGCCCCGGCTTTCACATTCCGGAAGTAGATCGCCATAAGCGCCGAAAGCGGTATCTGGCAGGCGTATATAGAAACCGCGAAGTCCGGTAGCGCCCTGTTCGTCAATTATATGAAGAATGCGCGGATTGGGCTTTCCCGGCTGAGGCTCCGGCTGGGGCTGTCCGCTGCCGCCAACGGTTACAACCTGCACGTCTGATCGCGTCACAACCTGGCGCTGCCCACCCTTGTGCACGACGCTAATATCATCTTTTAGCAGGACCCATAGCTCTGATCGGCGTTTAGAAAGAAGTTCCAGGTTGATTGCGCCATCACCGAAGAATCGCGGACTCCACTTCTTGAGGGAAGGACCGAGATATTCGCGGCAAAAAGTCGAGATCAGAGAGTAAAGGACCTGTGTGTACCCAAGGTACTCCAACTTTGTGATTTCCTGATGTCGGACATCAATGAAGATTTCCAACGCCTGACTGCCACCATGCTCTTTCACGAACACGGGAATGTCTTCCGTCAGCTTGCCGGCAACGAGGCGGAAGTTCTGTATCTCATAGGATTTTGAGACATTCAGTTCCAGTTCGCTCAGAAAAACCCGCTCAAACCTGGTGAGGTCCTTATAATGTTCTGTGCAATCGATAATCCCGTCGAACGGCTTTGCTGCGCAGTACTGTTCGAGGAATCGGCGCTCTGCGTCCTGCCGGTGACGGTCGGAAGACAGGAGGATGACGATATGCCCGCGCGCCTGCATGATCTGGTTTAGAGCCTGCTTCTGCGCCATGCCGAAAAACACTCCGACGCCGCCTTGTTCAGCTCTTCTGCGAATGTCGGCAAGAAAGCTTTCCGAACCATCTGCGAGATTCACCTTCACTCTGCCGAGCTGACTGATTAGGCCATGCTGCATGACATAGCGGAATACTCGCGTGTGTTGAGCGATCCGTTCCGGCGATTCGAGCACCGCCTCTACTGCTATCTTCTCCAGTGCCAAAACGATTCGGCCCAGTAGGCTCGTGGTCGGGGAATCGAGTGAGTCACGCCCGGCGGTTGGAACAAAACGGTCGCAATCCAGGCGCCCTGAAATGCCGATCGTGCTGCCGATCTGCGTCGCGCAGAGCTTGAAGCCACGCTTGAACACATCGATTGCTCCGCTCTCAAACCTGATATATCCCGTAAGGTTGATGGATTCACCGCCAATATTTAAGCCATCGATCGCAGCAACGAGAGCGTAACCCCGATCCTCGTAAAGGCGCCCGCTGATTATCATGTCGCCGTCTTGCCATTGTTGAATGCTGCTGCGGACCTCCGTGAAGTTTTCACGATTTTCGATGTCTGAGAACTTGCCCTGCGAGATCTTGTGGGTGCCAAAATAGACGACTGTGGGCACGAATTTGACGAAGTCCTGCAGGTAACGGCGAAGCTCATCGGTATTCGGAGCTTTCCGCAGGTGCCCGATCACGATGGTGCCACGGGGTGCCGCCGCATCCGATTGTTCTACCGTCACCGACGGGATAGCCGTGCCAGACTTCTGTATGTCAGATTCCGAGAGTCGCGTTAGTGTCCCGTGCTCCGCAGCGCCTGTCTGCGAAATTACTTCCAACGTGTCGCAAACACCAAAGTTGGCAAAACCGCCAATTCCAAACATGCCAACGCAACCTGCATCTTGTGCTTCCTTTGTCCGTTTTCCGCTCGCTCCGATCGTCCAAAAGAAGTCTTCGAGATCGGCGGTGGACATGCCTGTGCCGTTGTCACGCACGGTTACTTTCCTGTCGTCAACAGTAATATCGATTCGGTAGCGGTCATCGCCGGGGCTTAGATTCTCGCGAAGAGCTTGAATTCGGATTGCATCAACTGCGTTCTGGACATTCTCCCGAATAAAGGCGAGAGGCGTTTCATAGATCTGCTTCGAGATCGCCCGAAGAACGCTCTCAAAATCGATCCCTACCTTGAATGACTTGTTGCCTTCAATCATTTTTTCCTCTTGCTTCTACCGCCGCATTCAGTTGCTTGCGGAAATCCTTGTCTCCCGTTTCACTAACAACCTTCAATCCGATCTCGGAAAAGTAAGCGGTCTTCGCCGGAAACCTTTCGATCCCGTCCAGCACGGCGCTCTTCGCTTCATCGAACCTGCCAGCCTCGGTGAGAAGTATTGCCAAATTGCCTTCATCCATGGCTTCGGGCGAAGCCGTCCGGATCAGTGACTCATATAGGCTAATCGCGGTGGCTTTGTCTGCCACTTGCCTCGAACGGCCAAGGCTCAGCGCCAACATTCGTTTCGCCTGGAGGGCGAGCGTCGGTTCATTTGAATCGACGTGTCGCTCGGCCTGCGTCCGCAACAGAGCCCATTCACCCGCCGCCGCAATCTCTTCGAGCAAGACACCGGTGTGAGACAAAGATCGCTGCGGTTGTGTGGCCGCTATAGCCTGCGCATCCCTTTCCAGATCCGTCAGCCGAGTCTTGAGGTCGGGATGCGCATTGCACTCTTCTTCGAGTGCCGTGCCATAGTGCGCGATCGCAGTGCCATATCGAGCGAAGATATCGGCGAGCGAAATGCGTTGGTAGAACACGCGCAGCACGTTCTTGAATGCCACGAACTCAATCGTCTTGCTCCGCAGTTCGCTAAGAGGTTGGGCCGACAGAACGGCAAGTGATCCGAAGACGTAGCCCTTCTGATCGGGTATGGGTAGCTCCGATTTTTGATCGAGCAGCAATGCGGAGAGATAGTGAGCCAACGGCGAAAGGGATGCGCGATAGTCACTCATGGCCTTTGCCAGTTCGCCCACTCTGCACGTTCCAGACGGCGTTATCTCGATCGGGTAGTCCTCAGACGAGGCAAAGGCGAATGCGCCGCTGGCGGGATGGTACTGAATGGTCTTGACCGTGCGTCGCGCGCGCACCAAGTCGAGGGTGACAAAGGAATAGCTGTTATGAGTGTGGCGCGTCTCGAACGAGGCACCAGCGGCGAGCGTAAGGCAGCCGGCAGCACTAAGGCCCGATGTCCGCGTCTCCGATTCATGCAAATGCCCGCAATGAAAGAAGTGGCACGAGCGCTCGACGCGGCCCTGGATAGGCCGACGATCAAAGTCCTGAAGCAGGTGAAAGGGATGGTGAGCCATGGCGATGACGATATGCGGATCGGCCCGACCCGCCAAATCTATCGCATTGATTATCTGTCGCTCGCCGATGAGCAGTTTGCCATGATCGCTCACGCCGCCTTCGGCCAGCCATGCGGAATCCACACCGACAATCGCCACACGGAGGTCCTCTATCGTGAGCTGTGAAACGTAACCGAGCCCGTCGATTGTCCTGTTTCTGTTTTGCCCACTCAAATACGAACTTTGGAAGTTGCGGTAATTCTCCTGACGTTTGAGCAACGTCTCCAAATCCTCTCCCGGGGACAGAAGTACATCGATCTGGTTCGGACTTCGCGCGAAACTTCTAGCGCCAAGAAAGCACATCTTCTGGCGCTCGCGGTCGATGTCGTGGTTGCCCGGTATGCAGAATATGCGGTCTCTTGGCACGCCCGCCGCGCCTATAAGGGCATTGAAGAAGCTCGCGACCATTTCGTACTCGTCGGCGTGCCCCGAAAATGCCAGATCGCCCGTGGCGAGAATAAAATCAGGTGACATTCCCGCCTTGCGCTGCCGGTCTATGTCATCGCACATGGCCTTCAGCACCACGTCCTGCGACCACGCATCGCTCACGCGCATGTGAATGTCGGATATGTGAAGCCAGCAAAGCGGGCGCACGTCAGCCCGTCCTCTCCGGGAACAATCCTGGCATCCAGCGCGATGCGAGAGTCGCTGGGAAGGCGAGGCGTAATGGGGCGCGTGTACTTTCGGACGTGAGCACGCCGCGTTCGATTAGGGCGGAGATGACGCGTCGCGTGCTTCGCTCGCTCGAGTCGACGATGGCGGGCGTGTCGGCGCGGGGGAGTTCGCCCCGGTAGAGCACGGCTTCGAGGATGGCGCCTGATTTCGCCGGCAATTTGTTGAGACGCATTTGCTCTTCCGCCCACATCAGAATGCGCGCGCGCAATTGATCTGGCTGCATGAGGGACTCCATGTAGGAGACCTGATCGATGCACGTGGTGAGGAAGTAGCGCGAGAATTCCGCGAGATTTTCTTCGCTCAGGTTGCCTCTACCGTCGAGATCGTTGCGCCGCGTCAAGTCGCAAGCGGCAAGGTGGCCTTTGTATGCATCGACACTGCGGGCGAGGCCACGGGCGATTGACCACACGGCGCCGGTATCAAGTGCTTCCAGCAGCGTTGCGTGCGACATTAATCGGGCAACGCGGCCGTTGCCATCGAGAAACGGGTGAATCCAGACGAGCCGGTGATGCGCCGCCGCCGCCGCGAGGATGGTTTCGGTTTTGCCGAGGCCGCTATAGACCTCCTCAAAGCGTTGCAGGAAGCGCGGTACCGCGGGTGGACTGATCGCGACGTGATTTCCGACCTTGACATCACCATCGCGCAGTTCGCCTGGGATCACCTTGACGCGTTTCTTCGTCGTCGGATCTTCGATCCACAGCAGATCGTCGGGCAGCAGTTCGCAGAAGCGACGGTGGGTCTCACAGATGGAATCCGCTGTGAGGGCGCGGCCTTTGAGGCCGCCGCTGTCGATCCATTGCTGGACCGAGATGTGCGCTTTGGCTTCGAGCTGGAGGTCGCGCTTCTTCGCATCCTTGCTGTAGTCGTCCTTTAGGGCGCGCTCAATGTCGATGGGGTGCGTGTCGTGCCCTTCGATCAGATTGCTGTAGTAGCAGTTCATCGACCGCACTAGGTCGGCGAGCGAGGCGATCAGGCTTTCCGGCAGGGAGCGCCGAAAGCCGGCGCTCTTCTGCGCCAAGTCGAGGGCTATATCGGTCAGCGCAGGACGATGGCGCGAATCCTGGCCGATTAGCAGGGATTCCATTAGTGCGATGGATTCACCCCGGTCCGGGGACGCTTTTTTGGCCGGTTCATTGGCCGGTTTCATGTTGCTCATAGCAAACTATACATCAATGAGATAGGTAATTACAATGCTGAATATTGGCCGCTTAAATGGCCGCTTAATTGGCCGGTTCGACATGGACTGACCATGGAGACTGAGTGTCAACTATAAAAACAGGAATCACATAACTGCAACACAAAAGACTTGACGTTGGCTAGGTAGAGTGGCAGCATGATCGAAGTTCTGGTGCAGTAGCTTGATTCATGGAGCAAGAATGAGAAAGGCCCGACGTTAGAGCGCCGGGCCTTGAAAACCAACCCGAGCGGTTGGCTCGAGCCGATACAGCACGGTCAGATTGGCCGAAATCGATTGCCGAGTCAATGCCTGCTCACGCGAGTGAGGTAAGCCAGATGTCTGATTTTGCCGATCTGTCGATTGAGTGCCCGCATTGCGGGAAGCCGGTGGAACTGACGGCCGCTATCCGCGATGCCCTTGCGGCTCCGCTGGTGGACGCGGAGCGGAAGAAGGTGGACGAAGAGGTTACGCGTCGCCTTACCGCAGAAGGAGATGCCATCGCCAAGAAGGCCGTGGAGGCCAGCGAGATCGCCATGGGTGCCAAGCTCCGCGCGATGGAGGTGCTCGCTGCGGAGAAGGACTCGAAGTTGGCGGAGGCGCACAAGGCCGAGCTGACGTTGCGGCAGGAGCGCGAACGTCTCGAGCTGGAACGGAAGGAACTGGACCTCACGATTCAGCGGCGCGTCGATGTGGAGAAAAAGTCGGCCGCCGAGGAGGCCGCGGCCGAGGTCTCGAAGGCATTCCAGCTAAAGCTTGGCGACGCGCAGTCGGCCTTGGCAAGTCAGGCTGCGAAGCTCGTGGAAGCGCAAGAGGCGGAACTCGCGCTGCGCCGGGAACGTGAACGGCTCGTGCAAGAAAGGAACGAGATCAACTTAACGATCCAGCGTCGTGTCGACGAGGAGAAGAAGGCGGCCGTGGAAACGGCGGCAGCACAACTGGGCCAGCAGTTCGAGGCGCGGCTGAATGAAGCACAGGCCGCACTCAGCGCCAAGGACGCGCAGCTCAAGGTTGCCGAGCAGGCCGAGCTGGCCGCGCGCAAGGCGAAGCAAGAGGCCGAAGAGGCGAAGCAGCGCACTGAACTCGAGGTGGTCCGCCGCGTTGACGAGGACCGGGCGAAGGTGCGGGAGCAGGCCATCCACGAGCGTGACGACGAGTACCGTCTGAAGCTGGCGGAAAAAGAAAAGCAAATGGCGGAGATGCGCTCCCAGATCGAAGATCTGCGGCGCAAGGGCGAAAGCACGTCGCAACAGCTTACTGGCGAAGTGACCGAGCTTGATCTGATCGACATCCTGTCGACGGCATTCCCCGGTGATCAGTTCGAACGTGTCACGAAGGGACAGCCGGGCGGTGACGTTGTTCAGACCGTCTGCAATCGCCTAGGTCAGCACTGCGGAAAAATCTTGTGGGAGTCGAAGCGCACCAAGACCTGGAACGACCCGTGGCTGGACAAGGTGCGTGACGATGCTCGCAACACAAAGGCAGACGTTGCGGCCATCGCGTCGGCGACGCTCCCCGTTGGCATCCAGCACTTCGACTTCGTCAGTGGGGTTTGGGTGACTGGTTTCCCCACGATCACTCCCATGGCAGGCGCGTTGCGGCAGGGCCTGATCGAAACAGCGAACGCCCGGCGTGCGGTGGCCGGCACCGCCACAGAGAAGGAGCTGACCTACAACTACGTGACCGGCCCGGAGTTCCGCCAGCGCGTGCGTGGTGCCCTCGAGCCCGTCATCCAGTTGCGTGACCAGCTCGACAGCGACAAGCGTGCGACGCATCGCCGCTGGAGCACACAGGAGAAACTTCTCGAGCGGTTCATGATCAACATGGCGGGCATGTATGGTGATCTGCAGGGACTCGTGGGGCCGGGGCTGCCGGACGTGGACGAGCTAGTGTTGCTCGAACCGCCGGGGCGCTCGGAGCCCGGGGCCGCCACGGCGATCATCGCCGCGGCGCAGATCGAACAACCGAAGCCTACGCCTCGCGATCCGTTCGACCTCGCCGCCGCGTTCTCCGACAGCAAGGAGAGTTGACCCATGTGGCACCGGCTCCGCGACGTGACCGAGATTACGACTGGCTATCCCTTCCGGGGCAAGGTTTACCCGGAGGAGGGTGGTGACGTGATGGTCGTCCAGATCAAGGACATCGACGCGGAGTCCGGGCTCACGGCGGACAGGACACTCCAGTTGCGAGGCGAGGGTGGAAAGTACGACCGCTACCTGCTGGCTGCCGGCGACGTGGTCTTCCAGTCGCGCGGCAGTCGGCACCCGGCCGCGCTAGTAGACATGACGCTTCACGGGATCGCCGCCCTCGGCTTGCACGTGCTGAAACCGAACCGACGACGAATAAGGCCGGAATTCCTGGCGTGGTATTTGAATCATCCGAATACTCAGGTGGAGATCAAAGACATCGCGAAGGGAAGCTACGTGCCCTTCGTGTCCAAGGGTGCCCTTGAGGAACTAAGACTGCCGGTGCCGCCGATGCAAATCCAGGACAGAATCGTCGCAATCGCCGACCTCCGGCAACGGGAACGGCAACTGGCGGTCCAGCTAGAGCAACTAAGGCAACACCTTGTCGACAGCGCCACTTGGCAGGAAGTCGCACGCGAAAAATCGAAGGGAAATTAGACCATGTCCGACCAGAAAACCATCAACGACATCGTATGGCGTGCGTGCGACACGTTCCGCGGAACGATCGACCCGTCGCAGTACAAGGATTACATCCTCGTGATGCTATTCGTGAAGTACCTGTCCGATCTTCGCAAGGAAAAGCTTGAGGAATATTCGAAGCGCTATGGCGGCGATAGGGGGCGCATCGACCGCGCCATGGCGCGCGAGCGTTTCGTCCTACCAGAGGAGTGCGATTTCGAGCACCTTCATGCGACGCGTGGCGAAGCGAACGTCGGCGAACGGATCAACATTGCTCTGCAGAAAATAGAGGACGCGAACAAGTCCAAGCTGGAGGGCGTGTTCCGCAATATTGACTTCAACAGCGAGGCAAATCTGGGGGAGACCAGGGAGCGCAACTCGCGACTCAAGCATCTGCTCGAGGATTTTGCGGACCCGCGTCTCGATCTGCGGCCATCAAAGGTCGGCCAGCGGGACGTGATCGGGGACGTGTACGAGTACCTCATCGGGAATTTCGCCTCGGATGCGGGCAAGAAGGGCGGGGAGTTCTATACGCCCGCCGAGGTGTCGCGACTGTTGGCGCGGATTGTCGTGCCCAAGGCAGGTGACCGCATATGTGACCCCTGTTGCGGGTCCGGATCGCTCCTAATTCGCGCGGCACGCGAGGTGAGCTCAGACAATTTTTCCGCGTTCGGCCAAGAACTGAATGGCTCAACCTGGGCGTTGTGCCGTATGAACATGTTCCTGCATGGTCTCGACACAGCGAGGATCGAGCGCGGCGACACCATCCGAAATCCGAAGCTGGCCGAGGCCGACGCGTTGATGAAGTTCAATGTCGTGGTCGCCAATCCGCCATTCTCGCTAGACAAATGGGGCGCGGACATGGCGGACACCGATAAGTACAAGCGATTCTGGCGTGGAACTCCACCAAAGAGCCGCGGTGACTACGCGTTCGTCACGCACATGGTTGAGACTATGAACGCGACTGACGGTCGCATGGGAGTAGTAGTTCCACACGGCGTTCTCTTCCGCGGCGGCTCGGAAGGCACGATCCGTCAGCGCCTCATCGAAGAGAATCTGCTTGAAGGGGTGATCGGTCTGCCCGCCAACCTGTTCTTCGGCGTGGGCATCCCGGCCGCGCTGCTGTTCTTCCGCCGCGATAAGAAGGACAAGAACGTATTTTTCATCGACGCGAGTCGCGAATACGCAGAAGGCAAAAACCAGAACAGGCTTCGCGAAGAGGACCTCGCGAAGATCGTTGCCACGTGGCGCGCCCGCCAAGACGTACCGAAGTACGCGCACCTCGCAACGCCCGAGGAGGTAAAGGGGAACGACTACACCCTTAACATTGCCCCGTACGTGGACACTTTTGAGGAAGAAGCTCCGATCGACCTGAACAAGGTTAAGGAACATATTCGGAAGATCGAGAATGACCTTGCGGAGACTCGTGCAAAGCTTGCGGCGGCCATGCAGGAGCTTGATCTGTGACGCAATCGTGGCCCGAGGTGCCGCTCAGCAAGATCATCCGTGAGCTGGAAGCCGGCGTTAGTGTCAACGGACTGGATGAGCCGGTAGCAGGAGGAGAGGAGATCGGGGTACTCAAGGTGAGCTGTGTGAACCGAGGGCGCTTTCTGCCGCACGAAAACAAGAGGGTGATTCCCGAGGAGGTGGCGCGCGCAGCTGTCAGCCCAAAGGCGGGCGACATTGTCATCAGTCGCGCGAACACCTTCGACCTTGTTGGCGCTTCCGGGTACGTGGCCGAGGATTATCCGAACCTCTTCCTGTCCGACAAGCTATGGCGCGTCCACCTACATGATCCGGACACAGACAGCGCTCGATGGCTTATCGCCTTATTGAATTCGGCCCGGCTGCGCCGCGAGTTCTATCGGCGCGCGACCGGTACGAGTGGAAGCATGAAAAACATCGGAAAGGAGTCGCTACTCGCGATTCGGGTACCCCGTCCGCCACGTGATGCCCAGAGAAAGCTTGGGTCCGTTATGGAATACATGGACAGGTTGTCTCAGCAAGTGGATCTTGTGGCCGACGCCAAACGCACATTTAAGCGCGGCCTCATGCAACAACTGCTTGCCGGCCAGAGGCGGTTCGCGGAATTCCGTGATCGCCCGTGGGCTATGCATCGCTTCGACACGCTTTGCGAAGAACTTTCCGACCGCAATGGAAAGCAGCTCGGTGTCGAAAGTGTGATGGGTGTGTTCAAGGGAGTCGGGTTCGAGCCAATGCGCGACCGAGTCCGCGGCAAAGGGGACCTCACTCGTTGCAAGATCGTCCCGCCCGGCGCATTCGCCTATAACCCGATGCGTCTTAACATAGGCTCTATTGCGTACAACGACTTGGGGCGCGCCATTTTGGTGAGCCCAGATTATGAAGTTTTTCAAACTCGCCGTGATGTCGCAGCGCCGGATTTCGTAAATCAGCTGCGTTATTCATCCCGTTGGACTAGCTTCATGAAGCAAGCGGGCGCGGGCAGTGTAAGGGTCCGCATCTATTTCACCGACTTGGCACACCTTCGCGTACCAACCCCGGCGCTTGATGAGCAGATTCGTATTGCAGAAATGTTCCGCATTGTTGACTCCGAAATCGCTCAACTTGCTCGCCTCCAGGAATTGACAGGAAAGCAGAAGCGAGCCCTCCTCGCACGCCTGCTTTCTGGTGAACTTACGGTTCCAACCCCATGAACGACGTGCCCCAAAGCACTCCGGCATTCACCGAGGACCAGGTGTCCCAGCTGCCGGCTCTGCACTTGCTGCAGAAGCTGGGTTGGGTCCTGTTGGCGCCCGAAGATGCTTTGCGTATGCGAAGCGGGCGAAGATCAGCAGTGCTGCTCCGGTCGATCCTCGACCAGCAGCTGCAGGCCATCAACGTGTTTGAGTTCCGGGGTCGCGTGCATCGCTTTGACCGGTCGGCAATTGACGAGGGAATCCGGGCTGTTGAGAACCTTCCTGATGACGGACTGGTGCGGACCAACGAACGCGTCTGGCAGCTCCTGAAGCTGGGCAAGGGCGTGCCCCAGACGGTGGATGGGGACACAAAAAGCTTCCAGCTGCGTTACGTGGATTGGGAGCATCCAGAAAACAACGTCTACCACGTCACGGATGAGTTCGAGGTCGAGGCAGGCGGCACAACGGAGACGCGTCGTCCGGATCTTGCGTTGTTCGTCAACGGAATTCCCTTCGCGGTGATCGAATGCAAACGGTCGACCTTGCCGCCGGGCAAGGTGCCGATTGATGAAGCGATCAGCCAGATGCTCCGCAATGAGGGTCCATCGGAGATCCCGCGGTTATTTCACTACGCGCAACTGTTGCTGGCGCTTGCCGTCAATGAAGCACGTTACGGCGCGACCGGCACGCGGCGAAAATTCTGGCAAGGCTGGGGAGAGCCAGACAAGGACGTGGACGCGCGGCTTGCCGCGCTCCTGAACCAGCCCCTGTCCACCGACGAGGCCGAGCGGACTTTCAGTCCCGCGACATACCGTTTTGGAGGTACCACGGCTGGCGCCGCCGCGACGCGGGCCTGGTGGAATGAACAGGCTGCGGTCGGCCGGTCGGCGACCGAGCAGGATCGCCTGCTGTACGCTCTCTGCCGGCCGGATCGACTCCTCGAACTGACGCGCTCGTATACGGTATTCGAAGGGGGCGCGCGCAAGGTCGCCCGTTACCAACAATATTTTGCCGTGCGCGCAATTTTGGAACGGATCGCGAACATTGGTCCTGATGGGACTCGCGCGGGTGGTGTGGTCTGGCATACACAGGGGAGTGGCAAGTCCCTCACCATGGTGATGCTCGCGGAGGCGATCCTCGAGAAGTTCGCTGCGAGAGACCCTCGCGTAGTTCTGGTCACCGACCGAGTAGATCTGGACGATCAGATTTACGGAACGTTCAAGGGATCGGGCGTGGCCACGACACAGGCCACTACAGGCCGGCACCTTCTCGACCTGATGGAAAGCCCGCGGACACAGGTCATCACGACCTTGATCCACAAGTTTGAGGCGGCGCTCAAAGGGCGTACCACGGAACTCGATAGCCCCGACATCTTCGTGCTGGTAGACGAAGGGCATCGGACTCAGACCGGGCAGTTTCACGCGTCGATGCGCCGGGTGCTTCCGCATGCCTGCTTCATTGGTTTTACCGGTACGCCGATCTTTGCCGGCGAACAGCCCACGGTGCGGCGCTTCGGCGGTTTGATTGGTGAGCCGTACACCATCGACAAAGCCGTGGCGGACGGCGCCGTCGTGCCTCTGTTTTATGAGGGGCGCTTCGTTCACCAGCAGGTAGATCAGATTCCCATTGATGAATGGTTCAAACGCTACACCTCGGGACTAACCGAAGCGCAGCGCGCGGACATGAAGCGCAAATACTCTTCGGCAGATCAGCTCAACCGAACTGAGCAAAAGGTTCGCGCAATCGCGTGGGACTTGAGCACCCACTTCCAGACAAATTTCCAACACACCGGACTCAAGGGGCAGCTCGTCACTCCGTCCAAAGCCGATGCGCTGCTCTACAAGCGGTTCCTTGACGAGTTCGGACTTGTGACAAGCGAGGTATTGATCTCGCCTCCAGATACTCGCGAAGGATACGATGACGTGGAGGAACGCGGCGCTACCGGGCGTCCCGACACGGTCGAGTTCTGGAACAGGATGATGCGACGCTTTGGTTCCGAGGAACGCTACCAGAAGGACATTATCGAGCGCTTCAAGAATGCCGATGAACCCGAGATCGTCATCGTTGTGGACAAGCTACTGACGGGGTTCGACGCCCCGCGCAACGGTGTGTTGTACCTTACGCGATCCCTCAAGGACCATTCGCTGCTGCAGGCCATTGCGCGGGTGAATCGGGTGCACGAGGGCAAGGACTACGGCCTAATCGTCGACTATTACGGAATCCTCGACCACCTCGACGAGGCGCTCGAGGTATACACGGACTGCAAGGATGATCTTGAAGCGCACCTTGGGTCGGTGCTCACGAACATCGATGAGGGCTGGAAGAACCTCGATCAGGATCACGCCAAAGTCTGGGACATTTTCAAGACCGTCACGAACAAGGGCGACCAGGAAGCCATGGAGAAGGCCGTGGCGGACGAGGAGCTACGTCAGCAGTTCTATTCCCGGCTGGCGCAGTTCGCCAAGACTTTAAAGCTCGCAGTGGCAAGCGTCGATTTCCACGAGCAGACGGCGCCCGAGACCGTCGAGCGTTATCGGCGCGACCTCAAGTATTTCATGGGGCTCCGAGCGTCCACGGCGCGCCGGTTTGCCGAGGCCGTTGATTTCAAACAGTACCAGGCCTCGATTCAGAAGCTCCTGGACACCTATGTGGGCGCCGGCGAGGTCGAAACGCTCGTCGAGCCGGTCGACATTTTCGACAAGGACGGCTTCCGCCGAGAGGTCGAACAGTTCAAGAGCCCGGAAGGGCAGGCCGAGGTGATCGCAAACCGAGTCCGTCGGACAATTACGGAGCACCTGGACGAGGACCCCGTCTTCTACGAACGCTTCTCGAAGCTGATCGACGATACGTTGCAGGAATATGCGGCACATCGAATCGAGCAGCTCGAGCTGCTGAAGCGGATGGAGGACATTCGTGATCGTGTGCGCGATCGCCGTGACTACGAGGAAGTACCAGAGTCGCTTCGCGCTCGCGACGCGGCGAGACCCTACTACGACATCATTCAGGATCAGCTGATCACTGCACATGTTGCCGCAGAACCGGAAGTAGCAGCGTATACGGCCGTCGCGATCGACGACATCATCCGGGCGAAGCGAAAGGTCGACTGGACGACGGACGCGGACGTGCAGAATCAGATGAAGATCGCTATTGAGGACGAGTTATTCAGGATCAAGGATGCCCACGACCTCAAGCTGGAGTTCGACACAATCGACCGCATTCTCGACCGATGTATCGAGGTAGCTAAGCGGAGAATTCCGTGAACCCGGCGGTACCTCGCTCCATAAATGTCGGCGGCCAGCCGCTGGCGTTCCACCTCCAGCGCTCCAATCGACGGACGATGTCCATCTCTGTCGATCCCGACCAACGAGTGGTCGTAACGGCACCGGCCGCGGCGCCGGAGGAGAAAGTGGCGGCGGTCGTGCGCCGACGTGCGCAATGGATACGTCGCCAACAGCTGGCGTTCGAAGAGATGCCGCCACCCCCCCAGCCACGAATATGGGTCGCTGGGGAAACGCACCGCTATCTCGGGCGGCAGTATCGGCTAAAGATCGTCAGTGGTGCGCAGCCTGCAGTGCGCCTCGTTGGGCCATTCTTCGTGGTTACGGCGGTCGTGCCCACCGACTCCGAGGCGATTCGTGCTCAGATGGATCGTTGGTACCGGGAACACGCTAGAACGATCCTCACGGAGGGAGTGGCCCGTGCCATTCGCGGGGCTCGATGGCTGAACATGGCGACGCCTCCTGCGGTTACGGTGCGGAAGATGTGGAAGCGATGGGGAAGCGCCACACCATCCGGCCGGGTGTACTTCAATGTCGATCTTATAAAGGCGCCCCTTGGCTGCGTCGAGTACGTCATCGTCCACGAGTTGGTCCACCTGAAGCACCCGAATCACGGTCCGGGGTTCTGGCGACTGTTAGGTAGATGTCTGCCGGATTGGAGGCGATGGAAAGACCGGTTGGAGCATCAGGAAATCTAGGCTGAGGATTTGATTCGGGATTCCTGTTTCGCGCCGATCGGACCCAATGGTTAGAAATGGCCTAGGGATTGGATGCGAGCGAAAAGGCAACGCGAAAACTCGTCACTCGAAATGTTCGTTTTCGGCTTTACAGGTTGAGTCACGACGTTCGATAGTAACGCGCGAGCCCGCCCATGATTGGCGGCAAGGATTCTGGTTTGTTGCAGTACGTTGGCCACGCCAGGCCGGAATGATGCTCCTTACGCGTCGCCCTTTGCCGAGTGATCGGCGCCCAATGCCGTCCTGCCTCTGAAAGACGGCGGCCCCCCACGGGTCCGAGGTTCAGTCGAAATCGTTCCACCCCAGCGGGGAGTTTGTCGTCCCCGCCAGGGATGGCTGCTCCCCTTTTTTGTTGTTTCGAGGAAGGAGGGTTGTCATGTCTGAACTCAATGTCGCCCAACCCGCGGCGTACTTCAACCTGCACGCCGAAGGATGCGGTTATCTCAATCGCGTCCGCACCGTGAAACCTGAAAAGGGTTCGCCCTATCTCGCCTGCACCATCGCGGCGAAACATGGCGATGCCACCAGTCCGACGACCACCAAGTTCGATTGCCGGATCAGCGGCACTCGGGCGCAGGCGATCGTGCAGCAACTCGAAGCCGCCGTGAAAGCCGAGAAACGAGTCTTCATCGGTTTTCGCATCGGTGATTTCGTCCCCGAGCTCTTCGTGTACCAGAACGGAGTGCGCAAGGGCGAGACCGGCGTCGTCAACAAGGGACGCCTGCTTCAAGTGACTTTTGCCAAGGTCGACGGCCAGACATTCGAGCTGCCGCCGGAAGAAGGGGTCGCAGCGGAAGCCACCGCGACCTAGCGTCGTTGTTCCAAATCCGCCCTGACGGGAGAGGCTCACTCCCGCGAGGGTACGTGCGTCTCCCGCGAAGGCATTCATGTCGTCAAAGGAGACCACCATGATTCAAGTACCTGGCACGCTCAGCATCAAACACATTCACGG
>Ga0315273_10005316_pt1 | contig 15914 bp, 16 predicted proteins | sample YL17G02_0_MG_FD_205753 | JGI IMG/M metagenome (GOLD analysis project Ga0315273, IMG submission 205753) | Sediment microbial communities from Yellowstone Lake, YNP, Wyoming, USA - YL17G02_0 | ecosystem: Environmental > Aquatic > Freshwater > Lake > Sediment | place: USA: Wyoming | collected...
CTCACCCGCGAGGAGGAGCAGCGGCGCGCCGCGGACGTGGTGGGCTACGCAGGGGTCTCGTTCCTGCATCAGCCGGACGGCGCGCTCGTCAATGACCTCGTCCTCCGCGAGCACCTGGTCCGCGAGATCCGGACCTTCCGCCCGGACGCGGTGCTGACGCACGATCCCGACGTCGTTGTGTACGCGCGTGGCGGCGTGAACCACACGGACCATCGTGCGGCCGGCATTGCGGCCGTGGACGCGGTGTACCCGGCGGCCCGGAATCCGATGGCCTTCCCGCACCTCGCCCGTAGCGGCCTCGCGAGTCAGCGCGTCCGGCGGATCTACCTGTTCTGGCCGAACGAACCGGACACCTGGATCGACGTAGCGGCGACGGTGGAGCGCAAGGTCCGAGCGCTTCGCCAGCACCCCAGCCAGCTGCGGCACCCGGACGAGCTGGAGGAGCGCATCCTCCGGTCCGCCGCGGAGACCGGGCGCCCGATCGGGGCAGTCGCGGCAGAGGCGTTCCGCCTGGTCGTCATCGACGAGGACGAGGAGGAGGGCCCCACGGACGAATCGCTCGAGACGGCGCCCGCGTCCGCGTGACGTGCCCTTCGGACGGGCCATCTGGCCTGTCCGATGTGCACGGGCAGTACCGGCCGGTGTAGATTCTCGCGACCGGTCACCCCCCCGTCCGTTCCGCCTGCCCCCTATCCCAGCGGAGAGGCCCTCACACAACGTGGCGATCGATCCCTACCAGGAATTCCTCGTGCAGCCCGTGGATGCATCGTGGCTGCAGTGCAACATCGAGTGCCAGGAAGCCTGCCCCGTCGGCACCAACTGCCGCGGCTACCTGAACCTCGCGGCAGAAGGCCGGTTCGAAGAGGGCTATATCCTGTCGCGGGAGCCGAACCCGGTCGCCGCGATGTGCTCGTACGTCTGCTCCGCCCCGTGCGAGCGTGCCTGCCGGCGCGGCGACATCGACCGGCCGCTCGCGATCCGGGCGATGAAGCGCTTCCTCGTGGAGTGGCACGAGGCATCGGGGATCCCGGATGCCATGCCCCATATCGAGCCGCGCGCCGAGCGTGTTGCGATCGTGGGCTCCGGCCCATCCGGGATGGCCGTCGCGCGGGAGCTGGCCATGAAGGGCTTCCAGTGCACGGTCTTCGACAGCCTGCCGTACGCGGGCGGGACGATGCTCATCGGCGTCCCGGCGTTCCGCCTCCCGCGTGAGGCCATCGAGATGGACGTCCGCCTGATCGAGCGCCTCGGCGTGGAGTTCGTGTTCAACACCACGATCGGCCAGGACATCACGTTCGATCAGCTGCAGCGCGACTACGACTCGGTCGCGATCACCGCGGGCGCCATGAACGCCGTCGTCCTCGACATCCCGGGCTGGGACCTCGAAGGCGTCCAGTACGGCGTGGACTTCATGAAGAAGGCGAACCTCGGCGAGCCGCTCCAGGTGGGCACGGACGTCGTGATCATCGGCGGCGGCTACACCGCGATGGACTGCTCGCGCACCTCCCTGCGCCACGGCGCCTCCAACGTCGCCATCGTCTACCGCCGCACGCGGTCGGAGCTGGTTGTGGACGAGGAGGAGCTGGGCGAGACGGAGCGCGAGGGCGTCCGGATGGAGTTCCTCGCGAGCCCCGTCGAAGTGCTCGGCGAGAACGGCCACGTCGTCGGCGTGAAGTTCATCCGCAACCGCCTCGGCGAACCGGACGCGTCCGGCCGGCGCTCCCCCGTGCCGATCCCGGGGTCGGAGTTCGTCATCAAGGCGGACACCGTGATCCCCGCGGTCTCGCAGGCGGCGGACCTCACGTTCCTGCCCGTCGAGGGCAGCTTCGAGGTGAATCGCGGCCGCATCAAGGTGGACCCCGCCACCTACGCCACCAACGTCCGCGGCGTGTTCGCCTGCGGGGACTTCGTGACCGGGCCCACCACGCTGATCGAGGCCGCGGGTCACGGCAAGAAGTGCGCCTACGCGATCGACCGGTACCTCACCGGCCGCACGGACGTCTCGGTCGCCGCCAACGTGAAGATCACGAGCTCGTGGCGTCACGACATGCCGGAGCTGTACGACGTCCTGCCGCGCCAGCACATCCCGGTGACCCCACTTCCGATGCGGATGCCGTCCACGGACCCCGCAGTGAACTTCACCGCGCCCGTGGAGCTCGGCTACGACGCGACGCACGCCGTGGCGGAATCCACGCGCTGCCTGATGTGCAACTTCAACATCTGGTTCGATCCCTTCCGCTGCGTGCTCTGCGGCGCCTGCGCCGACGTGTGCCCGGAAGGCGTCATCCACATGGTGGACATCAACCAGCTCAAGACGGAGGGGCTGCTGCCCGAGGTCGAGGAGGCGTACGGCTGGACGCAGGGCGCCGCGATGATCCTCGACGAGGAACGGTGCATCCGATGCGCGCTGTGCGTGAAGCGCTGCCCGTTTGACGCCATTACGATGGAGCGGTTCGAGCTCCAGGAGATATCGAGCGATGGTCGGCTCTACAAGGAGTCGTACCGGGATGCGCAGCTGGCGGGAACGCCAGGTGTGGCAGGAGGAGCCCCGCGGTGAGTTTCCTCGAGCGAGCGGACCAGATGATTCGCCGCAGCGTGGTCTGGCGCTCGCTGTTCCGTAACCCGTACCCCAACGACGAGCGGTCGCGGGCCTACGCGGTCATGAACAACGTGTTCCTGCACATCCACCCGGTTCGGGTGCGGCAGCACGCGGTCAAGTTCGCGTACACGTTCTGCCTCGGCGGGCTGTCGTTCTTCCTGTTCCTCGTCCTGACCGTGACGGGCGTGTACCTGATGTTCTTCTACATCCCGTCCGCCACCCAGGCGTACACGGACATCCTGGCGATCCAGAGCCAGGTGACGTTCGGGTTGCTCACGCGGAACATCCACCGGTGGGCTGCCCACCTGATGGTGTTCTTCGTGTTCCTCCACATGATGCGGGTCTTCTACCACGGCGCCTACAAGCCGCCGCGGGAGTTCAACTGGGTCGTTGGCGTCGTCCTGCTCTTCCTGACGATCATGCTCTCGTTCACCGGCTATCTCCTGCCGTGGGACCAGATCGCGTACTGGGCCATCACGATCGGCAGCAACATGGCCGGCTATGCGCCGCTGTTCAACACGCCCGGCAAGGTGCTCCTGCTCGGCGGCCTTGAGGTGGGCCAGAACACGCTGCTGCGCTTCTACGTGCTGCACGTCATGGCATTCCCGCTGATCGCAGCCGTCTTCCTCGCCGTCCACTTCTGGCGGATCAGGAAAGACGGCGGGATCTCCGGCCCGCTATGACAGCCGCCATGACCCCCCGTCGCACCAAGCAGCTGAGACGCACTGATGGCTGACACGAAGGCACCGCCGGAGCGCCGCGTCGTCCTCCCGGTGGATCCGTCCCGCAGGACCGAGATCGACAAGCAGCGCGTTCCCATGTCGGCGCGCCCCTACCGCCTGCTCGCGATGGTCAAGCAGGATGCGGTGGTCCGGGTTCAGAAGGAACCGGACGACACGGTCATGACCTGGCCGCACCTGCTGACGATCGAGTTCATGGCCGCGGCGATGATGAGCGTGTTCCTCCTGCTCATGGGCCTGTTCATCAACGCCCCGCTGGAGGACCTCGCGAACGGCAACATCACCCCGGCCGTGGCCAAGGCGCCGTGGTACTTCCTGGGACTCCAGGAGCTGCTCGCCTACTTCCACCCCGTGGTGTCGGGCGTCATGATCCCCACGTTCGTCCTCGTGGGAGCGGCGCTGATCCCGTACGTGGACCGCGGCAACATCCTCGCGACGCGTCCGTCCCAGCGCAAGACCGCCGTCGTCCTGTTCAGCCTGTTCTGCATCCTTGGACTCATCATCACGTTCGTCGGCATCTTCTTCCGCGGCCCCGGCTACAGCTTCGTGATCCCGTACGTCACGACAAACGGCTTCCACTTCAGCCTCTGATCATGCGCGCCAGAGAGGATTTCGCATTCGGATGAGCAACTACCACGTCGAGCCCGCGGACAAGCCACGGGCGCTTACGAAGGAGGCCATCAAGGCACTCCGCCGTGAGCAGGTGCAGGGCATCTCCCGTCGGCGGCTGCTCCGCACGTCCCTGGGGGCTGGCATCGGCCTCTGGTTGGCCGAGGTCGGGGCCGGGACCATCGGCTTCCTCTGGCCCAATCTCTCCGGCGGCTTCGGCGGCAAGGTGCAGATCGGCAAGTTCAGCGACCTCAAGCTCCTGAACAGCAGCCTTCCGATCCACGAGGGGTACCCCGCGTACGTGCCGGACGCGCGTGCGTACATCGTGCTGATCGACCCGAGCCGGCAGGAGTTCATCCCCGGCGAGGACAAGAGCGGCGAGGGCACCGCGATCAACGTGCGCCCGCTGTACCAGCGCTGCCCGCACCTGGGATGCCGTCCCAACCCATGCCTCAAGAACTTCTGGCTGGAGTGCCCCTGCCACGGTTCGCGGTATGACCGGCTGGGCGTCAAGGCGCTCGGGACGGCATACGGTCCGGCCCCGCGCTCCATGGACCGGTTCGCCGCGAGCGTGGACGCCGATGGCGTGCTGACGCTCGACACAGGCAAGATCACGCTTGGTCCGCTGCCGGTCGCACTGGGCCAGCCCGGCATCATCCCCCCGAAGTCGCCCACCGGCTGCCTGTAGCTGCCGTGACCACGCTTCGCCCAGTCACCCCATCTCGAGGATCTCGATGACCGATCAGCCCGGTCGCGACCAGAGCGCGCCTTCGGGCGGCAGCGGTGGCGGCGCGCCGCACGAGCGCCCGCTTCCGGTTCCGCGGCCCGCCACCGACGTCATCCCGGCGGATCGCTTCTCCGCGCCTCCCAGCACGCACGCCGCGTCGCTCTCGCCGGAGCGAGCCGCGCAGATCGTGCGCCAGTCCTCCAGCGCGCGCTGGGTGGGCTTCCTCGCGACCCTGATCGTGGTCATCTTCTCGATCGCGTACTACTTCTACGACCTCGGCGTCCCGGGGATCGCCGGCTCCAGCCGGCTCACCGCGGAGGCGCAGGCGCAGGCGGTCACGTCCGTCGAGAAGGGCTACAACATCTACCAGGCGAACTGCGCCCGCTGCCACGGTGCCCAGGGGCAGGGTGGCGTGGGCCCCGTCCTCAACGACCAGATGAAGCTGTTCGTGCACCTCAATCCGCAGTACATCCGGAACGTGCTGTTCTCGGGCGGTCGCTACGTGTGCGGGAACCCCAAGAGCCTGATGCCGGTCTGGGACCAGGCGAACGGCGGCCCGCTCAACTACCAGCAGATCAATGACCTGATCGCGTTCATCCGTGCGCCGAACACCGAGGAGTACGTCACGCGTGACCCCTCCACGAGGGAGCCCATGACGGACGCCTCCGGCAAGGAGATGACGTTCAAGGGCTGGCGGGACCCCACCTTCAAGCCGGCTCCAGCGGCAACGCCGGTGCCCGACTGCTGGACCGATGCGTTCAAGTCACCGGCCCCCAGCGCCTCCGGCTCCGCGGCGCCGTCCGGATCGGCCGCGCCGTCCGGATCGGCCGCGCCGTCCGCCGCGGCCACCGTGATCACCGTGAAGGCCCTGAACATCGCGTTCGATCCCACTGCCATCGAGGCGGCCGCCGGCCAGGCCTTCACGATCGAGTTCGACAACCAGGACGCCGGCATCCCGCACAACATGAGCATCTCCGATGCGGGCGGCCAGAAGGTGTTCACCGGCGAGATCTTCCCCGGCGTCGAGAAGAGGAGCTACGCGGTGCCTGCCCTTCCGGCCGGCTCGTACACGTTCATCTGCGACGTGCATCCGAACATGACGGGAACCCTGACGGTCAAGTAACAGCCGGCGTGGACACCGCCGGCACGGCGGGATCCGGCGAGGATGGAGGATGATGGCGGGACAGATGCTCGGCGCAGGAACGACGCAGCGGCGGCGCGCCATGTTCGGGCTGCTCGACGCTGACGGCTGGTCCTGGGCGTCGGTCAAAGCCGTGTTCTGGTTCGTGGCCGTGATCTTCCTGCTGGGCTACCTCCCCGACCGCGCCTACTACTTCACCGTGTTCTCCACGATTGACCTGGGCATCAACGCGGTCTCGCCCGTCAACCTCTGCCCGCCGGAGAACGAGGGCCTGCCGTGTCCGGCGCCCGCCGGCGCGGTCCTGCCGTGGCATCCGTCACCGCCGGAGCTGGCGCTCCCCGCGCCGCGGTTCGACGGCGCCGCGATCCAGGCCGGCGTCAGGATCCTCTACATCGGCGGGTCGGACGGCCAGGCCGCGTCGGAACGGGTCTTCGTCGCCGACGCATTCACCTCCGGCAACTTCTCCCCGTGGAAGGACGGTCCGTCGCTGCCCGCACCGCGGACGAAACCGGCTGTCGCGTTCCTCGCCGGATCCGTGTACGCCGTCGGCGGCTATGACGTCTCCGGCGCCCCCACCGCCACGTCGTATGTGCTGACCCCTGATGCCGCCACGGGCGAGTTGAAGGCATGGCAGTCGGCGGCAGACGCGAAGCTCCCGATCGACCTCCCTGAGGCGCGCGCCGGCGCGTCGCTCGTGGCCGCGAGTGACGGCCTCCTTCTCGTCGGCGGGGTGGGCCCTGATGGGAAGCCAACGAACACGGTGTGGAAATCGACGCTCGACTCCAGCGGAAAGCTGGGCGCCTGGCAGCCGAATCGCCCGATGGTGCTGGGCAGCGGGACCGCCGCCAACCGGGCCGACGGAACCGCGGTCCTGTCAGGCTCCAGCCTGTTCGTGTACGGCGGACGCGATGAGAACGGGCCCACAACGCTCGTCCTCCGGGCGGACACCGGGTACGAGGCGCTCTTGACGCCGGGCGCTGCCGCGAGTCCTGCAGCCAGTGGGACAACCGGCCCGCTTGTCGTCCTGCGATGGGGCGAAGGCCGGGGATCGACGAACCTTCCCGTGCCGCGGACGGACGCCGCTGGCTTCCTCGCCAACGGCGGGCTGTACCTCGTGGGCGGCTCGGACGGCTCCGCTCCCAGGGGAGAGCTCTACTGGGCGATCCCCGACTCGAACGGCAACATCCCGGAATGGAAGCATCTCCCGGCCAGCGACCTTCCGGCCCAGGGCCTGACCGGTTCCGCAGCCGTCGTGAGCGGACCAGACGTGTTCCTCATCGGCGGGAAGTCGGCGCAGGGCGTGATCGCCGGCTCTGCGCGGGCCAACCTTGCTCCCAGGCCGCCGTTCTTCCAGGCGGGCCTTGTCGGCGTCACGATCCCGGCCCTCAAGATCGACGGCGAGGTGGGCCAGCAGCTGGGCTATCTTGCGGCCGCGGGTGTGGGAACGGTCAACTTCGTCCTGCTGATCCTCATCGGCTGGGCCATGGCGCACAAGGAGCGGACGCGCGAATTGTGGGCGAAGGTGCGGCACCGCGGCCGTCGGGAGTCCTGACGGCCCCGTCCGCTACCCCCGGCTCACCAGGTCGCCTTCGCCCGGGCCAGGCGCCCCGCGCTTCACCGGGAGGCCCGATCGCTCCCACGTGATGATTCCGCCGGCCACGTTCGTGACGTCCGACCACCCGTTCGCGAGCAGGTGCGCGGTGGCGGCGGCGGACCGACTCCCGGCGGCGCACAGGACGAGGAGCGGCGTGTCCTTCGGCAGCTGCTCGTACCGGAGCATGAACGTGGACAGCGGCACCAGGACGGACCCGTCCACGCGGACCGCGCGGAATTCATCGGGCTCGCGGACGTCAACGAGCAGCGGGGGCTGCGCTGCCGTGAGTCGCTCTGCCGCGGTGTGGACGTCCACCGCCGGGACCGAGTGAGGGGAACGCATCAGGCTTCCTCCGGAACGGGCAAAATCGGTGGATCCAGGGTCAGGCCGGTGAGCCCGCCGCGGTCTGGCAGCCGGCGGCAAATGTCCTCGACCAGGCGTTGTACCGCGATTCCTTCGATGGTCTCGCGGTGTACGCTCACCCGGCGCAGCCGAGATTCGGCCCCCGCAAGGTTCTTGGCCATGCCCGCCGCATTGCCGCGAGCGCCGTGGACGTACGCGGCGGCGAGCTTGATCAGGCCCTGGTAGAGGTCGCGCTCATCGGCGTCCTCCGTTCCCATCCAGGCCGGCTCCAGCTGCTCGTGAGCCTCGAACCAGTCGGCGCGGTTCCAGGCCACCAGCGCGGCGTCCAGGGCGGCACGCCGAGCCTCCGGCGGGATGGGCCGGTAGGCCTTCGCACGGTCGCCCTGGATCACCTTGGCCGGCTGGGTCGTGGAGCGCATCGTGGAGCCCGTCACGCGATCAGACGAGATCGGCGATCCGGCGCCGGCCGGCGAATCCTTCGTCCACGCCGTGCCACCAGTCGATGTGCCCCTCACCGAGACGCCAGCAGAGCCAGATCTGCCGCCCGCTGGCGAGCGCCGGGAAGTCGATCAGGCCCGTGTCGATGTCGCGCAGCGTGATGCTCCAGGAGTCCAGCCTCGCAACGGACGCCTGCATCTGGTCCACGACACCCTGGATCCGCAGGCGGATCAGGCGCGCCTCCTCGTCCCGGCCCACGGCGGGCGCCGCGGCCGGCCACTCCGTCGTCACGTCGCGCTGGGCGGAACGTCCACGGTCCGGGTCGTCCTTGGGGTCGCGGTCCCCGACGCCCAACTCAACGAGGCGATCCCGCAGCCGGATCAGCTCGGCGCGCTGCGAGCGCAGGAGCCCCAGGAGCTCCGCGACCTCGGGGACGCGGGCGTTGGCAGAGTCGATCGTGTAGAAGGTGGCCACGGCTCGATTCTACCGACGCGCGGAGAATGGGCCCCGGCCGGGCCGGCGGGCGGCGATGACGCACGTGGACCGGCGAATCGCGGGCGGGGTGCCGGTCGTGGACCCGCGGCCCGCAGACGAGCCCGGCGCCTTGCTACGATGCCGCCCATGCGCCTTGCCGACCGGATGTCCCGCCTCGGGACCGAGGCCGCCTTCGAAGTCGGCGCCCGGGCCCGCGCCCTCGAGGCGACCGGCCGGCACGTGATCCACCTGGAGATTGGCGAGCCGGACTTCGACACGCCCTCCCACATCATCGAAGCGGAGAAGCAGGCGCTGGATGCGGGCTGGACCCACTACCCGCCGGCGCCCGGATTGCCGCACCTGCGCGAGGCGATCGCTCGCGATTCAACGGCGCGGCGTGGCGTGCCGGTCGATCCCTCGCAGGTCATCGTGACGCCGGGCGCCAAGCCGATCATGTTCTACGCCATCCTTGCGCTGGCGCAGGAAGGCGACGAGGTCATCTACCCGGACCCGGGCTTCCCGATCTACGAGTCGATGACGCGCTTCGTTGGCGCGACGCCCGTCCCGATCCCGCTCCGGCAGGAGAACGACTTCCGGCTGGACCCGGACGAGCTGGTCCGCCTCGTCACCCCGCGCACCCGCCTGATCATCTTCAACTCGCCGGCCAATCCCACCGGCGGCGTCCTGACGCGCGAGGACCTCGTCCGGATCGCCGACGTTGCCCGCGAGCGCGACATCCCGATCCTCGCGGACGAGATCTACGGGCGGATCGTCTACGAGGGTGAGCACGTCTCCATCACGACGCTGCCGGACATGCCGGACCGGACGATCATCCTCGACGGCTTCTCGAAGACCTACGCGATGACCGGCTGGCGCATGGGGTACGCGATTGCTCCGCCGGCGCTCGTCGAGCCGCTGACCCGCCTCGTCATCAACTCCGTGTCCGGGACCAGCGCGCACCAGCAGCTGGCGGCCGCGGAGGCGCTCAACGGGCCGCAGGACGCCGTGGACGAGATGGTCGAGGAGTTCCGGGCGCGCCGCGACCTCATCGTGGACGGGCTGAACGCGATCCCCGGGATCAACTGCCTGCGGCCGAAGGGCGCGTTCTACGTCTTCCCGGACATCGCCGGCACCGGGCTCACCGGTACGGAGGCGGCGGATCGCCTGCTCAACGAGGCCGGCGTATCCGTGATCTCCGGAACGGCATTCGGGAAGATCGGGGCCAACCACCTCCGAATCTCGTACGCGAACTCCCGCGCCAACATCACCGCCGCGCTGGAGCGCATGTGCTCCGTCTTCGCCCCCACGGGGGTCTGACGCCGCCGCCCGCACCGCTGCCCATCGTCGCCGTCCGGCCGCTCCGGCGGTCCGCAAAGGAGAGCTCCGTGGCCAACCGCCCCCGCGTCTTCGTGAGCCGGCGCATCCCCGACGACGGCCTGCGCCTCATCCTCGAGGCAACCGATGCCGACGTGTGGCAGGACGAGCTGCCGCCGCCCCGCGACGAGCTGCTGCGACGGATCGAGGGCCGGGACGGCGTGCTTGCCCTGCTCACGGACCGCGTGGACGCCGAGTTCTTCGACCGGGCGGGCCCCCAGCTCAAGGTCGTCAGCAACTACGCCGTGGGCTTCGACAACATCGTGGTCCCCGAGGCAACCCGCCGGGGCGTCCCCGTCGGGAACACGCCGGGTGTGCTCACCGACACGACCGCGGATCTCGCGTGGGCCCTGCTCATGGCTGCCGGCCGGCGGGTCGTGGAGGGCGACCGGTACGTCCACGATGGTCACTGGAAGACGTGGGGGCCGCTGCTCCTCCTGGGCACGGACATCAGCGGCGCGACGCTGGGGATCGTGGGCTTCGGGCGGATCGGCCAGGCGATGGCGCGGCGCGCCGCGGGCTTCGGGATGACCGTGCTCTACCACGACGTCCAGCAGCTGCCGGATTCGGTGACGCGGCCGCTCGGCGCCACGTACGTGGAGCTGGATGAGCTGTTCGAACGGGCCGACTTCGTGACGCTCCACACGAACCTCACGGCCGAGACGCGCCACATGGTCAACGAGACGCGCCTGCAGCGGATGAAGCCCACGTCCGTGCTCATCAACACGTCGCGCGGGCCGGTGGTGGACCAGGAGGCCCTGTACCGTGCCCTGTCCGAGGGCTGGATCATGGCCGCCGGCCTCGACGTCACGGACCCGGAGCCGATGCCCGTGGACGAGCCGCTGCTCACGCTGCCGAACTGCATCGTGGTGCCGCACATCGCCTCGGGCTCGCGGACGACGCGCGGCAAGATGGCCGAGATGGCGGCTGCGAACCTCATCGCGGGCGTCCGCGGGGAACGGCTGCCGACGCCGGTCAATCCCGAGGTCTACGACCGGACCTGAACCCGTGATCCGCGTCCCGCTCGTCCGGGGGGACGCTGGAGGGACGCATGCGGATCGCCGTGCCCCGGCAGCCACGGTTACGGGCCGAATGGCTTGGCCGAAGGTGATGCATTCACCTGTCGGCAACTGAGCGCCGTCGCGACACTCCGAATCGCCGGCTCTGGGCCGGCGGCAGCAGCGTCGGTCGGACTTCATCATGGGCGACACGCCATTCACCGTGCTCGAGCGAGTCGAGCTGGCGGCGCGCGAGCAGCGGCTCACCGCCGAGGCCGAGGCCGAGGCCATCCTCGCCGAGGCCCGCAATCGCGCCGCCGCGATCGAGGCGCATCTACCGGAGCGGGTGGACGCGACGGTCCGCGAGGTGCGCGCCCGGCAGGCACAGTCGGCCGCGCGCGAGATCGCGGCCATCGAGGCCGAGCTCGTGGCCGTGGATCAGCCCGCCGTCGGCGAATCGGGTGACGCCATGGAGGCCGCCGTTCGACTGATCGTCGCGGCCGTCCTTGGCGAGCAGCCGGTCGCAGCCGTGGCCGCGACCCCGCCCCGCGCGACGCCGGTCTCAGTCGCCCCTGGCAGGAGCCGCTGATGCTCGTCCCGATGCGGCGAATCGACATCGTGGTGACGCGCAGCGTTGCCCCGCGTGCGATGCGCGCCATCCACCGCGCCGGCCTCGTTCACCTTCGGCCGTTCGAGCCCGCTCCAGGCATCGGGCCGGCCGTTTTCGGCCCCGAGCCTGCCGACGTGGTTCCGTCGCTGCTCGTCGACGCCCAGGCGAGGATCGCCGAGCTGGCGGCACTCCTCGGGAGCCGGCAGGCGCCGCCCCAGGCCGTCCGCGACCTGTGGAACCTCGACGACGGCGTCCTGGCGCAGCGAATCGCGGCGATGGACTCCGCGGCGTCGGAGGCGCAGCGGCTCGCGACCTTGCGCCTCGCGCTCGGCGGTGAGATCGCCCGCCTCCACGGCTACCGGGAACTGATGGCGAGCCTGTCCGCCGTGGTGGGCGGCCTGCCCCGCGTCCGCGGCTACGCGTCCACCGGCATCGTGGTGGCCGCCCGATACCGGCCGTACATCCGCCTGATCCGCGACGAGCTGGAGAGCCTCACCGGCGGCCGCTGCGAAGTGATCGCGGCGGACCAGGGCCAGGACCGCGTGGCGGCGATCCTGCTCTATCCCGTGCGCGACGCCCGGGCGGTGGAGGCGCTCCTGGGCGGACGCGACCTCGAGGAGGTGACGCTGCCCGAGGAGTTCGCGGGCGTGCCGTTCGACGAGCTCGGGCCCCGCCTGGACGCTGAGCAGGATCGGCTGCGCCTGCGGCTCGCCGCTGCGGAGGCGGCGCTGCTCGACCTCGGGGCGCAGCACGGTGGGACGGCGAGCGCGCTCCGACAGGTCCTGTCCGACCGCATCGCGGAGCAGGAGGCGCTCCGCGCGGCCGGCGGCTCCGAACACGTGATCGTGATCGCCGGATGGGTGCCGGCGTCGCGCGTGGAGGATCTGCGTGGAGCGCTGGCCGCGGACGTGGGCGCGATCGCCGTGGTAGTGGAGCACGAGTCGTCGACCGTCGCGCTCGACGCCCCGGTGGCGATGGAGAACGGTCCGGTCCTCCGTGCGTTCGAGTCCCTCGCCTCCTTCGTCGCCGTGCCCCGGTACGGAACGATCGATCCCACCCCGCTCCTGGGCCTCACGCTGCCCGCCTTCATCGGTCTGATGGTGGGCGATGCCGGGTACGCGCTGGTCATGCTGGTGCTCCTGGTGGCCGCGCGGCGCCGCTGGCGCGACGCTCCATTGCTCCGGACCCTCTGGCCGATCGGGCTCGCGACTATCTGCTCCACGGCCGTCTTCGGCGTCCTGTTTGGGGAGTACTTCGGCGAGACGGGCCGCCGGATCCTGGGAGTCCACCCGCTCTGGCTGGAACGGCGCGAAGGCGTCCTTGCCCTGCTCATCCTCGCGTTGTCGATCGGCGTGGGCCAGGTGTCGCTGGGCCTCGCCCTCGGCATCGTGAACGCCCGCCAGGTGCACCACCGCCGTGACGCCGTCAGCCGCTCTGCGCTGCTCGGGAGCGTGGTCGCGGGTGTCGTGCTGCTCGCTGCCGTCAGCGGCTTCGTCCCCGGGGAGCTGGCACTCGTGGCCGCGAGCGCCCTGGCGCTCGCGGCGGTGATCCTGGCGCTGACGGTGGGCATCTCCGGCCCCATCGAGCTGCTGGGCGCCTTCGGGAACGTCCTCTCCTATGCGCGCCTCATGGCGATCGGTCTCGCCGGAGTGATGCTGGCGCTCGTCGCGGATCGTCTGGGCGCGCTGGCGCCGAACGTGCTCGCCGGCCTGCTCGTGGCCGTGACGCTGCACAGCCTGAACCTTGTGCTTGGCGTGTTCGACGCCTCCATCCAGGGCCTGCGTCTCCATTACGTCGAGTTCTTCAGCAAGTTCGTAGAACCCGGTGGCGCGCGGTATGCGCCGTTCACGTCGGTCGTGTCAGGCGGGCAGGCTTCTGCTCCCGTCGCCGGAGGACTGTGAGATGGACGAGGGGCTTCGCTACATCGCTGCCGCGATCGCCGTGGGTCTCGGCGCCATCGGCACGGGGTGGGCGCAGTCGCGCATCGGATCGGCCGGGGCGGGCACGATCGCCGAACGGCCGGAGTTGACCGGGACCGTGATCGTGCTGCTCGCGCTGCCGGAGACCATGGTCATCCTTGGGTTCGTGGTCGCCGCGATGATCCTCCTGCTCGGCGGATAGCCCGGCGGGACCCACGTGACCAGCGGAGGCACGCCGGGATGAGCATCGAGGCAATGGCGCACGCGATCGAGTCGGACGCGGCCGCGGAGGCGGCAGCCATCATCAACCGCGCGCGGGCCGAGGCGCGCGCCATCGTGGAACGTGCGGAGGTGCAGGAGGCAGAGCGGCTCGAGGAGATCCGTGCGGGCGAGGAACCTGCAGCGCGCGCCGAGGCGGTGCGCGACGTGAACGTGGCCCGCCTGCGCCTCCTGGAGCGTCGTGCCTCCATCCTCGCGGAGCGGGTCAACGCTGCGTACGCCAGCGCGGAAACGGCACTGGCCGCACTCGCCGGCGGAGCAGACCCCGGCCGATGGAGCGCGTGCCTGGAGCGGCTCGCGGTGGAGGGCCTGCGGCTCGCGGGGACGGCGGCGGCGATCTCCGCCCGCCCCGGGGATGTCGCGGTCCTGCGTGCCCTCGTCGCGAGCGACGCGTTCGACGCGGAGATTCGCGTGGACGAGCGCGTCGCGCCGGGGCTGGTGGTGCGAACGTCGAGCGGCGGTTTGGAGATCGATGCGACGATCGCGGCCCGGCTGGAGGCGGCCCGGATGCGGCTTGCCGACGCAGTGGCGGCCCGGGTGGCGATCGGAACGGCCGAATGAGCGTCGTCGTGTGAAGGCCGCCCGATGAGCGCCGACTACGGCAATGCCCGCGTCGCCGCCTGGCGCGGCCGTCTGCTGGATCTGACTGCCTTCCAGCGGCTCGCCGAGTCGGCCTCGCCGGCCGTGCTGCTCGCGGCGCTGGGACGGGACCCCGAGTGGCGCACCGTCGTCCGCGACGTGGCATCGCTCGGGGGCGATCCCGCGGCAGCCATCGACGTCGCGATTGAGCGCCATCGGGCGGCGCGGTTGCGGGCGCTGCCGCCCATGTTCGACGGCCGGGAGCGGCCCCTGGTCGAGGCGCTTGTGCTGTCGCTGGATGGGGAGCGCGTCATGGCGCTGCTCCGGCGCCGGTACGCGGGTGAATCCCCGGACACGATCGGGCCGACGATCATCCCCGGCGCCCTGCTGGACGCCGAGTTGCTGGGCCGGATCGCCCGCGCCGTCCCGCTCGCAAGCGCCGCCGCGCTTCTCGGGTGGGCGGGCCTCGTCTCGGCAGTTGACCAGCGACTCCTGGCGGGGACGATCGACGGCCCCTGGCCGCAGACGGAGCAGGTGCTCGTTGAGGTACTGGACCGCGGCCGACTGCGGCGAACGGCCGGGCGGAGTGCCGATGCGCGGTACGTGCGCGCGCTGATCGAGCGCGAGGTGGCTGACCGGCGGCAGGCCGCGACCGAGCTGGCGGCGTCCGGCGTCGCGACCGCCGCACTCGTGGAGCGCACCGCGACGCTCGCCCGCCTGGACGATGTGGCGGCCGCCGGATGGGTGGAGCCGCTGGGGATCCAGCCTGTGGCGGCCTACGTCGCGGCGGTCGATGCCGAGGCGATCCGGCTCCGTGTCGTAGTCGCGCGCGTCGTGGCCGGGTGGACGGCCGCGATGGCGCGGCCCTATCTCACGCGAGAGCGTCGGTCATGGCTCGGCTCGTCGTCGTAACCGGGCACGCGCTCGCGGACGGGTTCCGGTTGGCCGGCTGCGCCACGGTCGTCGTCCCGCCGGGGCCCGTGCAGCCCGCGGCGCTGCAGGAGATCGTGGGCGGAGACGCGGGGCTGGTTCTCGTGACGACGGACGTGTGGGCAGCACTGGACAACCGCACGCGCGGCGAGCTGGAGCGCCTGGCGCAGCCGGTCGTGATGCCGATCCCGGCCGGAACGGCCGCGGCGGGTGCGGCGCCGGGCGCGCTGCTCGGCGAGATGCTGGAGCGCGCGATCGGGTTCCGGATCGTCCTGACCGGGCCGGAACGATGACGGCGTCGGAGACGAGGGGTTCCGGGCGATGACCGGGCGCGTCATCGCCGCCGCGGGACCGGTGGTGCGGGCAGCTGCGCTGCCGGGCGTGTCGGTCGGCGAGGTCGTGCGGGTCGGGCGACGAGGGCTCCTCGGCGAGGTGATCCATCTGGACGCTGAGCGCGTGACGATCCAGGTGTACGAAGAGACGGCCGGCGTCGCCCTGGATGATCCCGTCGAGCCGACCGCTGCGCCGATGGTCGCGTGG
>Ga0315273_10005317_pt1 | contig 15911 bp, 9 predicted proteins | sample YL17G02_0_MG_FD_205753 | JGI IMG/M metagenome (GOLD analysis project Ga0315273, IMG submission 205753) | Sediment microbial communities from Yellowstone Lake, YNP, Wyoming, USA - YL17G02_0 | ecosystem: Environmental > Aquatic > Freshwater > Lake > Sediment | place: USA: Wyoming | collected...
GATTGCCGATCCTCGACCTGCCTCGCTGGTACGCCCAGAGCATTCTGGGGAAGACGCTGAACCAGGCCGCGGGCGACGGGGAGCAGGCCTTCATCTTCCTCGACGAAATCCAGAACCTCCCTGACTGGGCACCGCAACTCAAGCACCTCGTGGACATCAACCCGGTGCGCGTGCTGGTGACGGGGAGTTCGGCGCTGCGCATTGCGGCGGGGAGGGACAGTCTGGCCGGGCGGGTCACGACGTTGGAGTTGGGGCCGTTCCTGCTTCGCGAGATCGCGGCGATCCGCGGGTTCGGCTCGCTCCCCGCGCTGTTGCCGCCCAATGGGCTGGCGCCTCTTCGAGAGAAGTCCTTCTGGCTGGAAGTGCGCGCGCACGGAGATGCCCACTCCGAGATTCGGCATCGAACCTTCAAGACCTTCTCCGAGCGCGGGGCCTACCCTGCCGTCCATGCCCGTCCGAAGCTGCCCTGGGAGCAGGTCCGCGACCTGCTTCGCGAGAGCGTCATCGAGCGAGTCATCCGGCACGACTTGCGCCTCGGTCGCCGGGGCGCGCACCGCGACGAGCGGCTGCTCGAAGCCGTCTTCCGGCTCGCTTGCCGCTACGCCGGCCAGTCGCCCTCGCAAACCTTCTGCGTCGAAGAGGTCAAGCGCGCGATGGGCGAGAGCGTCAACTGGGCACGCATCATCAAGTACCTGACGTACCTCGACGATTCGCTGCTCGTTCGGCTGATCGAGCCGCTCGAGCTTCGGCTCAAGCGTCGGCGGGGCGGGTTCAAGCTGTGCCTGGCCGACCACGCGCTGCGGGCCGCGTGGCTCCAAGAGACGATCCCTCTTGCCTCCGACCGGGTGGCGCAGCTCCCGGACCTGGCCGATCTCGCGGGCCACATCGCCGAGAGCGTGACCGGCTACTTCTTCAAGTCCATGCCCCATCTCGACGTGGCGCACTTTCCAGGACAAGACACGGACCGCGAGGTAGACTACATTCTGATCGTGGGCGAGCAGCGGATTCCCATCGAGGTCAAGTACCGCCGCAGGCTCCGGTTCGAGGACACGTTCGCGATGCGCCTCTTCATCGAACAGGCCCACTACCACGCCCCATTCGGCGTGCTCGTCACGCAGACGGACGAGTCGGGAAGCGATGATCCGCGGATCGTCTCCCTTCCCCTCTCCAGCCTCCTCCTGATGCGGTGATGGTAGCGGAAAGGCCGCCCTCGGAATACCCTCCCGAAGGTGTGAAACCTTCGGGAGGGGGAAGGTGCTGATGCGGTGAAGAGGTGGGGAGAAACTTCTTGCAAGACGTTTCTCCCCAAAGCCCCTCTTCAAGAACTCTTGTACTTTCTCAGGAACCTTTGCGCTTGGAGCGGACCTCTTCCTTAATCCGCTGGATGTGGCCGCGGCCGAGGGCCTTGACCTCGCAGCCCAGCTCGAAGTAGCGGCGAATCTTCGCGTCGTCGAGGATGCCGAAGCAGTCGACGACGGCGAGCGGGGCGCCGGCCCAGCGGACGACCTGGTCGGGCTCGAGGGTGAGATAGGGCGAGTGGCGGACGGCGAGGATGACAGCCTCGGCGCCCGCGAGCGCGGCGGGGAGGTCTTTCTGGACGCGGAGGTCGACTAGCCCCTCCTGGTTGCGGAAGAAGCGCGACCAGGACTGGCCGACGGCGGGATAGGTATCCTGACTTTCCAGCTCGTACCAGTGGTCGACGTAGGGGTCGTGGACGCGGAGGTCCGCGCCCATCTCGGTGAGCTTGCGGACGACGAGCTCGGAGCCGCTGTAGCGGGTGTCGCCGACGTCTTCGCGGTAGCTGGCGCCGCAGAGAAGGATGGTGGCGCCGGCGATGTAGCGGCCCATGTTGCGCAGCGCGTCGCGGGTCAGCTCGGCGGCGTGGAGGGCGCGGGTGTCGTTGGTGTCGATCGCCTGCGGCGTGATCTTGAAGAGGGCGTCCTGGTCCTCGAAGCCGAGGATGTGCTTGTAGGCCCAGTAGCCGAGGCCGCCGTCCTTGGGCAGGCAGTAGCCGCCGATGCCGGGGCCGGGGAAGATAATGTTGCTGTGCGTCGGGCGCACCTTGATGGCCTTGATGACCTTGACGAGGTCGACGCCGTTGCGCTCGGCGAAGAGGCTCCATTCGTTGAGGAAGGCGAGGATGGCCGCGCGGTAGGAGTTTTCGACGATCTTGGTGGTTTCGGACTCGATGGGGCGGTCCATGACGGTGAGCGGGAAGTCCTTGGTGTTGAGGACTTCGGTGAGGAACTTGACGACGCGGCGGCGGGCCTCGTCGTTGCAGCCGGAGCAGACGCGCCAGAAGTCGCGGATCGACTTGACGTATTCGCGGCCGGGCATGACGCGCTCGAAGCTGTGGGCGAGCAGAGGCGTCGAGTGGATGCCGCGGACCTGGAACGCCTTCTTCATGATGGGGTGGGCCACGAACTCGGTCGTGCCGGGGGCGACGGTGGTCTCGATGAGGACGAGGCACTCGGGCCGGATCTTCTCGCCAATGGTGCGCATCGTGGCCTCGAGGGCGGTCATCTCGGTGGTGCCGCTGCGCATGTTGCCCAGCTCGGTCTTGAGATAGTCGCACTGGACGTCGACGACGACGCAATCGGCGAGCGAGAGGGAGTCGCTGTTGTACGTGGCCGTGAGCGTCTTCTTCTCGAGGACGCAACGGGCGATCATCGGATCGACTTCGGGGTCCTCGGCCTTGACGGGCGACTCGCCGCGGGAGAGGAGCGGGATTTTCCAGTAGCTGCGCGTGCTGGGCCGCTGGCAGCCGATGACGAACTTCGAGGGTTTCCCGGTCGCTTTGTCGACGGTGTCGGCGATGATGGCCGCCATGACCGCCCCGACGAAGCCGACGCCCATCACGACGACGACTTCCTTGCCGTCGGCGCGCGCGGCCTCGGCGAGCGCCTGGACGCGCCCAAGCTCGGCTGCGTATTCGTCTTTCTGGGGGATGGAAAACTTCTCGCCCGACGGGCTGACCGAGTACTCTGGCATAGTTCCTCCGTGAAGTCGGGTGGGCGCTTCCGTGCTGGCCGGGACGGTGATTCGGGCCGGGGATCCACCTTAATAGCTTACTCTGAAATCAGCGGGTGCGCAAACAGGGAGGGGTGAAGTAACACATTTGTGGGCGCGAACCCTACTGCGATCGGATGCCCAGCCCCGTACGGGGCGGCGGAATAAAGCCCACGGCGATGGCTCTGCGGAGCCGTGGGATCACGAGACGCGGGCAACATCCACCTACCCCTTCCCCAGCCCCCGAAGGGGGCGGCGGAACCGCAGGGGCGCGCCGCACCGCAACTCCACGGTTCCGCCGCCCCCTTCGGGGGCTGGGGAAGGAAAAGGAGGGCGGGACTGGCGCCACGAACCCACGGCTCTCAAAGCATCGCCGTGGGCTTTATTCCGCCGCCCCATAGGGGCTGGGCCACCTGTTAGACTGCGCCGGGTGCCGGCAAATGTGTTCATCGACCCAACAAAACGCACCAGAACGAGGAAAGCCGGCGCCGCGGGTGCGGACGCCGGCTTTCAGTGATTGTGGCCGTCGGGCCCAGCGGGCCCGTCGACCCGCTAGGTCGACGGCCGCCTCACCTCATGCTGTTTCAACGCATCACCTCCTTTCGCGAAGAGTCCTGCCGGGGTCGCCTGCTGCCGGTGCAGGCTGCCCGAGCAATCCACCTGCCGCGCCACGGTCGCGCGGCCCGACCGGCAAGGGCGGTCTTGGACGCCGCCCATCTATAGCCAATTCTACTCGGCCCCTGCCTGATTCGCAAGGGTACTTTCGCGGATTTCTTGCGCTCTCGCAGCGGATAGGACCCAGGGGACAGATCGGACAGATCGGACGGATCGGATCCATGCCTTCTGCCGGATGAGCCCCGCGCAGTCAGATCGTCCAGCCCTTGCGGTATTCGCGGCGGATGAAGCGGGCCGCCTCGGGACAGTTGCGGGCTTCGAGCTTCTCCGCGTCCCATTCGATCTTCTTGCCGACGCGGAAGGCGACGGTGGCCAGGAGGTTGTTCTCGACGAGGAGGCCCGAGTAGTCGAAGTTGCACAGGGTCGGGCTGCCGGTCTTGCAGCCGTTGAGCCATTCGCGGTAGTGGCCGACCGATGGCGGAATCGTCTCTTTCGGCGGCGTGAAGTCCTTGAAGTCGGCCTCGGGGAGGAGGATTCGGCGGCCATAGTCGCAGACGATCTTGCCCTTGGCCCCGACGAAGAGGAGGCCGATGCCCCACTTCTGGAGGTCCTGGCCTTCGGGCGAGGGCGGGCGCTGGATGCCGTCGTACCAGAAGAGCTTGAGGGCCGGCCGCTTCTCGGTGGCGGGGTGTTCCCAGCAGGCCTTGAGCCAGTGGGGGTAGGCGTCCTCGCTGCGCGGGTCGCCCGTCGCTTCGGCGGTCGTCGGGTGCTTGAGCTCGAGCGCCCAGAAGGCGAGGTCGATGAGGTGGCTGCCCATGTCGCCGATGCAGCCGTTGCCGAAGTCCCACCACTGCTCCCAGCCCATGCAGCCGCCCTGCTGGTAGGAGGCATGGTAGGGCCGCTCGGGGGCCGGGCCGAGCCAGAGATCCCAGTTGAGGTGCGGCGGGACCGGCTGGGTGCCTGTGGGCCGGGTGGGGCAGGGGCCGACGCGGCCGCACCAGACGTGGCATTCGCTGATGGGGCCGATGGCGCCGCCCTGGACCAGCTCGACGACGCGGCGGTAGTTCGCGTCGGCGTGGATCTGGGTGCCCATCTGGGTGGCGACCTTGGCCTTGAGATAGGTCTCGCGCGCCGTGCGGGCCTCGTGGACGGAGTGGGCGACGGGCTTCTCGCAGTAGACGTGCTTGCCGAGTTTCATCGCGGCAACACTGACGAGTGCGTGGGTGTGGTCGGTCGTGGAGCAAATGACGGCATCGAAGTCCCTCGCGTCGTCCATCATTCGCCGCCAGTCGGCGTAGACCTTGGCCCTGGGGAAGCGGTCCTTGGCGCCCGGGACGCGGACCATTTTCCCGTCCTTATCCTTCCGCTCGCTGCCCTCGAGCGGGAGGGTACTCACGTCGCAGAGGGCGACGACGTTTTCACTGCCGCAGCCGCCGAGGTTGGAGCCGCCTCGCCCGCCGACGCCGACGATGGCGAGGTTCAGCTTGTCGCTGGGGGCCAACTTGGGGGCTTCGGCGGCCAGGCCCCGTGTCGAGATGACGACTAACCCAGTCCCGGCCACGGTAGCCTTCTTCAGGAAATCGCGGCGAGATCCATGACCTGACATCGCGTGGCTCCTTTCTGGAGAACCGCGGGGTCCTCCTGCGACGCTTCCGAACACACTGCGCATGGCGTCTAGAGTAGTCAGAAGGCTTCGGACTGTCAAGGGCCGGGCGAGCTTCGAGGCGGCGGGAGATGGGGAACGCCTCGGGAAGACCGAGATCGTCGCCTTCCCGCCGGAGCCGGAGATCCGGAGCGGCAGGTCCGTTCGCCGCGTAGCGATCACGGTGCCATAGCTGCCGCGATGTCAATGAGGGTGTCCTGATCCCGATACGGCGGCATAGATGGTCCTCGCCGAGGGGAGTATGTCCTTTCGACGAAGCCAGTTCTCGCTTTGCTCGATGGCGCGTCTTGAGACCAGGTCGACCTCCCTTCCCAGCAATTCGACCAGTTCGTTCTCCATGGAAATATCCTCAGGAAGGGGTTGAAACCTTCGGGAGGGAAGAGGAAACCCGGAATACCCTCCCGAAGGGGCGGAACCCTTCGGGAGGGAAGAAGATCACGTGTATCGCATTTCGCGGGGGACGACGGTGACGCCGCGGTCGGTGACGACGTAGCGGTCGCGGTCGGCGCGGGTGTCGACGCCGATGGTGATGCCGTCGGGGACGTGGACGCCTTTGTCGATGATGGCGCGGTGGACGACGCAGCCGCGGCCGATGACGGTGCCGTCCATGATGATGGATTCGGTGACGCGGGCCTGCTCCTCGACTCGGACGCCGGGGCAGAGGACGGAGTTCTCGACGAAGCCGCCGCTGACGATGCAGCCGGGGGAGAGAAGGGAGTTGAGGGTGAGGCCGCGTCGGCCGCCGGGCCACGGGTCGTTGAAGACCGTCTTCGCGGGCGGCGCCTGGTGGGGGGCGGTGCGGATGGGCCAGTCGGGGTCGTAGAGGTTGAAGAGGGGATCGACGGCGACGAGGTCCATGTTCGACTCCCAGTAGGCGTCCAGGGTCCCCACGTCGCGCCAGTACTTGATGGGTTTCTTGTTCATGTCCATGAAGTCGTGGGCGTAGACGGCGTGGGAGTGGATGATCTTGGGGATGATGTTTTTGCCGAAGTCGTGCTGGGAGTCGGTCTTGGCGTCGATGGAGACTTCGCGGACGAGCGTGCGGGTGTTGAAGAGATAGACGCCCATGGAGGCGAGGCAGAGGTCGGGCGAGCCGGGGATGGTCGGGGCGGTGGGGTTCTTTTCCTGGAAGTCGATGATGCGGGAATCGGTGTCGACGACGGCTACGCCGAAGAGCTTGGCCTGCTCGCGGGGGACCGGGATGCAGGCGATCGTGAGGTCGGCGTTCTTGGCGAAGTGGGCTTCGAGCATCGCGCGGTAGTTCATCTTGTAGATGTGGTCGCCGGAGAGGATGAGGACGAGGTCGGGGCGCTCCTGCTCGAGGGTGTAGATGTTCTGGAAGATGGCGTCGGCGGTGCCGAGGTACCAGGACTCGGTGATGCGCTGCTGGGGCGGGATGGTGCGGATGAACTCGCCGAGGGCGGGGCTGAGGACGTTCCAGCCGAAGTGGATATGGTAGTCGAGCGAGCTGCTCTTGTACTGGGTGAGGACGAAGATGCGGCGGACGTCGGAGTTGATGCAGTTCGAGAGCGTGAAGTCGATGATGCGGTAGATGCCGCCGAACGGGACGGCGGGCTTGGCTCGGTCGCGGGTGAGGGGGTAGAGCCGCTCGCCCTGGCCGCCTGCGAGGACCATGGCGATGAGCTTGAGGCGGCGAACGTCAGTTGAGGAGAGTGGGGGCATCACTTCTTCCCCTCGCCGCGCTTGGCCAGGACGCGCTCGATTTCCTTCTTCAGCTCGGTCAGGTCGGAGGACTTGACGACGTAGGCGTCGGCGGACCAGGTCATGAAGTTGTCCTTGTAGGTGGCGTAGGCGGTGTGAAGGATGATGGGGAGCTGGTTGTTCTTGGAGAGGAGGCGGCCGAGGGTCTCAATGCCGTCCATGCCGGGCATGGCGATGTCGAGGACCACGAGGTCCGGGGTGACGCGCTGGGCAAGTTCGAGGGCCTCCTTGCCGCTGCGAGCGACGATGACGTTGTAGCCTTCCTCTTGAAGGACTTCCTGGTAGAGGAGCTGCTGGTGGTCGTCGTCTTCAACGATGAGGATCGTGGCCATAAGATCTCTCCGGGCTTTGGGGTCCACTTCGGGCTCGTGCCTATCCTCTGGAATGGTTATCGGTTTTCGGTTAACGGGCAACCGATGACTTTCTTGTTCACCCCGAAAACCGACAACCGATAACCTTTCTTTCTACGGTGGCTGGGCTGGCCGGACCGGGAGCGAGATGGTGAACGAGCTGCCGGCCCCGGGCTTGCTGCGCACGAATATGTCGCCGCCGTGGTCGTGGATGATCTTCTGGCTGACGGACAGGCCGAGGCCGGTGCCGCCGACTTTGGTCGTGAAGAAGGGCTGGAAGAGGCTTTCGAGGACGTCCTCGCCCATGCCCTGGCCCGTGTCGGCGATGACGATCTCGACCCGGTCCTGGAGCATGCGGGTGAGGACGCTGAGTTCGCCCCCGTTGGGCATCGACTCGACGGCGTTCTGCACCAGGTTGAGGAGGACCTGGCGCATCTGGTCGGGGTCGAGGCGGAGAATGGGGCAGCGCGGGTCGAGGCTCTTGTGGAGGATGACGTGGCGCTCGGCGAAGAGGTTCTCGTGGAACGTGCAGACGGCGTCGACGATCTCGTTGATCTTCTTGTCGCGGAGGACGGGGTTGCCGGGCTTGGAGAAGTTCATGACGTTGGCGAGGATCTGTTCGAGGCGCTCGACCTCTTCGACGATGATGCGGGCGTTGCGCTGGGCCTTGGCGGGGTCGCCGGCGGACTTGAGGATGGACCGGGCGAAGCCGCCGATGGTGGCGAGCGGATTGCGGATTTCGTGGGCGACGTGGGCGGCGAGGCGGCCGACCGTGGCGAGGCGTTCGGAACGGACCAGGCGGTCCTGGGCTTCTTCGAGCTGGTTGAGCTGCTCTTCGAGGCGGCTGTAGGCGTTGGCCGCCGAGATGGCGAGCCCGGCGTGGGCCGCGAACGTCTGGAGCATGTCCACTTCTTCGTCCGAGATGGTGTGGCCGGTGAAGAGGTTGTCGGCGATGATGGCGCCGAGCGCCTCGTCGCGGGCCACGAGCGGGACGCAGACGAACTGGTTGGCGGCGATCAGCGAGCGGAGGTGGGGGGACATGCCCGGATCGTGGGCGGCGTCCTGGACGACGAGGGACCGCTTCTCGATGAGGGCCCGCACCGGCACCTGGTCGGTGGCCGACATGGGGATGCGGATCTGCTGGCAGATGTACTGCATCGACGTGTCGGTGGGCGCGTGCGGCTCCTCGAAGGGAGCGAGGAGGTTCTCGAGGGTTTGCGCGCGCGCGCCCAGCTCACGCCAGATCTGGGACGCTTCCTCGATGGAGCCGGGGCCGACGCCCAGACGGCCCTCGAGGACGGTCTTGGAGTCGTCGACGAGGAGGAGGATGGCGCGGTTGAAGCCGAGCCCGGGGCCGGCGGTGACGCAGGTGAGGATGAGATGGAGGAGGCGGTCGACCTCGAGGATCCCCTCCATCGCGCGGCTGAGCCTCTGGAGGAGCGAGATCTGCTCGACCTTTCGGGCGTGCTCGGTGACGTCGAAGGTGAGCATGATCACCTGGGCGATCTTGCCGGCCTCGTCGCGGATGGGGGCGTAGATGCACTGGAAGTGGCGCGGCGTGCTCTCCATGACGGCGACGTAGCCCGAGGTCTGCGTCTCGCCGGTCGCGAAGGTGAGGCTGGCCTTGCACTCGCGGCAAGGCGACTCGTGTCCCCGGTAAACCTCGTGGCACTTGCGTCCGACGAGGCTGTGGTTGCCGCCGAACCAGTGGTCGACCGTCTGGTTGCTCCAGACGATGGTGAGATTGCGGTCGATGAGGACGAGGCCCGCGCCCATGGCCGAGACGATGTCGTTGAGCTTCTGCTTCTCGCGGAGGACGTCTTCTTCGGCGCGGCGGCGGTCGGTGATGTCGTTGAAGAAGACGAGTGCGCGGCGTTGGGTGCGGCGGGCGACGGGGCTGAGATAGATGTCGGCGACTCGCGTCCGCCCGGTGGGGAGCTGGACGCGGATGGCGGTGAACGAGGCGCGCTGGTCGTCGTCGATGACGCGCTCGACGGCGCGGCGCAGGATCGCCGAGTCGAGGAGATCGAAGTGGAAGAGGCCCTCGAAGTTCTCGCCCAGGATGTCCTCGCGGGGCCGTTCGAGAATGTGGCAGCACATCTCGTTGACGGACAGGATGGTGCAGGAGCGGTCGACGACGAGGATCGAGGCCGGGATCGCGGCGAGGATGCTCTCGTCCAGTTCCTTGAGATAGCGCATTTCGTCGTAGAGGCGCGCGTTCTCGATGGCCTGGGCGACCTGGTCGGAGAGGGTCTCGAGGGCCGTGACGTCGATCTGGTCGAAGGCGCCGACCTGCATGCTCTCGACATTGATGACCCCGACCGTCTCGCCGCCGATCTTGATGGGGACACACAGTTCGGAGCGGGCGTTGCGCTCGCCCTCGAAGGCGACGATGTAGTAGGGGTTCTGGGCGACGTCGCTGGCGAGCAGGGTCTTGCCCATGCGGGCGGTCCAGCCGACCATGCCGACGCCGATGGGCTGGCGGTAGCCGAGGGCCGAAAGCTCACGGTAGGCGCCGGCCTGGGCGCGGAGCGCCACCTCGTCGGCCTTCTTGTCGACCATGAAGATCGAGACGTCGTAGTAGTCGAAATAGTGCTGGATCAGCGAGGCGGTCTGCTGGAGGAGCGTGTCGAGGTCGAAGGTCGACAGGACGCGCTTGGCGACCTGGTTGATGATGGCGAGGTGGCCGGCGCGCTTCTTCTCCACGGCGTAGACGTGGGCGTGCTCGACGGCCAGGGCCGTCTGCTCCGCCACCGCGAGGAGCATCTCGATGTCGGGCTCGGAGAACGGACGCAGCTCATAGCGGACCACCGCGACGCCGCCGAGCACCTTGTCGCCCGAGATGAGTGGGAGGATGACGCACGAGATGGCTCCCTCCTCGGCGAGGGAGCGGTCGGCGGGGAAGCGGCCGTCGGCCCGCAGGTCCGGGATGATCAGCGGCTCGCGTGTTTCGACGACGCGGCCGAAGGCATGGCCCTTGAGTTCGAGGGTCGCGCCGTCCGGGCGGCGGGTCTCGTCGGGCGCGACGGGGACGTAGAGGCGGAGACGCTGTCCGCCGTCGACGAGCAGGGCGATGCTCAGGCGGTCGAACTGCACGAAGCGGGCCGTCTCGCGCGCAATGACGCTGAGGACTTCCGAGAGCTCGAGGCTCGCGTTGATGACCTTCGAGATCTCGTAGATGCCGTTGAGCCATTCGCGAGTGGCGGCCATAGGAATTCCCGAAGAGTCAGAGATGGATGAATGGATGGGTGGATGAATGTCGGCCAATCATCCAATCATCCAATCATCCATTCCTTCAGATCCTTGCCTTCTCATACAGCGCTGCATATTCGCGGGCGCTCTTCTCCCAGGACCAGTCCTGCTGCATGCCGACGAGCATGAGGCGGCGCCAGGTCCGCTTGTCGGCGAAGAGCTTGAGGGCGCGTCGGATGGTGGCGAAGAGGGCACGCGAGGAGTAGCTCTCGAAGCTGAAGCCGTTGGACGTTCCCTTCGCGATCCCGGTCGGTGTGCAATTGACGATCGTGTCGGCCAGGCCGCCCGTCTTGCGGACGACGGGGACGGCGCCGTACTTCAGGCTGTAGAGCTGGTTGAGCCCGCAGGGCTCGTAGCGCGAGGGCATCAGGTAGATGTCGCAGCCGGCCTCGATCTGATGGGCGAGCGCGTTGTTGAACGTCACGTGCGCCTTGAACTTCTCGGGATAGGCCGCGTTGAAACCGGCGAAGAGGTCGTTGAACTCCTTCGTGCCCGTGCCGAGGAGGACGAACTGGAGGTCGAGCTGCATCAGGTCGGGCATGATCTCGGCGATGAGGTCGAGGCCCTTCTGCGGGTCGAGCCGTGAGATGAGGCCGAGCAGCGGAACGCTGCGCGCGGGAAGCCCCGAGAGCTTCTGGAGTTCGCGCTTGCAGACCGCCTTGCCCGAGAGATCCTGCGGCGTGTAGCGAGCGGGGATGAGCGCGTCGACGGCCGGGTTCCAGACGGCGTAGTCGATGCCGTTGATGATGCCGTGGAGGTCCTTGGCTCGCTGGGCGAGGATGCCTTCGAGGCCGGCGCCGTACTCGGGCGTTTGGATCTCGGCCGCGTAGGTGGGCGATACGGCGCTCAGGCGGTCGGCGAAGACCAAGCCGCCCTTGAGGAGATTGAGCTTGCCGTAGAACTCGAGTTCCTGCCAGCTAAAATGCGACCACTCGAGGCCTGTCAACTCGTACTTTTCGCGCGGGAAGACGCCCTGGAAGGCGAGGTTGTGGATGGTCAGGAGCGACCGGGAATTGTGGTAGAAGGGGTCGCGGAGGCAGAGCGTCTTGAGGTAGACGGGCAGGAGGGCCGTCTGCCAGTCGTTGCCATGGTAGATGTCGGGCGCCCAGTTGAGGGCTTTGGTGCCCTGGAGGATGGCGCGGCAGAAGAAGATGAAGCGGTCCGCGTTGTCCGGATAGTCGCCGGCGGGTGTGCCGTAGAGCTGCTCCCGGTCGAAATAGGGGTCGTTCTGGACGAAGTAGATGGGCACGTCGGATCCGGGCAACGTCGTGCGGAGCAGGGCCGCCTCGACCGTCTCGGCTCCCACGGGGACGAGGAAGCGGATCCCCGTGTTCTCCATCTGGGCGGCGAACTCTTCGCGGGTCACGCGATGGTAGGGCATGATGAGGGCGACGTCGTGGCCGAGGGCGCGCAGGCACTTCGGGACGGCGCCCGCGACATCCGCCAGCCCGCCCGTCTTGGCGAACGGAACAGCTTCCGTGGTGACGAAGAGGATCTTCATGTTTGTCTCCGGGCGAGGCACTCACAGTCGTGTTCGTGCTGCGAAAAGGTTATCGGTTTTCGGGTACAGAAGCCAGAGAACCGTCGGGCAATGCCCGCCACCGGAGGCACCGCCCTCGCTCCGATGGCCTCTTCTTACCCCGATAACCGAAAACCGACAACCGATAACCGTCTTCCTGCTCCGTTCAGTGCACCTGGGTGTTCCGCAGGAACTCGGCGGCGCTTTCGGGCGGCACGGGGTTGATGTAGAAGCCCGTGCCCCACTCGAAACCGGCGACCTTGGTCAGCCGGGGGATGATCTCGATGTGCCAGTGGTAGTGCTCGATCTCGGGGTTCTCGAAGGGCGTCGTGTGGACGATGTAGTTGTAGGCGGGCATGTTGAGGGCCTTCTCGATCTTCAGGAGCGTGGTCTTCAGGCAGTAGGCGAGTTCCTCGACGACGAGGCGCTGGAGATTCTCGTAGTGGGAGGCGTGGCGCTTGGGGAGGATCCACGTCTCGAAGGGGAACCGCGCCGCGTACGGCTCGAAGGCGACGAACTCCTCGCCGTCGAGGACGATGCGCGTCCCCGTGTCCAGCTCCTGGCGGATCATGTCGCAGAAGATGCAGCGGCCCCGGTAGTCGAAAAACGTCTTGCTGCCGCGCATCTCGTCGGCCACGGTCCGGGGCACGGTCGGGAGGACGATGATCTGCGAGTGCGTGTGCTCGAGGGAGGCGCCCGCCGTCTTCCCGACGTTCTTGAAGATCATGCCATAGGTGAAGCGCGTGTCGCGCTTGAGGTCGGCCATGCGGTCGCGATAGGCCCACAGGACGTTCTGGATGTGCTCGGAGGGCAGTTCGGTGAGGGTCAGGTGGTGTTCGGGGGTTTCGATGATGACTTCGTGGGCGCCGATGCCGTGCATGCGGTCGTAGATGCCTTCGCCGCGCTTGTCGAGGCTGCCCTCGATCTGAAGGGCGGGGAACTTGTTGGGCACGACGCGCAGCCGCCAGCCCGGCTTGTTCGGCCCCGTGCCGGCGTTGCGGTAGGCCATGATCTCGGGCGGCGTCTTGTCCTCGTTGCCCTCGCAAAACGGGCAGAAGCTGCTCGTCGGCCCCGTCGGCTCGCTCGCGAAGTCGGTCGGGCGCTTCCCGCGCTCCGTCGCTATAATCACCCACCGGCCGATGACCGGATCCTTGCGAAGTTCAGGCATTTGCCACTCCTTCGTGAGGAGAACAAGAAAAAGCCAGGAGGATCACCGATTCCACAGATTCCACAGATAAAACCAGAGAAGAGGACGTACCTGGGTCAGGAGAAGAAGGGATCAGTCCTGGCTTCATGCCTTCCGGCTTCAACCCAAGTCCCTTTCTTCTCTTCATCCGTGGAATCTGTGGATTCTGTGATCAGTGTTCGTCTTCTCCTCTTTCGCGTCTTTTCGCGTGTTTCGCGGGCCTATCTTGCTTCTCTCAGACTTGCCACATCTCCCGCTCGAAATCGCGGGTCGGGACGTCGAACGCAAGGGTGCCGACTCGCGGCGCGCGCTCGACCACCGCGCCATCGACGAGGAGCCGCACGTGGAACCGTGCGGCCTGCCGGGGATGGAAGCCGAGTTCCTTGAACGGGATGGCGACTTCCAGGATGTCCGCCGCCGCCGCGCGGGAGCCCGAGCTGTCGATGCCCCCGATCCGCACGTGCGGCTTCCCCGAGGCCAGGTCGCTCAGCTCGATCTCGATGTCGCGCGGCTCCGTGAAGCAGAAGACCAGCCGCGCCGTCGGCGGCATCTCCTCGGTGAACACGCCGGGCGAGTCGATCCGCAGGAACAGGTCGTGCTCGCCGAACCCGAAGTAGAGGTGGTGGATGCGGTCGGGCGTCTCCTTGCTCATCACCCCGCCGTCCTGTTCGCGGCGGTAGACGCCGGCCGCCACCCACTCGAAGTAGGTGGCCGCGTAGCCGCTGATCTCGGCGGCCATGAAGGCCGTCGGGCGCGTGTAGGCGACGCGGTGAGCGACCGAGGCGATGGGCTCGTCGAACACTTCCGGCGGCCGCTCGCCCACCAGGCGGTAGACGTTCTGGAGATGGCGCCGGAAAAGCCGGTCGAACTCGGCATCCTGGAGCGACGAGCGGTCGTCGCCGTACCACCAGAACCAGTCGCTCCCTTCCGCCGCGTACAGCTCCTCCCAGGCCTGGGAGACCTCGCGGGTCGCGGGCTTGCCTTCGGTGCGGTCGACGAGGAAGTTGCGGGTCTGGGCCAGGCGCTCCCAGCCCTTGCGGTCCTCCTCGTGGCCGATCCACACGCCGAAATCGCTGTTGATCCAGGAGCCGGAGAACAGGCGCGGAATGGTCGCCTGCGGCGGATGGCTCTCGAGGTACTCGGAGACCATGACCGGGCGAATGTGGGGCGTCGAGCCCAGGCGGTTGTAGAGGGCGTGGAGGAAGTGGATGCCGCTGTCCTGATAGTACTCCCAGGCGATGTCGCCATCGAGGATGACCGGCACGAGAACGTCCTTCGAGCCGGCCTTCGTCCCGATGTGAAGCAGGCGCTGGACGAAGTCCGCCGCCGCGACCTCCGGCGGCTGGTGGTAGTACTGGAACCCAATGAGGTCCGACAGATAGCGGTCGCGGAAGAGGATTGACAGCTCGGGGCCGCCGGCCGGCACGCGGTAAGGCTGGTAGAGCGTCTCCCACTCCTGGACGTGGCCGTAGCCGTCGCGGTGCAGGGCGCAGCCCAGCGAGCGGCACAGGATCCCCTCGTCGGTCGCCAGCCACTTGAAGCCTCCCTCGGCGACGAGCGGCGCCACCTCGGGACTCACCGAGCCTTCCGACGGCCACATCCCACGCGGCGCGCGCCCGAAATAGACCCAGTACGCCTCCACCGCCCGCGCGACCTGCGTCCGCGCATCGGGGCTGAAGTCCGCCATCACCCGCGGCATGGGCAGGTTGGGGATCGCCTCGCGCGCCCGCTCCATCTTGCAGAGCAGGGGCAGGATGGGGTGGTAGAACGGCGAAACGCTGATCTCGGCGCTCCCGCGGTCCTGAAGCTCGCGGTACATGAGGACCACGCTCTTGAGGATCTCGCGCTGCTTGGCGAGCATCGCCGCCTTGTCGTCCTCGGTGAAATTCCGGCCCTTCGTCACCAGCTCCCGCAGCACGGGGTCCTCCCACTGCAACTGCGGAAAGAACCAGGCGAGCGTGCACCAGACCTGGAGGTCGAGCAGATCCTGGCGGGCGAACTCCTTGAGCGCCTGGCCCGCCGTCCGCCGGTCGAACCGCCGCTTGAGCAGCAGCTCGTGGTAGCGGGCGTGGGGGCGGATCATCGTGTCCCAGTTCGCGCAGAAAAACTCGTTGAGGAGGAACTGGACTTCGTTCTCGTCCAGCTCGCGAGCCGGCTTGGCGGTCAGCTTGAGATGCATCTCCTCGGCATTGCCCGTCGCGTAGTCTTCGAGCTGGATGAGGAGGCTGGGCACGAGATTGAACGTCAGATGGACGTTGGCGTGCCGTTGTGCCAGCCACGCCATGCCGAAGTAGTCCTTGATGCCGTGGAGGCGCACCCACGGCATGGCGTAGCGTCCGTCCGGGCCTTCGCGGTAGTACGGTTGGTGGTGATGCCAGAGAAGCGCGAGGTACACGTCACCCATACGCCAGCGCTGCCACCCAAAAAGGCGCTCAGCCGCCTTGCCTGGTTCGCAGTCCCCTCGGTCCACACTGCCACATCGGCCTAGAATATCAGTACATGCGAAGAGTGTCAAGCAAGCGAAGCGGCGTGAGTGCAGTAACACAATTGCAGCGGACGAGCCGCGGGCGTTTCCTTGTTCGTAGTCCCGCCTTT
>Ga0315273_10005318_pt1 | contig 15909 bp, 24 predicted proteins | sample YL17G02_0_MG_FD_205753 | JGI IMG/M metagenome (GOLD analysis project Ga0315273, IMG submission 205753) | Sediment microbial communities from Yellowstone Lake, YNP, Wyoming, USA - YL17G02_0 | ecosystem: Environmental > Aquatic > Freshwater > Lake > Sediment | place: USA: Wyoming | collected...
GTCGTTTAAAAGTCATATAGGGAATAAAGTATAATTATTTTTATAGTACGGTTTGGCACCGTAAGGTCGTAAGGTGAGTAAGAACAAGGGTTTAAGTCGTAATGCATTACACTTACCGTAATGCACTTTGGAGACTGGAAAGCTGGAAGAAGGTGACTAGCGAGGTCACTATGACAGGTGTTTGAGGGTGTGTCAAGGTCCACAGGTCTCTGGTGGTTGAAGTCCTTGCCCCCCAGGTTTGTGGCCTGAGGGGCAAGGTTCTTGCTGACAGGTTTGTGGCCTGGGAGCAAGGTGCTACGCTGCTTTGACGACTGTGTGGTACGGACGTTTCAGTTGGCTGCGCAGGTTCTTGATCCACTCGGCCGGCGACAGATTGGTGTTGCCATTGCGGTCGGGTGCAGACCTGCGTTCGGAGACCTGAGCGATCATTCTGCCTTTGTCGTGGGCATCGTTCAAGGCTTCGTGGTTTTCACGCACGAACGCGTTGGTGATGTCCTCGACGTTCAGCAGGGTCTCGCTCAGGAGCGCCACGTTGGCCGCGGTGGCTGCCCTGGTTTCGGCACTGTCCGCGTTGGCGTGGATCACGGCGTTGTACTGCGTGTCGCGCACCAGGTTCTCGATCGTACGGATCATGCCAGTGTGCTGGCGGAGAATGTCCTGTTTTGCGAATGCAGACTCGATCTCCACGTCGGTCCAGACGTTGTCGATCATCGCTTGCAGGTCGGCGAAGACCTCGCTGTCGTACTTGTTGAGCTCGTCTTCGCGCCGCACGATCTGGCGTGCGCGGCTCTTGTCAAGGTAGCCCGTGGGTACGTATTTGCTCATCGCTGCGTCGACCTGGCCTTCGCCAGTGGCGCGTTTGGCGATGTTCAGTTTCTGTCCTACCGCGATGCGTTGTGCATCGGGGAAGAGGTGGGCGCAGTTGTGCTCGTCGAGCTCGCGGATGGCGGCGACGTACACGTCTGTGGACAGGGTGAGTTGTTGGTTGCGGTCGTCTTCGTTGAAGCCTTGAGCGCGCCGCTGTTGCTGTTGCGGCGTGTGGCCGGTCACGGAGTCGGTGCGCGTTTCTTCGTCGGAAGCATTGCGCTCGTCGAGGTCGGGATCCTTCTCATCGACCTTCTGCAGGGCGCCGCTGAGGTTCAGCGTGGGCATGTTGTCCCGCATGGCGTTGAGTTCCGCGAACTGGTACTTGCGGTACAGATTGTAGATGACGCTCGAGAGGTTGTTGTACGCGAGTGCGGCGCAGGTCGTGGTCCAGGTCAGGTCGGTCTTGGTGACTTCGCTGAAGAAGCGTGCGACTTGGGAGGTGCCAGGCATTGTAGTCTCCGTAGTTTCGGGGTTGGGTTGGGCAGGTTCCTCGCGGATGGGTTCCATCATCTCTTCCCGTGCCGCGAGGATTTCCACGGGATCAGATGTCAATGGGTCAGCTTGCAGATAGAGCATTGCAGTTTCGAGTGAGGTGAATTTTGTGCCTTGTTGTTTCATAGGTTTTTGTCTTATGTGGTGGAAGGAGGGTTGTGCCGTCTCTTTCTGCGGGCCGTACCGTGAGGCACGGTGAGTCTTACTGAAGCAAAGCGTTTTTGTTTCTCGAGCTCCTGGGTTACGCGCTTGGTTTTGTTGCGTTGCAGTCGGCGCTCTGCGATGTAGCGCTTCATCGCGGGCTGTTTTTTCTTGTTGCCGATCTTGCTGGCATTGCCTTGCTTGGCCATGTTGTCCTCTGGTTAAGTGATGTTGTCTGCGAGTCAGGCTTGTGGTGGTTATGTTGTCCTCTTGAGGTTGATCCAGCCGGGGTAGTACTTGCCGTCGCGGCGGTATCCAACGACGGTTCGAGCTGAACTGGTGACGAATGAGCAGGTTAGGCCTGCGACCGCGGCTGCCATCAGGCCAGTCATTGTGCCCATGTGAATCCACAAGGTGATGAGGGTGACTGCGATGTCCAGCCACATGTGGTGGCCTAGAAGCCACAGCGACATGCGCCGTGGGAGCTTTGCGAGGATCAGTGCCATCCCCGCAAAGACGACTAGTCCGAAGACGAGTACGACTTCGATCATGGGCTACCTCTTTGTTAGGGTCTGAGCGTGGGCCCTGCGGGCTAGCTTGCTACCCGCTGGTTGGCGTTTGCCGCGTGCGCGGTGTCGAGGTAAGTGTTTGTTATTGCTGGGTTTCATGTTTGCGGTTCCTATATTAGGGTTTGCTTATACGTTACTAAGAACTTCTAAGATCTTCGCCGAACGTTCGGGATCTTCGCCGAACGTCGGCGATCTCCCATCCCAGCTAGTAGATTTTCCGGTTTTTGTTCCAGTCCACGAGCATCGTTACCGCTGCTGCTTGGGATTTGTGTTTCCGTTCCGCGTCTCTGAGCTCTTCGTATAGCGATTGCATCGCCACGATCGCCGGCCAGCCGCAGTACAAGCCCGCGGCAGTGATGACGAAGTACGCGGAGCCGGCGGCCCAGTGCCAGTAGCCGAGGGCCACGGCGATCAGGGTTTGCATGGCGATGTGGAGCGTGACCAACGATTTGTAGTTCATGGTGTCCTCGTTCTGGGTAGTCCTTCGGGTTAAAAAACAGAGCAACGCACCACACATCAGGCCTCCGCGCGCTTGCGCGCGGGACTAAGAGCGCCCACAGTGCTCGACTGCTCGGGAACTTGGCCCCCTCTCGGGGGCCGGGTTCCTATAGCGATGAGATCATGTGCAGGGCGATCTGGCAGTTGAGCTTGGCAGTCTCGCTGGTGCTCGTGTTGTGGCTCTTGATCACGATCCGGCGAGCGGTGTCCTTGCCGTGGGCAAGGATTAAAGCAGCGACGCGCTTCTCGATTTCGATGCGCAACTGAGCAACACGGGTTTCCAGTTTCATGACAATCTCCATATAACGGACGACGTGGGGGGTACCCGCCCCCCCTTGGGGGCGGGGTCTTGCTGACAGGTTTGTGGCCTGGGAGCAAGGTGCTACGCTGCTTTGACTAGTGCGCTAGCCTTTGAACAGGCCAGCCAGGAATCCACGGACACAATGTCCTGCGATCGCGGCGCCGCGGGCGGAAGCCCTGGCACCGACCACTGCGTAGCCACGGGCGACGACAGCAACCTCGCGAGCGCGCACTTCGTGCGGTTCGCGAACGTAAATGACCTCGACGCGGGGAGCGGCAGCTTCGAAGAGACGAGCATCAGACATCACGTACTCCTAAGGTGGGAACGGGGACACCCCCGCACAACACGTCAGGCTTGGACGCGCTTGCGCGTCCAGTGAAGAGACTCCTTTTGGCGAGAGGTTAAGCACATCCGAATCCGCACCCGGTTCGTAGTACGAGGGAGGGGTACCCCCGCGTTCAAGGTGCTCAGTTTTTGAGAAAAAAAAAAAAAAAATATATATATTTTTCTGACTAAAATACGAGTCAGATTGCTTTGCTTTGCTATTTTTGACACCCCTGGCTTGCAAAAACAGCAAAACAGACAGATACTCGCGCCCAGACATGAGAAGACTTGAATCCACTGACGAAGTACTGCAGAAACTCGAGACCCGGAGGCGGACGCACCCCAACCTGGTCGTGCATAACAAGAAGAACAAACTCAAAGGCATGACGGCCGCGCAGATCTACGCCTCCGGCAGGATCCCCCTGACCGAGAAGCAGTCGAAGTTTGTGCATGCAATAGCCGAAGGACTGCCTCCTGCAGCCGCGGCCCGCGCCGCCGGGTACTCGGATCAGAGCATCGGTGCTGGTGCCCTGAGCAGAAGCCCAATCATTCAGGCGGGGATCATGGCCGCGCGCGCGCGGTTCGAGGCTGCGGCGTCGATGACCCGCAAAAAGGTAATCGACGGACTCACCGAGGCGATCCAGATGGCCAAAGTACAGGGCGATCCGACCGCCATGATCATGGGCTGGCGCGAGTTGGGGCGCATGTGCGGCTACTATGAGGCTGTGAAGCACCAGGTAGCCATCTCCGTGACCGGTCAGGTGACCCACCAGGCCATCCGGGCGCTTTCGGACGAGGACCTGCTGCGCCTGGCGGACGAGGGAGAGGCCACCGGCCGGCTTTTAGAGGGTGAGTGTGCCGCGCCCTAAACGGATCCCCAAAATTGTCCCCCACGAGGCGCGATCTGGCGTGCTCGCGGCAAACCTTGCGCGTAAAGCAGCTGCAAGCGCTGCAAGGGCCACAAAAACCCCAAAACAGGCGGTTTTGGTCGGGGAATTGGCCCGGCGCGAGCTCTCGCGGCGGAAATTGATCCGATTTACCGAGTCTACGGCCCGGGATTACCGGGCTGGGTGGGTCCACCACGACATTTGTGCACGTTTGGAACGTTTTTCGCGCCAAGTGGTCGAGCAGAAAAGCCCGCGGCTCATGTTGCTGATCCCACCGCGCCACGGAAAGAGTGAACTGGCGTCGATCCGCTTCCCGGCGTGGCATTTGGGGCACAATCCGCACCACGAGATCGTCGACGTGGGCTACAACCTTGATTTGCCGATGAAATTCAGTCGCGCGGTGCGTGATCTGATGCGCGACCCGTTCTACACGGCCATTTTCCCCGATACGAAGCTGAACCCCGAGTCCCAGAGCGTCGAGTCCTGGCTCACCACGGAGCGCGGTGGCTACACAGCCGTGGGTGTGGGCGGCGGCCTGACGGGGAAGGGCGCGCACGTCCTCATCATCGACGACCCGATCAAGAACATCGAGGAGGCGGACAACATCGAGATCCGCAACCAGCTCAACGATTGGTATCAGACGGTTGCGTACACGCGCCTGTCGCCAGGCGGCGGGGTGCTGGTGATCGAGACCTGGTGGAACGACGATGACCTGGCGGGGCGCCTTCAGGCGCTCATGAGGAGTGGGGACCCCCACGCCGACCAGTTCGAGGTGGTGAAGTACCCGGCGCTGGCCGAGGAATATGAGTACCGGCACCCGGAGACGCTCTCCGTGCTCCGGGTCCCTCCGGTCCCGGATCAGGAGCCTGTGGCGCCCGAGGGGTTTGAACTTCTGAGAAAGCCCGGGGATCCGCTGCACGCCGAGCGCTACGACACTGATGCGCTCCTGCGCAAACGTGCGAACATGGCGCTGCGGCACTGGTCGGCGCTGTTCCAGCAGAACCCGACCCCGGACGAGGGGGCGTACTTCAAGAAGGAGTTCCTGCGCTACGAGCCCCAGTCGCCGGACCGCGCCGGGCTGCGCGTGTACACCGCGTGGGACTTTGCGATCGGTGAGAAGCAGACCAACGACTACACTGTGGGGGCCACGATCCTGCAGGACCATGCCGACAACTGGCATGTCGTGGAGATTGTGCGTTTCCGTGGTGACGCGGGGACGATCGTCGAGGAGATCCTGAACACGGCGACCCGGTGGCAGGTGGCGCGTGGTGGTGACTACCTCGTTGGGTTCGAGGACGGGCAGATCTGGCGCGCCCTGCGGCCGTCGTTCATGCGGCGCTGTCAGGAGCGCGCTGTCTACCCGTCGTTCGAGGAGCTGAAGCCCCTGACGGACAAGCTCGCCCGGGCGCGGACGCTGCAGGGCCGGATGGAGCATGGGCGGGTGTGGCTGCCGGCGAGTGCGCCGTGGCTGAAGGTGCTGGAGATTGAGCTGTTGAGGTTTCCGGCTGGGGTGCACGACGACATTGTTGATGCTCTGGCGTGGGCGGCGAACCTGGTGGTGAGGCACCCACCGCCTACCGAGGCGCGCAAGCGTAAGCCGAAGAGCTGGAAGGACAAGTTGAGCGAGATGGGTGCTTCGGGCGCAAGCCACATGGCTGCGTAAGTTGGTGTTTCCCTGTAGGATGTTGTGTCGCCTGTCCACGGATGAGGGGGAGTTATGGCATACGGATACTCGGCTCTGCGCACTTCGCGCCCCATGCCCGGCGACCCGCTGTCGGAGGACGCGTACGGCACCTTGCCGCTGCACACGGCGGACAACACCACCACGCAAGGCGCGTTTGAGCAGCAGAATGCTCTGAGGCGTGCGGGTGAAGAGGCGCAGCGCCCTGTCCCTGCCGCTGCACCTGCCCCCATGCAGCCCGTGCCGCAGCCACAGTCTGCGCCATATGTGTCGCCGTTCGGCACTCCGCCCATGTCTGACGAGCAGTACCGCTCGCTGCCTAAGATGATTGGCCCTAGGCAGGATCCGCAGCGCTCCGCGCTTGATTATGAACTCCTGGCGCAGGGGGACAAGCCGCTTCCTGAGATGGTGGGTATGGGGGGCGCGGAACGCGCCGGCTCGGCGATCCGCAGCCGCAGATCTCAGCTCGACGACCTCGAGGCGGAGGGGCTCAGTCTACCCAATCCGGGTATTCCACTACCCAAACAGGGTATCAAGCCGGCAGTGCCGAAGCCCAGCCTGTGGGAGACGCTCTTCGGGGCCAAGAAAAAAACCGTTTGATGGAAACAAACTACGAGTTCCAGTCTGGTGACCCGCGTCGCGCGCTGACGCGCGCGGGGCGCGCATGGCCGTACACCGAGGACCCGGAACCCTACACCACGCCCGGGGACTTGCTCCAGTACGCCAGCTGGGCGATTCCCAACCCGCTGATGGCAGTGTACCGCGCCGGCGCGGTAGGCAAGATGGCCGTTGAGGGCATGAAAAAGCGCAGCCGGCTGCGTGCCGCGATGGACCCTGTTGAAAACTCGCTCGCTTCCATTTTCGGGGGCCCCTAGGAGGAACTACCATGGTAATGCCAATTTCCGCCCGCACCGCGGCCAACACCACAGAGAACGTTATATGTTCGTCGCGCTGCCGTGTGTTCGGGGTTTACCCCGAGCTCACCACGACCGGGACGATCACCTTGCGCAACACTGCTACCGCGGTTGGTGCCACGGCGAAGCACATCTGTGCGATCGGCCTCCTCCAGGCGGGGAAGACTTTTGGTCCGCATGGCGCGGTGTTCGAGTCAGGTCTCACCGTGCAGCTCTCGGTGGGCACGGACTTGTCGCTGATCGTATTCGAGCCATTCTAAGCGTGCGTCATGAAGGTCAGGCTGAAGCCTGCGATAGTGCAGGCGCATCGGTGGTTTCTGTATGCCCCGCACCCGCTGGTGAGGCCTCTGCCCGTCGGCGCCTGGGGGGAGAAGCTCTGCACCAGCTGCAACTACGCCATGCGTGAGCACGGCTACGCGGTCGGCCTCCGTGGCACGCTGCGCTGCTGCCCGGGCAGCTGGGTGATTGAGGGCAAGGATGTCACCGTGATAAAGGACTGGGCGTTCCGGGAAGAATACGACGAGGTGGTCGAAGATGGCACATAAGCCGGGCGTGGTCATGGTGTACGTTGATTTCGGGCGCCAGCGCCTCGCGCGGTACGTCGGGGGCAAGCGCGTGGTTGCGTGGGAGTGGGAGGGTGAGGTGCCGGTCACTCAGTCCCTGGTTCATGAGATCTGGTCCGGTGTGCCACAGACTCCGGAAGAGGAGCCAGCCGTTGCGTAGGTATTTGATTTCCATGTATCATATGTCTCTCAGTCTGTCCTACGGGTACCCGAGGACTTAGATGCCGCAGGACATCGTGCTCGCTAACGAGACCTGGAACCGCTACTGCTACGTGCGGGATCGAGGCCACAACGACTACGTCCGCAAGGCGGTCACCTGCGAGGATTTTTTCGCTGGACTGCAGTGGGATGCATCCGACCTTGCGCTGTTGCGCGCACAGAAGCGCCCGGCGCTGACAATCAACAAGATCATCTCGACCTTGTCGAACGTGATGGGCGAACAGATCTTCAATCGCGTGGAGATCGGTTTCCAGCCGCGCAGTGACGGCGCTACACAGGAAGTAGCGAACGCGCTGACGAAGGTCTTCATGCAGATCTCCGAGTCGAACCAGCTGTCGTGGACGCGCTCGGATGTGTTTGCCGACGGGATCATTGGCTCTCGCGGCTTTTTCGATGTGCGGCTCGGTTTCGACGACAACCTGCGCGGACAGGTGGAGATTGCGCAGCTCAATCCGAAGAATGTGCTGATCGACCCCGATGCCGAGGAGTACGACCCGGACAAGTGGGGCGACGTGATCATCTCGAAGTGGCTCTCGCCGAATGACATCTCGATGCTCTACGGCGAGGAAGATGCGAAGCTGCTGAGCACCCGGCAGGACAGCTACTACCCGTACGGCTACGACTCGGTCGAGCGCGATCGTGATCGCTTCGGGACGTTCTACCCGAGCTCATACGGCTGGAACCCGGAGTCCGGCGCCGCGATACAGCGTAACGTGCGCGTGATCGAGCGCCAGTACCGGAAGATCACGATGCAGAAGCAGTTTGTCGACGTCGCCACCGGCGAGGCGCGCCCAGTGCCTGATGCGTGGGGCCGCGACCGCATCGCGCAGCACCTGGCGATGAACCAGGGTCTCTCCGTGATCAAGCGTCAGGTGCCGCGGATCCGCTGGACCGTGGTCGCTGATGCGCTGGTGCTGCACGACGACTGGAGCCCGTTCAACCACTACACCGTGGTGCCATACTTCCCATACTTCCGCCGCGGCCGCACGATTGGCCTCGTCGAGAACCTGCTCGGGCCGCAGGAGCTGTTGAACAAGGTGAGCTCGCAGGAACTGCATGTGGTGAACACCACGGCGAACTCGGGCTGGAAGATCAAGCGCGGCGCGCTGCAGAACATGACGGTCGAGGAGCTCGAGCAGCGCGGTGCACAGTCTGGCCTTGTTCTTGAGCTCGACGACGTCGCCACCGGCGCAGAGAAGATCACGCCGAACCAGGTGCCGACTGGCCTGGACCGCATCTCGATGAAGTCCGAGGAGCACATCAAGTCGATCTCGGGCGTGTCGGACTACGACGCTGGCTTCGCGCGGGAAGACGTCTCGGCGAAGAGCGTGCTTGCGAACCAGAAGGCAGGGTCGAAGGGTCGTGCGAAGGTGCTCGACAACCTCGCTCGCACCGACCACATTCTCGCGCGCAACATTCTGGACGTCGTTCAGACCTACTACAGCGAGGAGCGGCTGGTCTACATCACCAAGGACCGCTTTACCGGCGAGCAGGAGTCGATCACGGTGAACCAGAACACGCCCGAAGGGCGTATCGTGAACGACCTGATGCTCGGCGAGTACTGCGTCGTGGCCACTGCCGAGCCGGAGCGCGACACCTACGAGGATAGTCAGTTCGAGCAGGCAATAAACCTGCGCGAGAACGGTGTTCAGATCCCCGACGCCGTGCTGATCGAGTCGAGCCGGTTGCGCCGCAAGCACGAGATCACCAAGTCGCTCGAGGAGAAGGACAAGACACCCGAGGCGCAGGCGGCAAAACAGCTGCAGATGCGCAAGGCCTCCGCGGAGGTGTCGGACATGGAGTCCAGTGCCGCGAAGAACCGCGCCGACGCGGCGTGGAAGGTTACTAAGGCGCACCGTGACATGGCCGATCTTAAGAACGGCGGCGAGCCTGAGGGTGCGCTTGACGTCGAGATCATGAAGATCGAGCGTGAGATGCAGCTCGAGAAGTACAAGTTTGACAAGCAGCTTGAGCTCGACCGGTGGAAGGCCGAGCAGGAGCTGACGATCAAGAGAGACGCCGAACGCTCAAAGGTGATGCTTGCGCGCGCTCAGGCGGCCCACGCTGCTCCCAACCCTACTGAAAGGATTTTGCAATGATTGGATACCTCACCCAGCGACCTGTCTATCAGTCCCCCGAAGACGACAAGGGGGGTGGAGGCGGAGGCGATAAGGGCGACGACCTCGACAAGAAAGCGGCTGACGACAAGATTGCGGCTGATAAGAAGCAGTCCGACGACAAACTAGCGGCCGACAAGGGCGAAGACAAGCCAAAGGACGACAAGCAGAAGGGCGTGTTCCTGCCGAAGGGGCGCGTCGACGAGATGGTCGCCAAGGAGCGGGCCAAGACGGTCGCCGCCGAGGCGCGCGCGGGTGTGCTCGAGGCCGAGCTATCGAAGAGCCGCAAGGCCGCCGAGAACGAGGTCGACAAGGTCGAGAAGCAGCTCGATGATCTCGAAGAGAAGTACACCGACGCGATGAACGACGGCGAGAAGGGCAAGGCGCTCAGCCTGCGCAAGCAGATGCGCACTTTGCAGGACGCGCTCATCGACGCGCGCACCGACGCGAAGGCACTGGCGGCGAAGGAGGGCGCGAAGGAGGAGTTCGCGTACAACCAGGCACTTGCGCGCTACGAGGAGGACTACGACGCCCTCAATCCGGATCACGAGGACTTTAACAAGGAACTCGTTGTCAAGATGGGGCGCTACGTTCTGGCCGCACGCCGGGATGGCATTTCGGGGGTCGAGGCGTTGAAGGATGCCGTGGATTCCTTCATGGCCCTCAAGAAGGAAGAAGGCAGCGGCAAATCGCGTGATGACCGCAGCCGCTCCGCGCGTGAGAAGGCAGCCGCCGCGGCGAAGCAGCAGCCGGCTGATCTGCGCGATGCGGGTAAGGACCACGACAAGGCCGGTGGGGGCAAGGGTGAGAGCAAGAGCATCCTGCAGATGACGCAGGAAGAGTTTGCGAAGCTCCCCGAGGACGAGAAGATGGCGATGCGGGGGGATGTACTGTGAACTTCTCCCAAGCACTCGACCTACTCAAAGACGGCCGTAAACTCTCCCGCATGGGGTGGAATGGCAAGGGGATGTGGCTCTCGCTGCAAGTCCCCGACGCCAAGTCCAAGATGACACTGCCCTACATCTACATGCGTACCGTGAACTGGCATCTTGTGCCATGGATCGCGTCGCAGGCTGATCTCCTGGCGGATGACTGGTGCGTTGTCGAGACTCCTGAGGATTTTGCATGAGGCCGTATGACTTCGTCGTTTGGCTCACAGGGGTGTTGGAGACGATAGGAGACCGGGGGCCGTCGAAGCTCGAGTGGGAGCTAATTGCTACGAAGCTCGCCCTGCTGCCTCCTCAGACAATATCAGTGCTAACCCTTGGGAGTCCGGATTCGTTTCCGCTGTGGCTGCGTGGGTTTCTTGATGGGACGGAGGAGCTGCCGACTGAGTGGCAGTGGCAGAAGCTTCGTGATTTCCACGGGCAGGTACTCGGCGATATGGCGCGCGACAAGATCTTGGGCGGTACCCTCCAGCGGCAAGGCACGGCCAAGATCCTGAATCCAGTAGAGATAGCGAAGTCAACCACTCCGCCACAGTCGCAACTCGCCCTACAGACTGGCTACCTCAATATGCACCGCCAATAGCTCATGGCCATATACATCACCGACGCAGCTCTCCAGCAAGCTCTTGATTTAACTATGCTACACGGGCAGAGTAAGGCGGCTGTCCTGATTGGCCTTTCGCGCAGCGGCGTGCAAACCCGGCTCCGGATTGCCGCGAGGCGCGGCTTAACTCCTACGGTCGAGGCCCCCACAACAGGGGCGCAGCCGCTGCACACCCCCCCGAGCCACGAGGCCGCACTCGCCGGCCGGGTCAAATCGCTCGAGACGCGGCTGAAGGCCGCGGACCGCGTCACGCTCGATGCGGAGTACGTGAAGCGCCAGATTGTTGGGCTGCGTGATGACCTAGCCAGCGCGGAGCCACCTGACTGGCTTGTTTCCCCCAAGAAGGTCGCCGACACCGACCCCGGCACTCCGACTCTCTTCGCGAGCGACTGGCACTGGGGCGAGGTTGTTGACCCACGGCAGATCAACGGGACGAACGACTTCAACCTGGAGATTGCGCATCGGCGTGCCAAGGCGCTGATCACTACCTCTGTGGACCTCCTCAAGCACCACATGGTGCGCCCAAACTACCCCGGCATAGTGTTCGTGCTGGGCGGGGATATGATGAGCGGCGACATCCATGAAGAGCTAGAGATATCCAACGAGGTGCCAATGATGCCCACCGTCCTGGATCTCTGGGGGGTGCTTGTGTGGTGCATCAGTACGCTGGCGGACGAGTTTGGGCGGGTGTTTGTCCCCTGCGTGACTGGCAACCACGGGCGCGCAACGAAGAAGCCGCGGATGAAGGGGCGCAACCACACCTCCTTCGACTGGCTGCTCTATCAGTTCCTCGCCAAGCGCTTCGAGAACGACAAGCGGGTCTCGTTCCTGATTTCCGACGGGCCGGACGCGTACTATAAGGTCCACAATCATCGGTACCTGCTCACCCACGGCGACCAGTTCCGTGGTGGGGATGGGATGATCGGGGCGCTCGGACCGATCACGCGCGGTGACCACAAGAAACGCTCACGCAACATGCAGGTCGGGATGGGTTATGACACCCTCCTGATGGGCCACTGGCACCAGTTGATCCTGCTGCGCAAGCTCATTGTGAACGGCTCGCTCAAGGGATACGACGAGTACGCGGACGCTAACAACTTCAGCTACGAGCCTGCGCAGCAGGCTCTGTGGATCACTCACCCGCAGTATGGGATCACTTTCCAGATGCCGGTCTTTGTCGACCGCAAACCGGCGCGTCCGGTTGATGTCTCCTGGGTCTCTATTCCTACTTGACGCCCCGCAATCTGTCTGGCACTCTGGCGCCTTCCTTGCAGGGGGCTTGCCATGAAGCGCTTGCTTCTTGTTGTTCTATTGCTCTTTGCCATACCGGTGTTCGGAGCAGACTTGCTGGTTGGGGTGAATGACGACGCCTCGGTCCGGGTTGTGCTGACGGACGAGCCGTGCAGCGACCCGACTGTGCCCTCGAATATATTGGCCGCGCGCGTCTACCTGGATGATCAGCTCCAGCCGGCTGCGTGCTATGCCCTTATGCCGGACAACAGAGTTGCGGTTATGATCGAGGACGGGCGGATAGCGCTGGTCCCTGCCAGCAGGTTCGTGCCAGTGAGGTCCAGGCCTATGGAAGTTGCACCGCAGAAGCAGCCAAGGCGCGGCCCGGGCACGTTTGGCGTGCCCGGCGTGCAAATCTGAGAGGGGGTGGTCCGTGAAGCTATTTGCAGCGGTAATTCTGACCCTGGTGGTAGTTGGGGTGACGTACGCGGCTAAGGAAGAGATCGCTGCGCTTTGGGACAGGCTGTATACCAAGGTGCGTAACAAGGTGAACAGTGTCTTCAACAAGATGAGCTAGGAGGAAAAATGGAGATCCAGATCATGATTGCTGTTCTTGGGGTTCTCGGGGGCCTCGCCGGCGGGTGGTTCGTCGGTCGGTCGTACCAGCGGCGCAGGGACGGGGGCCAGAGCCAAGCGGAGATTATCGCCGCAGAGAAGGCGAAGGTCGTGGTGGCTGTGATGCCGTACCTCCAGCTCCTCAAGAGGGAGATGGACGAACTGAAGGCAAAGATGCCAAAGTGAGATATACCTCACACTATAGCCTGGGGGCTTGACAGCCCCAGGCTATCTGTTCTATCCTACTGATCTAGTTCGGTTTGCGCCCGATATCGCGCACCGCGGCAGCTCCGGTTAGTCAGCTGCACACGCAGGCCAAGGGCGAGATCTCGGCAACTAAAGGGTTGTTTTTTAACCGTTTTTTGTCGGGAGAACCGTCATGCTGACGAATTTTGCTGCGCTTACGACTGAGCAGAAGACCGCCTGGTCAATGGACCTTTGGAAGGCCGCGCGCAACTTTAGCTTCATCAACAAGTTCCTGGGTAAGGATTCCAACTCCGTCGTTCAGCACATCACTGAGCTGAAGAAGTCGGACAAGGGCGCCCGTGCTGTTATCACTCTCCTCGCTGACCTCGAAGGCGACGGTGTCGCGGGCGACCGCACGCTGGAGTCGAACGAAGAGGCGATGAAGTCGTACGACCAAGTGATCCGCATCGACCAACTGCGTCATGCGAACCGCCACGAAGGTCGGATGGCTGACCAGAAGTCGATCGTCGAGTTCCGGAACAACAGCAAGGATGTCCTTGCCTATTGGCTGGCCGATCGGATCGACCAGCTGGCGTTCCTCACCATTGCGGGCGTGGCCTACTCGTCCAAGACCAACGGTGCAGCGCGCGTGGGTTCGGACCTGCCCAGCCTCGAGTTCGCGGCTGACGTCGTGACTCCGAGCAGCAAGCGCCGGCTGCGTTGGGACGCGACTGCGGGTACGCTGGTGGCTTCCGCCGCGACTTCTGCGGTGGCATCGACCGACACCCCGAGCTGGAAGATGCTCATCAACGCCAAGGCCTACGCCAAGGATCACTACATCCGTGGCGTGAAGGAATCCGGCGGCGACGAGACCTACCATGTGTTCTTCACCCCGCTCGCGATGGCGAAGCTGCGTATGGACAGCGACTTCCTGCTGGCCCTGCGTCATGCTCAGCCGCGTGGGGACGCCAACCCCCTCTTTACCGGCGGCTCGGTGAAGATCGAGGGCATGTACCTCCACGAGTTCCGCCACGTATTCAACACCGGCGGTCTGGCGAGTGGCTCCAAGTGGGGTGGTGCGAGCACGGTCGACGGCTGCCAGGTCCTCTTCTGCGGCGCGCAGGCGCTTGCGATGGCGGACATTGGCAATCCGGAGTGGGTCGAGAAGGGCTTCGACTATGACAACCAGCAAGGTGTCAGCGTGGCGAAGATCCTGGGCTTCCTGAAGCCCAAGTTCAATTCGATCTACGACGCGACCACCGAAGACTTCGGTGTGATGTCGATCTACGTCGCTCAGTAACGAGGCAAGTGGGGGGTGATGAGCCCCCCACAACTCAAGGAGAAGAGAGATGAGCAAGCTGATCAAGACCGTCGTAGCGCAAAAGCCGCTGATGGCGGAATTCACGTACCTGTTCGACGACACCATGGTGAACACCGCTGCAGCCGAAGTGGCATTCAAGACCATCGGCACCCCGGCGTTCGACATCATTGACCTGCCGGTTAACTCGGTGGTCGTGGGTGGCGAGATCGTGGTGGAGACGGCGTTCGCTACTTCGACCCTAGCAACCATGAGCCTGGGCGATTCCTCGTCCACAACGCGCTACTCGACCACGTTGGACCTCAAGACCGCGGCTCGCACGGCGATCGGGATTACCGGCTTCCGGAACAGTTCCGGGCTGGCAATCCGAGGGACGTTCAACGTCACGGCGGCCGATTCGACTGCCGGCAAAGTGACGGTGCGCGTGCTGTACATCATCAAGGACCGTGCCGACGAGCGGATGTAAGAGTAAGATGTGACATCTCCGGGGGCACGGTGCTCCCGGGGCGTTTCTTGTAAAGGGAGAAGGGATGCCTACCCTCGCTTCTGCCGCGCAGCCCCGGGTTCCGGTCGCACAGCGGATTGATTTCAGCTACGCGGGCGACTTCGCTGGTCGCAGTGGCGCCGCGGTGGATGCCCTGAAACTGCCGCCCGGCGCCATGGTTCAACACGTCGTGGTGGTCACCACCACGGCGTTCAACTCGCTCACCAGCGACGTGATGTCCGCTGGTGACGCGGGCGATGGCACGTTCTACCTGAACGGTGCCGACGTCCACGCAGCAGGTACGGACCGGTCCGGCACCGGGAAGGACTATCCCACCGGTGGCGTGATCACTCTCACCTGGACTGGTGTGGCCACGGTGCCGACGCAGGGCGCCGGCTCCTTGTTCGTGGAGTACTACATTCACCCCGATTTTCTTTAACCCCAACCATAGGAGCATCCCCCAATGCCCCAGATGAAGCTGCACCGTACGTATACGATGGCCACGCTCAAGGGCCACGCGATTGGATTCCAGAAAGACCAGCCGATTCATGTGCCGGCCCACATCGTAAAGGACGCGCTCGCGTGTGGCGCGGTGTTCGTCGAGGAGCAGGACAAGGTCGACGTGCTGCCTCCTGAGGTGGTGTCCGCGGCGCCTACGACCGCGCCCGAGCGGCAGACGGTGTTCAACACGGCGTTCGACAGGATCGTCGGGGTGAACAACAGCCGTGACTTCGGTGCGAATGCGATGCCGTCGCTGAAGGCGACCGAGCGCGAGACCGGGTTCACCAACCTGGACAACAAGGACGTGAAAGCCGCGTGGGTGGCGTACCGCGAGGCAAGAGCAGCGGAAGTTAGCTAGGAGAACGCCGCGTCATGACTGCACAGGAGCTATACGACTTTTTCCGCTCCACAGTTGGCGACACGGTCGAGCCGTACCTGTGGTCAGACACTG
>Ga0315273_10005321_pt1 | contig 15907 bp, 18 predicted proteins | sample YL17G02_0_MG_FD_205753 | JGI IMG/M metagenome (GOLD analysis project Ga0315273, IMG submission 205753) | Sediment microbial communities from Yellowstone Lake, YNP, Wyoming, USA - YL17G02_0 | ecosystem: Environmental > Aquatic > Freshwater > Lake > Sediment | place: USA: Wyoming | collected...
CACGGGCGAGCTGGGCCGGGCTATCCGAGTTCAGGCCCATAAGTTTTCCGAGTCGGCGATGGAGAAGATCAAGGCCGCCGGAGGCAGCGCCGAAGTGATCGGCGCCTAGGCGCCGGGCGCGCGGGAGGGTCTAGCGGATTATGAAGTTTTTCGAAGCCGTTGCCAACGTATTCCGGGTCCCGGACCTGCGCAGGCGGGTGCTGTTCACCCTCGGGCTGCTGGCGGTCTATCGTCTGGGCGGACACATTCCGACGCCGGGCATCGATGCGCACCGGCTGGAACAGGCCTTCTCGCAGAACGCCGGCACGCTGTTCGGCTTCATCGACCTGTTCTCGGGCGGCATGTTCCGGCGCTTGACGGTTTTCGCGCTGGGCATCATGCCCTACATCACCTCGTCGATCATCCTGCAATTGCTGACCGTCGTGGTGCCCACCCTCGAGAAGCTGCAAAAGGAAGGCGAGCTGGGACGGCGCAAAATCACGCAGTGGACGCGCTACCTGACCGTCGGCCTGGCGCTCATGCAGTCGTTCGGCATCGCCACCATGCTTCAGGCGTCGCAGGGCGGATTCGTTCTCAACCCGGGTTTCGCCTTCATCGCGATGACCATGCTGACGCTCACCACCGGCACGGCCTTCATCATGTGGCTGGGCGAGCAGATTACCGAGCGCGGCATCGGCAACGGCATGTCGCTGATCATCTTCGCCGGCATCGTGGTCGGCTTGCCGCAGGCCATGGGCAACATCTACGAAAACGTCTTCGTGACCCGGCAGTGGAACGCGCTCCAGACCGCCATCATCCTGCTGGTGATGATCGCCGTGGTGGGCTTCATCGTCCTGGTCGAGCGCGGCGAGCGGCGCATCCCGGTGCAGTACGCCAAGCGCGTGGTGGGCCGGCGCATGATGGGCGGCCAGTCCACGCACCTGCCGCTCAAGGTCAACGCCGGCGGCGTGATTCCGGTCATCTTCGCCAGTTCTCTGCTGGCCTTCCCGTCCACCCTGCTGCAGGTTCCGGCGTTCCGGGACAACAAGTGGCTCAACGGCATGCTGCGCTCCATCGGCTACTCCGAACCGCTTTACGCCGTCCTGTTCGTGGCCGGCATCGTGTTTTTCTGCTTCTTCTACGTCTCGATCATTTTCAACCCCAACGAGGCGGCCGACAACATGCGCAAGTACGGCGGGTTTGTTCCGGGCATCCGTCCCGGCAAAAACACCGCCGAATACATGAACAAGATTCTGACCAAGATCACCGTCGTCGGCGGCCTGTATCTGTCGCTGCTGAGCCTGATTCCGCAGGTCATGATCTCCGGCATCAAGCTGCAGCACCTTCCACTGATGGGCAACTGGATCGATACCTATTTCCCGCGGTGGTTGCTGGATGGTTTGGGGGTTACCTTTTACTTCGGCGGCACGTCGCTGCTGATCGTCGTGGGCGTGGCGATGGACACGGTGAACCAGATCGAGGCGCAGTTGATCATGCGCCACTATGAAGGCTTTACGCCGCGCGCGGGACGGATCCGCGGACGGCGTTCGTTCGGTTGATCGTTTTTTGAGGATTTCTTAGCGATGTCGAATGCGACTTTGGATAAGGCGGCGATCCTGATGTTCGGGCCCCCGGGCTCGGGCAAGGGAACCGTTTCGAAAGTTCTGATGGGCCGGTTGGGCCTGCCGCACATCTCCACCGGCGACATCCTGCGCGAAAACGTCCAGGCGGGTACCGCGCTGGGCCGGCAGGCGAAGGCCATCATGGACGCCGGCACGCTGGTGCCCGACGACCTGGTGAACCGGATCGTGGCCGAGCGGCTGAGCCGGCCGGATTGCGCTCAGGGTTGCATCCTCGACGGTTACCCGCGCACCCTCGATCAGGGCCAGGTTTTGACCCAACTGCTGGAGCGGCTGGGCCTCGAGCCGGTGGTGGTGTCCCTGGAGGTCGACTACAATATAATTGTTGCCCGTCTGACGGCTCGCCGGTCCTGCCCGAAGTGCGGCGCGGTGTACAACCTGGTTTCCAAGCCCCCCATGGCGGGCGGATTGTGCCAGGTGGACTCGACCCCGGTGATCATCCGCGACGACGACAGGGAAGACGTGATTCGCCAGCGGTTTGCCAACTACGAGAAGCAGACCCAGCCGCTGGCCGACTACTTCACCGGCACGGTCAAGCGGTTCTATCGAGTGGCGGTCGGCGAGGGGTCGCCCGAGGAGAACTCGGAACGGGTCTGCCGGATTCTGTTAAACGGATGATTGTCCGGAAAAGCGCCGCCGAACTCGAGAAGATGCGGCGCAGCGGGTTGCTGGTCTGGGAGATCCTGGGGAAGCTCGCTTCGATGATCGGAGAGGGCGTAACCACGCTGGATCTCGAGGTGGTGGCCGAACGGATGATCCGCGACGCCGGCGCCAGGCCCGCGTTCAAGGGTTATTACTCGGCGGCCGTGGGGGCGCGTTACGGTTTTGTTCTTTGCACTTCGGTGAACGAGGAGATTGTCCACGGGGCGCCGTCGGCCAAGCGCGCGTTGCGCAAGGGTGACATTGTTTCGATCGACACGGGCGTCCAGTTGGACGGATACTTCGGCGACTCGGCGGTGACCATTCCCGTCGGCGAGGTATCGCCTGAAGTAGGGCGGCTGCTGGAGGTGACCCGGGAGTCGCTCGAGCTGGCGATCGATCAGGTTCGGCCCGGCAAGCGCCTGTTCGATGTTTGCGGGACGGTGGAGCGGCACGTGGTTTCAAACGGTTTTTCCGTGGTCCGGGAATTCGTCGGCCACGGTATCGGGACGCAGTTGCACGAGGAGCCGCAGGTTCCCAATTACGTGGACCGGCGCAACGAGAATCCCAGGCTCAAAGAGGGCATGGTGCTGGCCATCGAGCCGATGGTGAATGCCGGCAAGCCGGACTCGAGGGTGCTGGCGGACAAGTGGACCGCGGTGACCAGGGACGGCTCCTATTCGGCCCACTTCGAGCATTGCGTCGCGGTGACGCCGGATGGGCCGTGGGTGTTGACACGGCCGTGAACCGGGCGGCGCAAGACAAGAGCGGCCGGCCGGAGGTCGAGGCGAGGGTGGTCGAATTGCTGCCCCGCCTGAGTTACCGGGTGGAGTTGGACAACGGCGCGCAGGCGCTGGTTCACTCCACCGGCCAGGGAGCGCGGAATTTTGTCAGGATTCGGCCCGGCGATCGGGTGGCGGTCGAGTTGAGCCCGCACGACCCGACGCGAGGGCGGCTGGTGAGATTGCTGAAAGGATGAGGCGGCCGGGTGAGGAAGGCGCGTGGGGCATGCTTTAGCTTGCCCGGCAATTTCTTCCCACCCTGGAAACGGCCGGCGGCGGAGCGATATGAAGGTACGGGCTTCAGTGAAGAAAATATGCGACAAGTGCAAGGTGATCCGTCGCCACGGCGTGGTGCGGGTGATTTGTGAGAACCCCAAGCACAAACAGCGGCAAGGCTGACGACAAGCTGAAGCATGTCCCACACAGGGCATGCTTCCGCTTGCCCAGTGTCTTATAAGGCGAAAGGTTAAGCGGGAGAACCTATGGCACGTATTGCAGGAGTGGACCTGCCCAACAGAAAGCGGGCCGAAGTCGGCCTGACCTACATTTTCGGCATCGGACGCACACGCTCGAAGTCGATTCTGCATCGCGCGGGGGTGAACCCCGACAAGAAGGTGTCCGACCTGAGCGAAGAGGAAGTCAACAAGATCCGCCAGATCATCGAGGCCGAAGGCTCCGTCGAGGGCGACCTGCGTAAGGAAGCTTCGATGAACGTCAAGCGCCTGATGGAAATGGGCGCCTACCGGGGTCTGCGCCATCGCCGCGGCCTCCCCGTGAGGGGCCAGCGAACCCACACCAACGCGCGCACCCGGAAGGGCCCGCGGCGCGGAACCGTCGCCAACAAGAAGAAGTCGGCGTCGAAGACCTAAGATTACAGACAGAGGCGGGCGGGAGCCGTACGTATGGCGAAAGCACCAGTCAAATCGACAAAGAAGAAGACCTTCAAGAAGAAGAAGGAGAAAAAGGTCGTCCCCCTGGGCGTTTGCCACATTCAGGCGACGTTCAACAACACCATCATCACTTTCACGGACCCGCTCGGCAACGTGCTGTCCTGGTCCAGCTCCGGCTCGCTCGGTTTCCGCGGTTCACGCAAGGGGACGCCGTTTGCCGCGCAGCAGGCGTCGCTGACCGCCGCCAATAAGGCCAAGGACTACGGGTTGCGCACGGTCGACGTCCGCGTCAGCGGGCCGGGCGCCGGACGCGAGTCGGCGGTGCGCGCGCTGTCAACGGCGGGCATCGAGGTGAAGGCCATCCGCGACCGCACCCCGACTCCGCACAACGGATGCCGGCCCCCGAAGAAGCGCAGAGTCTGAGAAACTGGTGAATAGGGCCCTTGCGCCCGGTTCATCGTGGCAGTCGTCAAGCAGGAAGAAAGCCGCCCGCCCGGGCGGCCGTAAACTGCACCTGAGGCGTGGCCGCGGGCTCCCTGAGCCGCGGCCGGAAGCGCCGCTCGCCCGAACACGGCCAGCGGCCGTAAGGTAAGGCTAGGAGGCAATTTTGGCTCGATATATTGGTCCCGTCTGCCGTATGTGCCGGCGCGACGGCATGAAGCTCTTCCTCAAAGGGGAACGCTGCCACACCGAGAAGTGCGCCATCGAGAAGCGCAATTTCGCCCCCGGACAGCACGGCAAGGACCGCCGGCCCAAGAAGATCGTCGGCTACGGTCTGCAGCTTCGCGAGAAGCAGAAGGCCCGCCGCTACTACGGCTTGCTCGAAACGCAGTTCCGCAATCAGTTCGAAAAAGCCAGCCAGGCCAAGGGTATCACCGGCGACGTCCTGCTGGGCAGGCTCGAGCGGCGCCTGGATAACGTGATCTACCGGATGGGCCTGGGCACCAGCCGCCCGCAGGCGCGCCAGGTCGTCCGCCACGGCCACGTTCAGGTCAACGGCCGCAAGTGCAACATTCCCTCGGCCGTGGTGAAAGTCAACGACATCGTGGAAGTGCGCGAGAAGAGCCGCAAGCATTCCGGGATCCTCGCCGCGCGCGACGCCACGGCGCACGCGCCCACGCCGAACTGGCTCGAGGTCGATCGCGAAGCCCTTCGCGCCCGGGTTCTGTCCGTGCCCAAGCGCGAGGAGTTGGTGCAGATCCAGTTGAACGAGCAGCTCATCGTCGAGTTGTACTCGAAGTAGGAAGGAGCGAGCGATGTTCAAAGGTTTTCAGAAACCCAAGCGCCTGGTTGCCAACACAGAGACGCTCACCGACCGTTACGGGATGTTTACAGCGCAACCCTTCGAGCGCGGATTCGGAACCACCATCGGCACCAGTCTGCGCCGCGTGCTGCTGAGTTCCATCGAGGGCGCCGCCATCACCGCGGTCCGCATCGAAGGCGTGGCCCACGAATTCAGCCCGATTCCGGGCGTCGTCGAGGATGCCACCGACATCATCCTGAACCTGAAACAGATCCCCTTCAAAATGAACGACGACGGGCCCAGAACCGTGCGCCTCAAGGTCGAGCAGGCCGGTGAGGTCCTCAGCGGCCAGATCGAGTGCGATCCGTCGATCGAAGTGCTCGACCGAGGTATGCACGTCGCCACCGTCGGCGAGAGCGGCAAGCTGTTGATTGAGATGCGGCTCAAGGTCGGCCGGGGCTATGTCAGCGCCGACCGGAACTTCGACGAGGACCTTCCGCTCGGCTACATCCCGATCGATTCGGTGCACTCGCCCGTGCGCAAGGTCAATTACACCGTCGAAGCCGCGCGCCTGGGACAGATGACCGACTACGATAAGCTCATGATCGACGTCTGGACCAACGGCGCCGTGGCTCCTCAGGACGCCATCGGACAGGCCGCGAAACTGCTCAAGGACCACATGTCCATCTTCGTTAATTTCGAAGAGGTCCTCGATGCCCAGGAAGAGCCGGCCGAGCGTGTCGCCGGCCAGATGAGCGAAGTGCTGAATCGGTCCGTCGAGGAACTGGAGTTGAGCGTGCGCAGCTATAACTGCCTGAAAAACGCCAACATCCAGACCATCGGCGACCTGGTGCAGAAAACCGAAGGCGAGATGCTTCGCACCAAGAACTTCGGCCGTAAGTCGCTCAACGAAATCAGGGAGATCCTCTCCGGGTTGGGCTTGAACTTCGGCATGAAGTTCGATCTCCAGGGCCGGCTGATCATGCCCAGCGGAACGCCTGCCCCGCTCCTGGCCGCCGAACCGCTCGAGGGCCCGGAGGCCGAACCGCTCGAGGACCCGGAGGCCGAGGACGAAATCGAGGAGCTGGGCGAGTAGAGATACAACATGAGACATAAGAAAGCCGGATTCAAACTAAAGCGAGACCCGAGCGCCCGCAAGGCGCTGCTGCGCGGGCTGGTCACCAGCGTCATCGAGCGGGAACGCATTATTACCACCATTCCCAAGGCCAAGGCGGCCAGGCCGCTGGTCGATAAGATGATTACCCTGGCCAAACGCGATACGCTGCACACGCGGCGGCAGGCCGCTTCTTTCCTCCAGACCCCGGCGTCCGTGAAGAAGTTGTTCGATAAGCTCGGCGCGCGGTTCGGCCAGCGTGAAGGCGGCTATACTCGCATCACGCGGCTCGGCTGGCGCAAGGGCGACGGCGCCGAGCAGGCCATGCTGGAACTGGTCGGGTCGGAACTCGTCAAGCGGGCCGCCGAGCGCGCCAAACGCCGCGAGGACCGCCTGAAGGCCATCAAGGAAGGCCGGGAGGAAGAGGGCGGAGAAGAGAAGTCCTAGCTTTCTAACCCAGCGTCTGTAGCTTCGCAAAGGGCTGAGGCACTTGCCTCAGCCCTTTTCTTTTCAAGAGATTATGAAATGATACGCAACAATCTTCTGTGCGTCGATCAAATCTCTTGACAACCGCACGCTAATATTTTATAGTGTAGGTGTGGTTATGTATTGAGAGGGAGGAAGAAGTACCATGACCTTGATGAAGTATGACCCATCCGACGTGTTCGGAGATTTCCCAATCGGGATCCGTCTGTTCCAGGACGCCGTTTCCCGCCTGTTGAGCGAGCCGGCCAGCGGCCGGCCCTGGGCGCCCCCCGTGGATATCCTCGAGACCGAGAACGAACTGGTTCTCAAAGCCGACCTGCCCGACGTTGACCTGAACGACATCGATATCCAGGTCGAGAACGGCACGCTGACTTTCCGGGGCGAGCGGAAGTTCGAAAAGCGCGAGGGCGGCAACCAGGGCTACCACCGCCTGGAGCGGAGCTACGGCTCGTTCGTTCGCTGCTTCAGCCTGCCCGAGACGGTCGCCGCCGACCAGGTCGGCGCCGCATACAAGAACGGCGTCCTCACCATCAGCATGCCGAAGAAGGAAGTCGCCAAGCCCCGTTCCATCAAAGTGAAAATCGCCGAGTAACTCCCGAGTTTCGGGGACAGTCGTGACCTATGAGCCGCGGCGGCTCACAACACGAGATGAAAATGGATTTCGGCTGACACCTGGAATCAACAACTTACGTCCTATTTTCGGAAGAGGCTACGCAACCCCCGAACTCCCCTGCACTAACCGCTGAAACAGCGCCATCGGGCGAATCGGAACCTCGTAGCCTGCCCTCGAAATTGCCCGGCCGGGTGCTTTTACCAGGGGCTGGCGGGAAATCACGCCCTGTCCGAATCCTGTTCACTTAACTGCCCTGCTGTGCTTGGAGTGGTTGGTGCGGCCGGCGCCCCCGAGCGTAACCCCGGCAAAGCGGGAAGTTGCTCGTCTTACGCTCGACGCCGCGCGGAATCCACGGCCGCGGCTCGACACCCGCTTTCTTCCGGGATCTCGTCGAGCACGGCCCTTTGAAACGCTTTTCTCTCCCATGGGGGGGAACAGCAGCCAAAAGTGAACAGTATTTGGGTTCGTTGGCTTCGAGAGAAAGTGCGGGTCGGGACGGCTTGGCCACGAAGGTTCGAAACGCATCTGGGGCGCCCCGCCAGAGCAATCAATTCCAGACAACATTGCCGCTCTCTTGCGCCGGCTGAAACAGTCTCCAGTCAGCCGGCCGCAAACGGATTGCCAGCCGGCTCCACACTACCGGGTGCGTGCAAACGGTACCAGACGGGACCTCTCGACCTGTCAGCGACGTCACGGCGTTGTCTTTCGAGAGCCCTCGCACGGCGGCATCTGTTCGCTGCCCGTCCGGCCGGCGGACTGCGCCATCGATGCCAGCGGCGCCCTGCCTGGTCGATGCGATGTTCAGCATGCGGTTCGTCGAACCGGGCGCGAAGCACCCAACCCGAGCCGGTCGGGTGTATGCTACCAGTTGATCGGGAACTCGGAAGGGGAATCCTGGTCAGGAGGGAACAATATGAAACTGAACGTTAAAGGCTTCGCCCTGGCGTGCGGCATTGCCTGGGGGTTGATTGTGTTTCTTTTCACGCTCTCAGCCCTCTGGCGCGGAGTCGGACAACACCTCGGCCTTCTCGCAGCCGTTTACTGGGGCTATGGAATCAGCTACCTCGGCAGTCTCATCGGGCTGGTCTATGGGTTTGCGAGCGCTCTGGCCGTGGGGGCGCTGTTCGCATGGCTTTACAACAAGCTGAGCAAAGCGGAATAGGCAGGCACTTCGGCAAGAAAACCAGAAGGCCCGCAAACGGAGCGGAAGCTGATCGGGTGCCGGCGGCACGGGATGCCTTCGCTGTACACGGCGCTCGGCGCCGGCGCACATCATTCCTCGCGTCGGGCCGCGGACAAGTCACCGGTGCAACGGTTTCCCGCTTCCCCCCAGCATCCACCCGCTGTCTGATCCGCAACTGATGGGAGCGGCAACGCTCGCCCAAGCCACACGCCAGCGGCTCGTTCCGGTGCGGCCGTGCGCGCCTGGACAGCGTTGCCTGTCACCGTGTCCTTGGGGCCGCCGCACATCCAGGGTGCAAATCTCCGCCGCCCTCCGGAGACTGCTTCGTGAACGCCAGCCACCGGTCAGGCCGCCTGATCGACGCTGTTCCGGCACAGCGCCGCATAGCCGCAGCCAAAACGCGACATCGTCGCGCCGCGACAAGACTCCGCGGGATGGTTGTGGGACAACTGGAGCCTCACCCAGGCCTTCACCAGTTTCGACACCCGGCGCCGGTTCATCATGCAAGGGGTGTACGACCTGCCGCTGGGCATGGGCGCAAGTTCCTGAGCGGCGGCGGCCGGCTCAGCCACATCGTAGGCGGCTGGAACGTCGCCGTGATCGAGACCCTTCAGTCCGGGCCGGCGGTCACGTTCGCTTTCGCCGGCAGTCCCAACAGGTACCCGCCTGGTCCTTCTCGGCCCAACCAGGTTGTGCCCGACGATCGGGTCAAGGTGCCGAACTGGAGCATCGGCCCCAACCGCTTCCCGCAGAACGCGCAGAACCCGCTCTACAACATCGGCGCCTTCGCCTATCCGGCTCAGTTTGCCAATGGCTCGCTCGGAGGTGGCACAAACACCGGGCTGTGGCTCCTGTGGCCGCGGTACTCACTGTCGAAGGGCTGGGCGATTGAGCGGTTCCGGTTCACCCTGCGCGTGGACGCCAACACGCTCCCGACGCGGCTGATGGCCACCCCCCCGGATACGACCGTCAACATCAGCAGTCCGGTCACCTTCGGGAAGTTCGTTCCGCAGGCCAGTTGCAGCTACTCCGCGATGGGAGCCTATAACGGCCAGATCATTATCAGCGGCCGCTTCGAATTCTGAACGGCAGGCCGCCGCGCTCCGGCCGCAATTCCCATCGCCCGGACGCGCGCCGTGTTACCGTATGACGAGAGCAACCCCCGCCCATGTTCATAGGCCACTTTGCCGTCGGATTCGCCGCCAAGCGGGCAGCGCCCAGGACATCCCTGGCGGTCCTGCTGGGGGCCGCGTCCCTGATCGACCTTCTGTTCCCCTTGTTCCTGCTGCTGGGCTGGGAGCGGGTCTGGTTCGAGCCCGGGTCCAATCCATTCACTCGAATGAGTTTCTTCTACCCGTTCTCGCACAGCCTGGCGGCTACGGTTGTCTGGGCGATCGCGGCAGCCTCGATCTACTGGGCGGTCACGCGGTACCGGGCCGGCGCGGTTGTGGCGGGGCTTGCCGTCCTCAGCCACTGGGTGCTGGATGCCATCAGCCACAAGCCGGACATGCCGCTGTATCCAGGCGCGTCGCCCCTGGTGGGCCTTGGCTTGTGGTATTCGGTCGAGGCTACCGTGATCGTCGAGGGATTGATGTTCGCGGCGGGAGTCTGGATCTACGCCGCCATCACGCGCCCCCGGAATCGCAAGGGCGCCTACGGTCTCTGGTCGTTTGTCATGCTGATGGTCCTGTTGTACGCGGCCAACATTTTAGGCCCGCCGCCGCCGGACCCGTCGGCGGTGGGATGGGTCAACCTCGCGTTTGCCTTGTTCCTCCTCTATGTCGCCTGGTTCGACCGGTATCGCGAGGTCACCTTGCCCGGCGCCGGCCGATAAGACCTCGGCCCATCGGGGCCGGTCGCGCCGCGCGTAGTCGGGAACAGCCGGTCCAACTGATTCGCGACGGCGCGGGTTCGCCAGCGCCTGTCGCGGACCGAGCCCCAGAGGAATCCGGCCCCTACGGGATCATTTCAGGATCATCGAGTGACTTTCTCCTGGAAAGGCCAAGCGGAAGTCGCTTATACTCGTTTAGGAACCGTTTCGCCAGAAGAAGACCATGGAGTGCGCCACGCCGTCCGGATCGGGGACACTCCGTACAGGGCCGCGACCGGGCGCCGGGCGCCGGGCGCCCTCTGGGCGGGGCGGGGCGGGGAGCGGCTCGGAGAACATCGAAAGGAGTCTGATGATGATCGACAAACGTGCAAGTCTTGGTTCGGTTCTGTTAAGGTTCGGCCTCTTCTTTCCGCTGGCTACATCCTTCCTCTGCGCGCAAACCTCCAGCGGCACCCTCACCGGCGCCGTTCTCGACTCCAGCGCGGCGGTCATTTCCGGAGCCCAGGTCCGCATCGTCGGAACGGAAACGGGCGATGTGGTCCGAACCCTGACCACCAACGAACTCGGCAACTTCACCGCTCCGCTGCTGCGTCCCAGCACCTACACGGTCGAGGTCACCTTCCCGGGATTCAAGAAACTCACGCGTCAGGCAATCCCCCTGCGTGTCGATGAAGTTCTGGACCTTCGCTTCACACTCGAACCCGGCGACGTCAGTGAGCAGGTGACCGTCACCGCCGAATCGCCGCTGGTCGAACAGAAAACTCACAGCATCGGGCAGGTGGTGGATTCGCGCACGCTCCTCGAGTTGCCGCTCAACGGGCGCAACTACCTCCAGCTCGGCAACCTTACCGCCGGCACCGTGCCGAACGTGCGCTCGCGCGACAAAACGTTCTCCGCCCATGGAAATCGGGGCTTGCAGAACGCCTTCCTGCTGGATGGGGCGCGCAATCAGAACTATCTCCGCGGCCTCGATAACCGCCAGCGGGACGCCATGCGTCCCTCGCTGGAAGCCATCGCCGAATTCAAAGTCCAGACCGCCAACTTCTCCGCCGAATATGGAGCCTCCGCGGGCGCCGTCGTCAACGTGGTCACGCGCGGCGGCACCAATCAAATCCATGGCACGGCCTTCGAGTTCCTGCGCAACAACGCCTTCGATGCCAGGGACTTCTTCCAGCTCTCCAGCACCAGCAAGGCGCTCTTCATCCAACATCAATTGGGAGGCTCGGCCGGCGGCCCCGTGAAGAAGGACCGCGTGTGGTGGTTCGGAGCTTACGAGCGCACGCATATCAGCAGCGCCACCACCACCGCCAACACAGTGCCGCTGCTCGCCGACCGGCAGGGCAACTTCGGCGCACGCGGTGTATTCGATCCCCTCACCACGCGCCCCAACCCCAACGGCGCCGGCTCCATCCGTACCGTCTTCCCAGGTAACCTGATCCCTTCTTCGCGTTTCGACCCCATCGGCAAAGCGCAACTCGACAAGTACCCCGCCCCGCTGGTCAACGTCGCCGCGCGCAACTACATCATCAACCCGATGGAATCCACGCGCCTCAACAACGGGACCTTCCGCGGCGACGTCCGCGCCTCGAATGCCGATACGATCTTCGGCCGCTTCTCCTTCGTCGGCGGCGACTTCGGCCGCCCCGCGCCGCTCCCCGCGCCGGCAGGTAACGGCACCCTGCGCAATCAACCCTCCTGGAGCGTCGGTATCGGCCACACGCGCGTCATCACGCCCACCATGGTCAACGAACTGCGCTTTGCCTGGAATCGCGTTGCGGTGATTCAGGATGGCGTTCTGCCGCGCGACGAGGTGGTCAAGGGCGCGCTCGACCCCGGCGTCACCAGCGGCACGCCCACCTTCAATCCCACCGGCTATGCCGGCATCGGAGTGGAATCGGCTAACTTCGGCAACCTGCCTCTGAACAAAAGCTCCGCCGTATGGAATCTTTCCGACAACATCTCGATCGTGCGCCGCAAGCACAGCCTCAAAATGGGCTTCGATTTCCAGAACCTCCGCGTCACTACCGACACGACGCTGCAAGGGCGCGGCAGCTTTGGCTTCAGTGGCGTCTTCAGCCAGGATCCGCAAAACCGCACCAGCACCGGATCGCCCATCGCCGACCTGCTGCTCGGTTTGCCTGCCACCATCACCGTGGGCACGCGCGGCATCTCGAACGAGCGTACCCGCAACTATTTCGGCTATTTCCAGGATGATTTCACCGTCACGCCCACGCTCACCTTGAACCTCGGCATCCGCTACGAGTTCGCTCCTCCCTTCTACGAAACCGACAACAAATTCGGGAATCTGGTTCTCGACCCTGGCGATTCCCTCTACGGCCGGCTCATCTTCGCCGGAAACCCGGCGCGCCCGCGCGAACTCATCTACACGGATAAGAACAACATCGCTCCGCGCTTCGGCTTCGCCTGGCGTACCCCGGCGTCGGGCCTGGTCGTGCGCGGAGGCTACGGCGTTTTCTACGGCCAGGATGAAGGCACCGGCGTCAACCGGCGTATGACGAACAATCCGCCATTCGTGGGTTTCGGCGGCTACACAGTCAACAGCGACCAGCTCAACGTGTCGAGCACCATCCCGCTCTCCGGAACCTTGCCCGCGCGGACGCCGGCGCCCACGCCGCAGAACTTCAAGCTCGACCCGCTCGCCACCGCGACGCTCATCAGTTGGAAGCAGGACTACCGCACCGGCTACGTCCAGCAGTGGATCCTGAGCCTGCAGAAGGAGATCGTCCGCGACTCGCTGCTGGAAGTGAATTACGTGGGCAACCATGCCCTCGGATTAGGGGCCACCTATCCGGCCAACAATCCAACCCCCGGCGCGGGCGCGATTCCCGCGCGGCGTCCGCTGGCGGCCTTCACGCGCGCGCCCGTCTTCCGGGCAGAGCCGTGGGCTACCAGCACCTATCACGGCATCTCCACGAAATTCGAGAAACGCTTCAGCCGCGGCTTCTCGTCTCTGGCCAGCTTCACCTTCGGCCGCGCGCTGGACACCGCGAGCGAATTCGCGGTCTGCGATAACTGCGGCGCGTCGGGGGACGATCAGGTGCAGAATCCGGCCGACCTCAAGGGATCGCAGAAAGGTCTGTCAAACCACCATGTCGCCCGCCGCTTCGTCTTCAGCGGCGCCTGGGAGCTGCCCTTCGGACCCGGCCGTCCCTACGCGCAGAACGGAGTGCCGCGCTACCTGTTCGGAGGTTGGGCCATCAGTGGTATCGCCACCTTCGCCGGCGGCATCCCCTTCACGCCGTCACTGTCGTTCGACAATGCAAACACGGGAGGGCCCAACCGTCCGAATCGCATCCGTAGCGGTCAACTGGATGACTGGACGGTGCAGCGTTACTTCGATATCGACGCCTTCGTCTTCCCGGCGCAGTTCACCTACGGCAACTCCGGCCGTAATGTGCTCACCGGTCCGGGAACGAATTCCTTCGATCTCTCGGTGCACCGCAGCTTCCGCCTTCCCATCAGCGAAGCCTCGGAGCTGCAATTCCGCGCCGAAGCGTTCAACGCCTTCAACCGCCCGCACTTCGATCTGCCGGGCTCGACGATCGGCACGGCCAGCGCCGGCGTAATCGGCGGCACGAGCCTGCCCAACCGGCAGATGCAGTTCGGATTGAAGCTGATTTTTTGACCGCGAATGGCCGCGCGAGCCTGGACCTCCCTCAGCCGCGTAATGCCCATTTTGTCCATGCATTGTGCGCGTGGCGGCGATGCTGGTGTCTGCCGGAAAACGGCCCGCCGCCGCGCCGCGGCCGTTTCCGCTTGAACACGGCGACCTCGTGGTGCAAAGCGAGGATCTCGCCGAGCCCCGGCCCCCTTTTCGACCAGTTTCTCCGCGCCCCCGCCTTGGCCTGCCTCCTCTTGCGCGGTCCGGCCCCTACAAGGTAGTCAGGCCGCTCGGCGGCGCCAGGAGGCGCGCGGCGTTCTCGTCGGCGTATGCGGCCACGATCTCGCCAAAGTAGACGCGGTGAAAATCTCCCCGCGGATAGAACTGATCGACGATGGCCTGTGTGATGGCCGCCGGCACGAGGTCGTTGCGGTGCACCGCGCGGCACTCGTAGTGGATGACGCACTGCTCGATGATGGGCGCCCGCACGTGGCGCGACGCCGCGACCCTCAGACCGCTGTCGGCGAACTTGTCGCGGTCGCGGCCCGAGGCCTTGCCGCAGTACGCCACCGCCTCCGCCAACTCGTGCGGCGGAACGTTAACCGTGAAGTCCGGAACCTCCTCCAGACGCGAGTAGCTGTGCCGCGACGGGCGCACCAACACGATCATGATGGGCCGCGCCCAGATCGAGCCGATGGTGGCCCAGCCAATCGTCATGACATTCGGCTTGCCGGAGGCATCCGCCGTCGCCAGCAGCAGGCCATCCTCGCGCAGCCGGCGCATCACGTCGGGAAAGTAGTCGGTGTAACGAATTGTAAGTTTCGGCATGGATTGCAGTCTCCGGCTGAAGAAAAGCCTACCACGACTCGCCTCCGCCTGGGAGCCTCTCCGGCCCCGAGGCCCTGGGACACGACGACGCGGCGGATCGAGGCGCTGTTATAACATTCTCAGGAGGTAATACCTGGGGTCCAGTGGTATACTAATGTCGGGAGGTAACCCAAATGGACGGCCTGATGCACACCCGGGCGACGGTCAAGGGACAGGTCCTCATCCCGGTGGCGCTTCGCCGCAAGTACGGCATCACGAAGGGGACGCGGATATCCATAACTGAAGAGAAGGGCCGCATTGTCCTTGAACCGATTACGCCGGACTTCATCCACAGTCTGATGGGCAGCCTGAAAGGCACCGGCGCGTGGGAGGAGTTCGTGGCGGAGCGCAGGAGAGAAAGGGATCTCTGAGTGTTAGAGTCCGTGTTGGTGTTGGATACTTGGCCGGTGATGGCATTTTTGGCGTCTCAGGACGCCGCCCCGGCCGTCAAAGACCTTCTGACGAGGGCTCACGCCAGTGGGTGCCAACTGTGGATGACGACTGTTAACCTCGGCGAGGTCTGGTACAGCGTGGCTCGCAGGAAGTCCGAGGAAGTCGCTGATCGTGAGCTGGCCAAGTTGCATGAACTCGGCATTCGCGTCGCCGACGTCGATTGGGCTTTGACGCGGCGGGCCGCCCGCCTGAAGACGAAATACCGTCTCGCTTACGCCGACTGCTTCGCCGCCGCGCTGGCCCAGCAACTGCGATGCAAGGTGGTCACGGGCGATCCGGAGTTCCGGCAGTTGGAGAAGGAAGTCAAGATTCAGTGGCTGTGAGCCTTCAGCTCAGGAAGTAAGTGCGGTAGAGCGTGTCGCGCTGCTTGGGAACGAAGCCGGCGTCGCGGATGATGCGCCGCAACTCTTCTTCCGAGGCCCGGTGGTGCACGCCCGCGGCCGACACCACGTTTTCTTCGATCATGATGCTGCCAACGTCGTTGGCGCCGAAGCGCAGGCCGAGCTGGCAGGTCTTCAGCCCCTGCGTCACCCAGGAGGCCTGAAGGTTCGGGATGTCCTCCAGA
>Ga0315273_10005322_pt1 | contig 15904 bp, 42 predicted proteins | sample YL17G02_0_MG_FD_205753 | JGI IMG/M metagenome (GOLD analysis project Ga0315273, IMG submission 205753) | Sediment microbial communities from Yellowstone Lake, YNP, Wyoming, USA - YL17G02_0 | ecosystem: Environmental > Aquatic > Freshwater > Lake > Sediment | place: USA: Wyoming | collected...
CAGCGATGACCATGCATGTTAGCACACTTACCCTCATAGTTAACTAGGTTATGAGCAGCATCAAAGTGTGCCTCTGTTCTAAGGTAGATCTCTTCTTCACTCATTGGGAAGCTCATCTGCATAGAGGGTGGGGTCTCTGGCACTCCAATGGGCAAAGGCTGCGCGGCGACTTCTACATGTGGGGCATCGTCCACAGGCTAGTTCCTTTCCATTATAACAACTGGTGGTGAGGTGATAGGGGGCGTCGAGATAAAGACCCCTTTGTACTACATCTTTCTTGTCCATCCATTGCAACGGAGTTACTAAACGGACTTTGAAATAGGTTCCTACGAAGATTGCGGACGCCATACTTCCAATAAACTCTGGGGTGCAATCAGGGTAGGCGAAGTTCTCCGCATCCTCAGAGTGTGCGCCAAAGTAGACAAGGTCGGATCCTCGAGTAAGCGCAACAGCCGCAGCATAACTCGTAAGGATTCCGTTTCTGAACGGCACGTAAGTTGGACTGACACCTTCGAGCTCACTATAAGGCACCTCAGGATTTGATAAGCCAGTATCGATGAGAGTGGATCCAAATCCCTCGAAGACATTTGGGAGCTCGATAACCTCGTGGGGAAAGTTGTAGTACTCAGCAACAGCTTTGGCGGACTCGATCTCCTTGACGTGTTTCTGTCCGTAAACAAAGGAGATCCCTCGTACAAAGGCTTCACCGAATTCCTCCACGGCAATTGCTGCACAGGTTGTTGAGTCAAGTCCCCCACTGAGAAGTACTAGTACTTTACTCATGGCCGATCGTTACACACTTAGACCCTATAGTAACCTGCTTCTTTTCTTTCTCAGTGACCATTACTTCGGTCTTGCAGGTATAGGTGACGTAACAGCGACGCTTCCATGCGCCCCTCTTTGTACGACGCTCATAGGTGTTCTTGGTCTTTACCTTAGCGCCACAGAGATGGCAGATTGTTCCACCAATTTCCATTGTTCCTCCCCATTTCCAAGTAGCTTGTAGGTACCGTGGTGATATAACGTCGTCGACGATAACCTCTGATACACGATGGCCAGTAATTCCAGGGGTTACCCATGCGTGATCATCATAGAAGCCCTCAATAGTAATCGGGTCTGAGTTGGTTGAGATCGTGTTGATAGTAAGTGGCTGTATATAGTTGGACAGATCTACATTCCCCATGGCCCCCACCTGTCCCTTCGCCACGCCACAAGTCCTGCGTGCAGGTTGGCTCGCGCGTCTGCGCGGTCGTAGTAGGGCAGGCCGTACCAGATGTAGAAGTCGGGCATCTCCTGAAGGAGTCCTAGTGCCCCGCTGCCTGCGCTGTTAGGGATGCGCTCGATGCCGCCCGATTCGCGATCCATCACGAAGAAGAGTGTTCCCCACTCTCCCCTTGGCCAGCCAACGTCATTGGACAGCCACACCCAGCGCCCCACAACGCTACCGTACTGTTCGGAATATCTCCGAGTTGCACTCTCGACATCGCGTGCTTCGCGGAGCGCAGCTTTTGCTCGGGCAAGGTCACGCTCTGCCAGTTTGACGTGCCGATGGGCGTGTGTTGGGCTGACGCCTTCGTAAGTAGACGCAGAAGCAAGGCTAGGAGTGGCCAGAAGAGCAAGCCCGCAGATAGCCAATAGAGTCGTTCGTATCGCATACCGCATACACCCCTCCAAGATCTACTTGAGGATAGTTCGGTTACGCTCGGCAAGGAACTGAGCTTCAAGCCACTCGGTATAAGGAAGCAGAAGCTCATCCTTTGGGGTTGCTAGGAGGTGGGCAATCTTATCTAGGGTCTCCTCTTTAGGCGAAACCTTACCACGCTCGATCATCGAGATCTCTGCTTGAGTAATGCCCACTTCATTTGCAAGATCGATCTGCGTAACGTTCATGGCCTTGCGGACCATGCTCATGACAGTTACCATTAGTACACCTCCTTGACAACTTTTATGTAGTTATTATAAATGATGGCGTTGTGGAAATCAACAGTCATTCTTGTGCAATCCGATATTCTTTGGGTTGACCCTTAAAGCCTGTACCTCGAACATCAATGATGCCCTCACGTTGCAATGCAGTAAGATGTTTCTTGGCAGGATTTCGAGTTAGGTCGCAAGCGGACATGATATCTTCAATTGTAGACCATTCATTACGGGCCTCGAGATACTCTTTAACTTTCGATACGATACCATCACCTGCTTCTACTGCAAGGGTAATCTTGACCTGTGGGGAAATGCTGAAGCTCTCTGCCGGTGAGAATCTGCCCGTTGCGTTGTCCATAATGAACTCTAGGCCTCCTTCCGTTTCATCTGGAAGGTCGCGCTCATCAATCCTAAGGAGAATTCTACCAGGATCAAGTTTCGATACCCTAAGCATAACATCTCCAGCGCCCCACAGCGCACCACTACCTCGCGGGCCGTCGCCTCCTTTAGGTGTGTGATGGAGAACCACGATCGCCGCTGATGGTAGTGCTCGGAGGATTTCGTTGAGTGCATCCTGAACAATAATTGCTCCTTGAACAGTGTTCTCATCCTGCGTATGGATGCTTGCATAAGGGTCGAAGAAAATTAGATCCGGTTGAAGCCGCAAGATTTGTTGTCGCAGTTTACTAAAGCTCTCTAGGTTGTCAACCTTGACCCCTTGTCTATGTATGACCCATAGATGCTCAGTGTCATCGGAGCCGAAGACCTTCTCAAACCTTTGACCGAGCCTATACGAGGGCCCCTCTTCTTCAATGAGCATGGCCGAGAACGTTTCTGTTGGCTTCCAGGCAGCGTTCCCCATAAAACTGGTTGCGGTACAAGCTGAATGGATGAGATTGATCGCAATCCACGTTTTGTACGATTTTGGCTCACCAACCAGAAGTGTCTTTGTCCCACGTTCGATGAGGTTGGGTATAATCCAACGAGCTTCCGTCTGGGCTTCTGTGCGTAATGTTTCGAGTGTATACGCATAAGGTTTCCTATCAGAGTCTTCTGCGGATAAGCCTAGAAGTTGTACGAACTCATCGACACCGTCAGGACAGGCTCGGACGAAGTCTGAAATATCGTTTCCTCCAAAGACTTCAGCAGGCCAAGGAAGCGTAACCACTTCAAGCCTTGCCCCGAAGACTCCTCGAAGGTTATGTACAAAGGTTTGTTGTGAGGCCCTGTCGCTTTGAGGGACCACGATAACACGCGTGTATTCCTGGAAATGCCGAGCCCATTCATGTCGGAAATCAACTCCAGGAGATCCGATGACTGGTATATGATCGTAGCCTGCATCTGAGATTACTTGTTTGAGGACGAGAGTATCGGTCTCGCCCTCACATACAAGGGCTGTTCGAGAATCAGGAGAGAGTAATGTATCACCCAAGAATAGGGCTTGACAACTATTCTTAATGTACCGCTTCCTGGTTCCGTGCCAAGATCTAAGACGCACTGCAACGAGTTGACCTCCTGCGAAGTAAGGGAGACAGATGTATTCATGCCCGCCATAGTCTTCGAGGTAGCCAGCGCCAGCTTCTCGTAGAGTCTCCGATCGGATCCCTCGAGACTCACAATAGTTTTGTACCAGTGGCGTATCATCACTGAATGCCAGTTGCGCATTATGTAACCTCTCGACTTCTTGACGTGGAAGAATCCGGAAGCTAGTTTCTAACTTTTGTTCTTCTTTACTTGTACCGTTGAGGGAGAGTGCAAACTCTCCAACAATCCTTTGCGCGTTCCATGTATCAAGGTTCTGGGATAACTCTAAAAATTCTGCTGGGGAAATTACCTCGACGCGTTCTCGTCCCGTTGCCTTACGGGTATGCTTCCTACAGGTTTCATTGACACAACGATAGTTGCCGCTATAGAGGTTGATTGCTGCATGTCTATCAGTATCATGATGCCAAGGCAAGATACACTGTAGGCTAACCCACCCATCTGTATTAGGTTTTCCGAGATCACCCCCGAGATAATTCTGGTAAAACATCAGCCACGATCCTAGAGCAGGCAATCTGTGGCTCCTTTAATTCCGGGCGTAGACATGCATGGTACCTTTTTATTATATATGCAAGCCCTTGAGGGCGTCAAGTATGCCCTTAAGTAGTAGATTTCGAGCGTGGGCCTCTACACTAAGTTCGCGGAGCTTCTCACTAATAGATACCAGTGAGAGCACAGCAATGATCGCGAGAATAGCCCAAAAGACTGTCAACAGGATGGTCATTTCTTCTTGAGGAGCTTGATACACTTGGGGCCAATACGAACCTTAGCCCCGGGAGTTACAAGTAGCTTCTGATTGGGTTCAAATACAACGACCGTACCACAAGCGTACTCACCCGTAGCACGTTCAAACCAAATGTTCTTCTTGAGATCGCGCTCACGTTCAGAACCCTCTTTGACGAGGGGCGCGAAACAAAGATGACAACGTGCGGCAACCAATTTGTACTCCGTTCCTGGTACAATGTATCCACGGCACTCAACTTCAAGGAAACTATCAACCCTGGCATTCATGTTCAGTGTATGTACCTTCATGACTGCGTTCTCTATGGTTGGTATCATTGGCCAACCTGCGGTATCTAGGATCATGTATTCTCTCCTAGCAGAGCCCATAGGAGTTATATCGATGGGGTGCTGACTACGAGTCAAGCACCATGAAATAGTTGGCGAGAGATCGAGGATCATTACCTTTGGAGAAAACTTAGTTTCTTCTTGAGCTCCTCGAGCTGCGACTCCAGCTTATCCTTTTCCCTGTCCATCTTAGTTGTCCAACGTACTGACAACTTGGTCATGAGTTCGAGTTCCTGAAGATCCTCGAGTGACATAACGGGCTTCTCGTCTTTGTGCTGTTCAAGGGCTATATCGAAAGCCCACACAAACTCGCCCTTCTTTTCTCCAGGTACCTGCTTAGGGGTTAGGATCACATTCAGGCTTGTACCGAACTCCAAAACAAAAGGAGGCTCAGGAATCTGTAGATTCGGTGTGCCTATCGGGCGTGGCATAGCAACGACCTTTCCATAGGATTTCAAATTGGCAGTCTCCCCTCACACTGCCCGTCTCGCCGCCCTCATGCCGCTATATTGTGGCGAGCCCCCTCAAAGGACAACTAACCTAGTCGATCTCGAGAATGCCTTCGTCTTCCTTCTTGCGTGAACGCCGTTTCTTGGGCTTCGTAGGGGCTGAGGGGAACTCCTCGCCAGCAGTATCTAGAGCGTCAGTTCGCTCAGTGTTCTTGCGCCCTAGCTTAGCACTAGGGAGATCTTCATTGAAAAGAGTAGCAAACGTGTAACCCTCATAGATAACGTCAATCGTTTCTGGCGCCATTATTTCTTGTTCCTTTCGTTTGAGCCTGGCAAACGGTTAGTTAGTCCTCCTTCCTTTTCTGTAGTTATAATTATATTATATAGCATTCCAAAATTGGACACAAGCTTGTCCATATTATGGCCTATGAAGTTCCCTCTTTAGTATCTTCGATCAAGTCCAGAAGCCTTCCAGTTGCTTGCCATAAACCCTCAAGATCCTCTTCCGTTAGCCCTCTCAAAAACTTTTGGTATGACCCTGAACGAGTGCGATCCAGGACTGAAATCTTGCAGCGTTTAGAGCCCGCAAAGTAAGCTGCATGGACCTCGTTAGTATCCGAGTGGGCGTGGTATTTGGTACCCTTATCAAACTCCTCATGGGAGTCTTCATCCCCCTCTGACATCTTACGTTTTCGGGTCCTCTTTACTTGAGTCTCAGGGGGTCGATCGTAAATGAGGGTAGCAAAGACTACACCGTCAACGATAACATCAATTGGGTCCATTAATCTCCTTCTAGAACAGGTTCGTCATCCCGAGGATCCATGACCATAACCTCTATTTCATCACAGTAATCCTCAGGATCCATCGGCTTAGCATGGTATGCTGACTGCTCGTTAGTACAATGGCCAACGGTGTAGTGAGTACAGTCCTTACAAAATACGGCGTCCTTGAACTGATCTTCACCGTAGTTACCGGTGATCCACCGATCTAAAGACTCGGCCATTCGTCCGTCCATCGATACTCCTTTTAATTATATTTGATCCACCCTCAGGCAGGCAAGACTGACCCTTTAATGACTCCTTGACCCGCAACGATCGTCACGGGCTTGGGCTTCTTAGTTACTGTAACCCCTTGCCGTTTACGCATGTTGTACTTATTAGCACAAGCTCGGGAACAGAACTTTTCTTGTTTGGTTCCGAGCTCTCTGGTACACTCGAGACAATGACCCAGAGCTTTTGCCTTCTTGAGCATCGTAGCCTTACGAGTCCGAACACTCTTAGGGGCGGTGCGCTTACCAGCGCAGCTCAAGGAGCAGTAGGTACCTCCAGCTTTGATCTGCTTAGAGGTAAGATCCTTACCACAGTTAGCACACTGAGGCCTTAAAGCCTCTTTAACAGCAGGCAGGGTAGCCTGTGATACGTAGGCCTCGATATCGTACTTGACGGCTTGTTGTACGAATGCTTTGAAAGCCTCGAGGATCTCGTTAGCATTCCCTTCGATTTCAAACCTGATCTTGGCTGACACGACGTTCCTCCTCATACGCTAAATGGTCATAGAACTGCTCTTTGAGTTGCGTAAAATCTTCTTCGGTGATGTTGCATGCGCAATCGTGCAACAAACTCAAATCCCCTGAGGGTATTTTAGGCAAATCAAGGGTCTCTAAAGCATCAGCTATACGAGTTAGCTGCTTCACGATGGCGTAGGCTGCATCCCGATCAGCGGGCGTAGTCATCCAACCCATCAGATATCCTCATCTTTCAAGGCATTGAATAACGGACGAGCTTGCTCGAAGCCTCCCCTGAGCAACGCCCCAAGGTAGTTAACAACCCGAATCTTCTCGACGGCACGATTCATACTGTACTTGTGATCATCCCAGTACTCACGTATCCATGATAACTTCAGATCGATTGACATCCCCTTGAGCGACTGCCTAAACCGTTGCCAGTTCTTCCACCCAGGAGCATAGTAGACCGCATCATTGACATCTCGTAGCCATTGATTCGTACCGAGATATCGGTGACGCCGCCTCTCCCAGTCTTCCATATTAAGCAACCTCCTCCACATCAGCATCAATGTAGTCGTCCTGGTTGACAAGCTTATCGAGGTCAGTACCAGGATTCCGAAGGAGTGTTCGATACTGCCCTTCCTTGGTCAAGTCGAGGGCGTAGTTACGCATCTGGATAGCAGTCTGATCCATATAGAGACGGGCGCAGACATCACACAGTTCGAACTTGAAGGTCGAACTAGCAAGATCCTCTCCGTACGTCCCTGTCGACATATCCTTGACATGATTTGAAGTCGTAACCCTCTTGGTAGATTTACGCTTGGAACAATGCTGGCAAGGCTTGTTGTCACTCATGGAACTTTCCCCTTTCTTGAGGTTTCAATTGATTCATCTATTTATTATAATTGAAACCAAAAATGGACACAAGTTGGACCACAGTTAGACATTAACCGCAGCGTTGCGCGAGGCTTGCGATGAGGAAGATCATGATCGCAATGAATAACAAGATGAAGGGTGAAGCCACAAAGAGGCATCCAGTTAACGCACAGCCAGGACTAAGGACATCTTCCTCTTGCGAGGCTGCTACTGCTCCACCACTTTTAGTATCCCGAGTTACGTTACGGCGTACTTGTCGGCCCGTTCTACGGGACGCGTAGCTATGATGAGCATGATGGCTCATATTATATCAGGTTGCATAGCAGGCGTAGGCCCCAAGACAAAGGAGAATGAGGCCCAAGATAAGAAAGATGGCACTACCAAAAGCAGATGCAGTTACCCCGAGAGTTCCCAGGATTGCCATACCTTTGGTATGTGGGGGAACGTAGTGCTCCTGTTCGTGTTGGGCTTTGATCCCTGGGTTGCATACGTCTAGGGTCTCAACGAATGCGAGCTTGGAGGCTTCGAGGGCAACTATCTGCTCGGGGGTTAGAACTCCCTTTGCTCGAAGGCTGTCAAGGTTATCTAAGGAGGCGGCCCACGAGGCTAGAGCAGTTTCAAACTCATTCATAATTGTATCCCTAATTTAGACCGCAAAGAAGCAGCAAGGGCTCCCACCGATTATCTCAGTGGGAGCCCTGCGCCAGGACAGAGAGCGAAAGGGATAACTCTCTCTGTCAGCTCTGCGAGCCCACGTTCTCGTTGATCAGGAACACAACGCCTTCACGCTTGGAAGCCTTGATCCCGGCGAACGCCTCATCAGCCTTCGCAGCCTTGTTCAGCTGCTGGTACAGCGTGCTGGGATTGGCTTCGCTACCTACGCGCGCGGAAGCCCAACCAGACTCGAGGAAGTCGACAAGGATCTTGCGGTACTTGCTTACCGTCCCACGCTTCGTGCCCGCAGGCAGAGACTCTTCCACGAGCTCCATACCTGTGGTCTCTTCAGTCTCTTCAATCTGCTTAGCCATTGTAACTCTCCTTTGTTTGTCGGTGCAGAATGCACGTGACGTTGACTATCTAATAATATATGATACACGCTTGAGACACAACGTCGAACCTTCAGTTGTGCATGAAAACGAACCTCCTTTATAGGTCAATCTTCTGATTGCTAATAAATTATATAGGAATCCTAAGGAAGACACCCGTTGTGACATCCAATTACCCCTCTAGCTCCTCTAAATCGAACACTTCGCCAGTACGTTTGGCGTCGTTGAAGAATAGACGGGCAGCCTTCTCAGACATATGTGTCTTGAGTCCTTCATGCTCACGCACCCAGCAACAACCGTACTCATCGTCTACACGGTACAACACGACGTCGCCGATTGCAGCTACCATATGGCGCTTGGGCTTACTCTTCGGGGCCATAATCATTGGACATGTCGCTGACTACGTTATCAAGGAGATCCTGCATCTGGTTCTCGATGTCATCCCTGAACCTATCCAGGAAGTCTTCAAGGGTCTCTTCGTTGAACGGGACTTCATACTCTTTGAACATGGGCTTGATGTCGGCTTCGTCGATTTCAACAGTAACTTTATAGTACATAGGAAGTTTCACTTAGGCCTCCCAGTAGACATGCTCGTCCCAAGGTACTATTATCTTCTCGTCCTCGAGCGCTTCTCGCATCCCACAGTCGCTACAGATGTATGTCTTGTTATCCTTACGGCTGAGCGCTGGGAACGGTGGGGAAATGTACTCCACGTAGTTCCTGCCGTAGGGCGTGAAGTAGTTCTTGAGGCATCGTGGACAAAGCTTGACCTCGATCGTGGAGCTCTTGACCTTCTTCATCACGAGCGTCATATCGGGCACTTCCGTTCCCGTTTTCATTGAATCAGCCCCTCATGCTCAACCACTTCGTTTATAACAGCCTTAGCCGTTTTATCTTGGTAGATGTAGATCGTACCAATGTGCTCAGCGGGACACTTAATAGACTCAGCGGTCTCATCAAACAATGCAACCACTGCAGCCCATTGCTGCCTTCCTCCACCGATCAAAAACGTCGCCATTATACGATTCATACTGGATTTCTGATTCTTGATGTCACTAAGGGCCTGCTTAGACAACTGATAATCAGTTTGACTGATCACCATATCGAGCTCACTACCTGCGTCGTTGTACTCATGTTCCTTGTTCATAGATTCTCCTCACGCCATTTGGCTGCCACTTTGCAGCGATTACGGGCATGCTCGATCCTTTGATTGATCTGTTCCAGATCTGGCAGGATATATTGTTCAACCTCGTGACACTCTTCGTACATCTCAGCGTCTTCTGAGACACTCAAGGCTGTACTCTCGACATACAGGACCTCATCGAACACGACATTAGAGTTAGTCCAGTGAAGCGACCCTCCGACCCCCTTCTCCACGTAGATGATGAGCTTCCTGGGCGCACCCAGATACGAGGCCTTCCTAGACCTTATAGCCACATCGAGTTTCAAGAGCATCTCGTCTTCATAGTTATGGTCCCCAGTCTTGCGGGCCTCATCAATCTCATCTAGAACGGCTTCTATTGTCCAACCTTCAGTCATCGAAACGTCCCTTTCTCATTGAATCTCTTCCCCATTTCTATCGGCACCCAAGCTGGCATCAATGGAAGCAGTTCACGATCCATCTTGTGCGTAGGCTGATCCCATTCCTCCATGGGAACAGGATAGGAGGCCGAACGAATGCCATGACGTATCAACGTGAGTTGCCCAATGGGTTGTGTATAGACCTTCCCCTTTCTGCGTTGTGACACGTAGTGGAGCAAGATATGAGGCACTTTTGCGTTCACCAACGTGTCATGCATGTCGATTGGTAGACTCTCGTCGTAGTACACCTCAATGATACTCATCTGTGCAACGCCCTTTCGAGAGCATCGATGCGGGCCCTTTCGAACGTGGGGAAATCGTAGTGGCCCCAACACAGACTCTCGTTTCCCCATTCGGTGGCGTGTGTTGAGTAGTGGCCACTGATTGGATGAAACGCGATGATGATGAAGCCGTCGTCACGATCTGGGACCGAAGCCTTGAACTCCATGCCAGACCTACTAAGTTCCTTCTTGATAACCTTGAAGGACTCGAATTCTTGGTCTTGTTTCCCAAACATCTGCTTCGTGAACTCTGTTGGCGTACCATCTGGATTCGCAACAGGTCCGAAACTGATATACTTATCGGCCATTATTCCACCTTTGCTATGAGATTGTCCTTCATTGTTATCGTAGCCCACCACTTGCGATTATAGGCCGAGGGCCCAACAACGCTGAACGTACCATTAGACTTGAACTCAGCCCCAAAGAACGAGGTCTCGACATATTTGAGGGGCTTCCCCACAGACTCTTTGAGAGCCTTCTTCGTTGGGTAAGTTACTACTAGCACTGATCCTCATCCCCCTGTTCAAATTGTGGGTTCTCGTATGATTCTTATTTATTATAATGGAAACCTAATGAGGACACACGTTGTACAAAAGTTACTCAATGACCCCTCATTGTATCATAGACAGCATTGATGATGGGTTGAATCCATTCACTATCTTCGGGATTCAAACCCACATACATCCTAAGTTGTCCACGAGTTACACGAAGGTCATCAAACCTCGCCTGGTCAAGTAGCTTGTGAATCTCGAGGTTCGTATTACAGGCCATAAGGTCTGCAGTGAGTTTGCTAATCTTCATATGAGGCCCTCCAGTAGCCAATCGAGGTCGCGAAGCAAGTATAGGACATTAATGTCGAGTTCGGCCCCTTTATCAATGACGTTAGTATCATCCTCATGGGCATTCACGTACTCTTGAACCTTTAGACTGAGTTCAAGGAGGTCTCGACGGATGACTTGCAGATCCTTCTTGGGGAGCGTTGATACATCTACTGGCGAGTACAAGTAGGCCATAAGCCTCTTCCACTCGTACTCAGTCATGTTCTCAAACAAGGCGTTAGACGCCATTTTTCCTCGCTTCCGTTACAAGATCTTTGACCATGTCAGCGGTTATGTACGTGACCGAACGATCGTCAAGCCAGAACCTACGCTCCCTCTGAATCGAGAACAGTCGATTGATAGTGGCTGCAATGATTCTAGCCTCTTTGGATGTCATTCCTCATCATACCTTTCTCCTGCGTAGTCCTCGCCCTGGCCCTGCGGGAACTCGATCTCCTGCCCAAAGGAGTTGAAGGTCCTGCCACAAGTACAATCCATATCGCCTTGCCCCACATATGAAGGCATCCCACGCTGCACGTATGACGAGATCTTCTTCCCACAGGCACACTTGGCCTCGAAGAACGTACCGTCTGCATCTCTTTCATGGGTTACTTCAACAGACATCTTCTCCCTTTCGTAAATGGATACCTTTGCGAACGAAGTTATCCCTCGTTGATCTTCTCAGTGACCCAATTGACGTCTGACTTCATCCATTGATGGACGGTTGTCAACTCCGTGATCGCATAACACATCCCGTGCATCTCTCCACTGTCAGGAAGATGGCCGGTCTGATCACGTTGTTCGTACGCGAGGTGGAGCAGAACGTCAGCCTGGAAGTCATTCAGCCCCCAGGTCTCCTTGAAGTGCTTGCACCACGAGATGACCTCTTCTGCGTCCGCCATCCCCTCCCAGTCGGAATACGCGATATCTTTTCGGGCTTCAAGTTCATCTTTTGTGTGCCAGAACTTGGCGGGATCGTGAGCCATTATTTCTCCCCATTTAGATAGGCATCCAGGAACACTGAGATCTGTCTCCTCGTCGTACCTCTTAACGATGGCTTGAAGTACCTCTTTGAATTGATCGTTCGATCCCATTCCCTTTTCCCTTTCTTTTGGGTACCTGTTTGGTAAAAGTTAAGGCAAAACAAATGCATTCTCTGTGTTCTCTATTTATTATATAGGAAACCTAAGAGTTACACACCGTGGGGCATTTAGTTACGCCGCGACACTTTCGTATTGTGGGGCAACGTCGATCATGTCACCATGGTGGGACACTATATAGTCCATAACCTGCTCTGCCGTTAGTTGATGCTTGAACTCGTCTTGCGTCCAATTACAGAGGCGGTACTTTGACATGACGTCTCCTGTCGTTTATCTGGTTATTTAGCCTTCGGTTTTAAGTTCGGGTCGTTTGGATGCTCTGGGCAAGCACCAGTCTTCTGATCGTGATAGATATTTGCTCGGCCACAATTGATACATATCCAATTCTGGGGCTTGCCACTTAATAAACCGCCCTCTTTCCAAAATGTACACTGAGTCATAGCGGCACCTCATAGCAGGCCCATACGAGGGCGATGATGAGTACCACGCCCATGATGAGCGTGAACCCTGGCGAACAGTAGATCTGCCACAGACGATGTTTCATCCCTTTGCCTTTCTCATTGTCGGGCACTCTTTCGAGATCACGAACGCGTCGAAGCGCAAACCCCTCCCTTCAAGGGGCTGATTCTTTACAGCTGTTGCGAGTGAACCGTTATGAAAGCCAATCGGAACTCCGAACTCATCATCGTACACGGCGTTGAGCCCATCAGCGTCATACCTTCCCCACGTTCCTCCACAACCACATTCACGTTGGGTGGTCTGGAGTTTGAACACGTCTTGGCACCTACGACACAACAACAGTTTCATTTTGATCACTTCTCCGGATAGTCATCCGAGGCATCGACCATTTGGTGGCCACACGCGAGCTTAAGCCAGTAGATGCGCCCACAGTAGCCATCACTTGATCCACCATCGACTATTATCTGTTCCTTCTTGCACTCAGTACAGTATTCAGTCTCAACTTCCATTACGCCTCCGTTCCATTGAGCAGTTCGATCTCCAGATTCTCGTTCTTTTGACGGAGATCTGCCACAGTCTTCTTCGTGACATAAAGCGTACCGATTGCAACCTCGTTATGCTCGTCAGGTACCTCTTGGAACCTGATCATGTTCTTGGTCTCACGCTCAATTTTGAACTGGAGCCTCATCCTAGATCCTCCTTGTAATCGATTCTTGTGATCTGCCAGATTCCGTCTCCACACACTTCCACCTCACATTCGATGTCCGCAGCCGTCATCATGACGATCTCGGAAACCTCGTCGGGCTGATGAACTGAGCCGTTCCACTTCCAGACAGGTGCCTCACCTTGAGCGAGAGCTACTTCGTGGGCGCCACACATGTCGACCAGATTCTCTGCCCAATCTTGGAGCAGCTGCCACTTCTCGCCCTTCATTACTAAATGGATACTGATTGCAGCTTCGTTAGTATCAGGAGCCTCGTCACTCACCCGTGCGCCACCCTTCCTACGTCTGCTTTCGGACACGTACCACACTTAGGGCAGAGGCACTCATCGTGCTCTTCGCACCAACTCTTGTGTTCTCTGTGATCTCGAACGTGGCCACAGAATGGGCAGAGCCTCATCACGAGCTTGCCAATGTTCGAGAGCACGTCGTGGTCTTGAAGTGAGGCACGGGCCTGCTGAATCTCGCGTACTACCTCTGGTGTGTTCACAGTGATCATTACTTCTCCTCCTCCTTATCCCTTTCAGAATGCACTTCGTCGAGCGTGCGTCGACCGGACCTGTACTCGTGATTACACATGTCACATATGTAACCACCGGGCAGCGCGATTGCCCACACTTCTCCATGCGTGGGGCACGTCAGCGTCAGCTTCTCGTAGTCGCTGTCGTCGTTGATCCAGCACGTACTGATCCTTGCATCCCAGCATGCACAGAAATTGTGGCAAGGATCATCACCCGTCACGAACTCGGCCTTTTCAGGATCCATAAGGATCTCAGGGTGCTTACATCTCTTTGGATTTGGACCGTACTGGATCATTTGTCTTCCCCCTTCGAAGGGCTTGCCAGGACCTTTGCGCTTGAGATGCGACGTTTCGAAGCCATAGACGAAGGACATAGTCGAGACGAAGGCCAAGCCCTCGATCTCTTTACAGACCTCGTCTAGGACAGTATGCACGATCTGTACATCTTTCTGGAACGTGTACGCGTCCCAGACGTGGCCAATCCTTCGTCCGAGCTCGAACGATTCCTGACGTTGTTGCTCATCCATAACTCTGTTACCCCCAATGACTATCGCACCACAACGGCACGAACTCGATGAAACCCATCCAGCTGATCAAAAGCTGCCACATGTCAGACCTCGAGTTTGTTCATGATCAGAACCTCGATCTGGTTCCGATCCATGCTCTCGATGAGGACACCATTCGGACCGGCATGGATCTTGTACGTACCCTCGAGCTTGATCAAGCGCTCGATCGACTCTTCGTTGTCAGCCATTTCAGTTATCCTCCAATCCCCTGACGATGTTCTTGAGCATGACTTCTGCCTGGTGCCTGAACGCGTTCTTGAGATGATCAGTCATATCGCTGTCACTGATCAATCCCTCAACCAGTTCCTCGAGCCTCGTCACTGACACGAGGCTGCTCTTCTTCTGAACCTCATCCATCACCACACCTCGATGCCGGTCTCACACACGAACACCATCTCGTTCTTGTCCATGCTCTCAATGATGACCCGATTGTTGCCGACATGGATCTTGTACGTTCCCTCGAGCTTGATCAACTGCTCGATCGACTCCCGTTCCTTCTTCCTAATCACGATCGGTTCCATGACTGCTCCCTTTCTATGCGCTGTTGCCGTACACTTATGGATACCAATGCAAATGCCGTTGTCCTTTACGGACCTGATCTAAAGACCAACTTACAGATTTGCATTGGTATCATCTTATTCCTTACCAGATCACCAACCTCTGCGGGACTTCGGCACGAGCTTGATCAGGATATACTGCAGTACAAATTCCTTGTCACAGATCTCGTCCACGAGATCATCCTGTGTCATTGACTCATGCTGAGTCGCGAGCTCGAGCGCGTCCTTAAGGATGACCAAGTTCTTAGCCACGTTAAATGCGTGGCGCTCGAGCTTTGAATAGGACCCCCACGGAACCCCATTCTCGATCGAGATCAAAAGCGTATCCATAAGCATGTACGGTACTGAAGCCCTGATATTGTTCGCGGTCGCATTCATTTCTACAGCCTGCAGCGAGTTCACGTCCCAGGACGAGTTGTTTTCCATAGCCATTGTCGCTGCCGTAATCTCGTGCCCTTCTAAACCACGTTCTGCGATGATTGCCAGCTCCTTACGGATATCCATGACTGTTTTCTTATCCTCGGCCATGACATGATCCTTTCCGTTGTCAGTTTCGTTTCAGCGGTTAGGGCTGGTGTCTATGCTGTAGCTGCGCCTGTACAGTTTACCGTTCTTGGACACGTGCCTGACCACGATCTTCGGCGTAGGCGTCGCCTTCGGCTTTGTCGTTGTCGGAAGCTGCTTCATTTGTTAATCCCTTTCAGTAGCGTGTTCACGAACGTAACCAGAAGCACGAGCGTAACACTGAAGTAAAGCCAAAACATTTTGTTTTCCCTTTCCGTTAGCGTTGCGATTACGCAAACGCGTGCTTCATCATTTTGCTTACCAAGTTCGTAAGCTCAACCACGTTCTCGTTCTCTTCCCACTCCTTGATCTCTTGCTCTTGCTCGTCCGTAAGC